>ENA-OQJC01000498-OQJC01000498.1-human-gut-metagenome-genome-assembly--contig:-NODE-498-length-11856-cov-3.266434_pt1 | contig 11856 bp, 7 predicted proteins | sample MGYA00242600_ERZ504766 | MGnify/ENA primary metagenome ERZ504766 (study PRJEB26092, sample SAMD00036364) | human gut metagenome | host: Homo sapiens | study: EMG produced TPA metagenomics assembly of...
TGTGGATAATATCTTGCCGCAATGGGGGGATGCCATTGTTTGGAATGAGTTCCATATGTCCACGGAATTTCCAATTTATTGGGATTAATTTAAAAAAGCCACACACACTTTTTGTCCTATAAGCCTATTTGATTTTCATCGGCTGCGGGCTTTATAATATAAGGAGAAAGATAGTGAACGTTTGGAACCGCTGGCTATCCTCAGAAGAGTTTAGCAACAGGCCCACACCGTTATCGGCGTTGGGCCTTTTGCATTAGTATCTAAAATCTTCAGATGGTAAAAAATACAATACAGATGATGATATGGAATTGAACGATTAGTTTGTTTACAGCAATGGATAAAGACCAGTATACTGATATTATATAGATAGATGTTTTTATATATTGGGGTAAGGGGAAATCATTATGCAATTTATCATTATGATGACATTATTCATTATAACAACGGCCATATTTAACGTCTGGTCCATACCTATATGGGTTGCCATTGCTATTTTTAAAGGTATCAATCAATATATTCTTGAGCCGAGAGAACGTAGAAAGCGCCTCGGATGGCGGGATTAATAGAATAATAGACCGTTGACCGGCACATGTTACCGGAATTCAGTCAAATTTAAAAGGCCCCTACAGGGGCCTTTTTCGTTTATGAGAGTTTTATTTTGGACTTATAGGGGGATAGGGATCTATAGGAGATTTTGGGGCCATTGAAATAGTTGTGTTTTAGGTCTATTTGGTAAGCCACTCATTGATTGGCGTACTATATCACCGTAAGAACACCGCCACAAAAAATCCGTCTTTTACTTCAATTAAATTAAAAACAACTTTGTCGTTTTTATGGATTCCTTCAATGATTTTGGGTTCGTTTAACAACGTACCGAAGAAACGCGGCGGCTGGCAATCTTCGCAGCGAACCCAGCAATATTCCGGTTCTTTTTCTTGGTCGTAGAAGATAACGGCTACATCATCGGGATAATCGGCATGACGGTAAGCATCCAACTCTTTAATTTTGCGACATAATTCAATACCTTTGTCGGCTTTGTAGAACTTGTGAATTTGCTCAATTTTTTCATCATACGCATTAGGCGTAAGTTTATTGAGTAATACAATTTCCTCATCGCCGATAGATTCAGAGCGAAGTTTGACTGAAATCTCGTCATTTCCCGGGAATAGCGTTGTCGTGTCGTTTTCGTGCCGCGCGGCACTTAAAACTTCAAATGTAAGCCCCGCTTCGTGGTCGATATAACCATAGAGTAAGAGTGCGTTGGCATCGTGGTAATTAGGGAATTCTTTGAAAAAATCCGGAATATGAGGATCGTTTTTGTCGATAGGTAATAATATAAATTGGTGAAATAAGTCACGAAAAGCGTGTTCATGCAACTTCATAGCTCATAACCTCACTTTTAATATTTTGAACTGCTGTAATGCAGTCACAATCAACTAATCTTTTTTATAAATTTTACTACTGTAGAACAGTCTCGATGAGCTGTTCTTTTCTTTTTCCAAGGTTTTTAAACTTTCTTGAATCTGGCTTTCTTTTTTTAATAGTTTCTTATATGTATCAGCTAGTTTATCCTGTACGGCAGGCTCGATTAAAGGAATCTTTAACTCTTTTAAATCGCTGATGCTTAAGGTACTTGTCGAACTGCCACGTGAAAGTTGTTCCAGTTGTTTTTTACCCGAATTCGAATTTAAATACATCCACAAAAAGAGGGGATTGATTTTTTCTTTGTTAATTTGCAAAAAATAGGTGTTGCCATTCGAGAATACCTGATTGTTTCTGGTGTTTGACACATAGCCGGTCTTAAAAGGCAGAAGTTTGCTCATGACGATAGTGTCGTTGCCGATAGATTTCTTTTTCAAAATATCGTCCGTCTCAATCAATGAGGTAACGGTGGTTAAGTCGATAACGCTATCGTTTAGATGCTTAGGGGTGATGTACTTTACGGAGTTGTCATCAGACACTAACTCATCCAACTCTTGCGCTTTTAAGAGAACCCCGCGGTTGATCTGGCAGACGTCTTTTAGCAAAATATACTCGGCCGGGAAGTCTTCGCCTAAATGACGCGAAGGTGATAGGTTATAGTTGGATTCGGCTAATTCGGAAGCCGAAACATAGCGGATAAGCCCTTGATATCCTTCGAAAAGCTCGGAAATAGGAGTTCGATTAGTAACTAAATACGTTATTTTTTCAATATCGCCGAGAGATAGGCTGAATTTGCGGCGCCCTTCCGTTCTAATACGAGACGCATCAATTAGGCGTACCGTTTCGTTGTTTTTTGAAAAAATCCACAGCATTGACGGGATAGATGTGCCCGGCAATAGGTTTTCAGATAATTGAACAACGCATTCTACTAATCCTTGTTGTACTAAATTACGCCGGATTTCGCTATATGTTTCCGTTGAGGCAGCACCGTTAGTAGTGATAGCGTAGAGTCGCTTTTCATCAGCTAAATCATCTAAGGCTTTCAGTATAAACGGCCATTCGCTCTTATACGCGCTGGGGCCCATAATGTCAGCAAAGCGCGGTAATGTCGGTACTCGCAGCCCTTTGTTATTTTCAAAAAACTCATCAATCATGACACCAAATGGAGGGTGGATGATAGCGGAATGGGGTTGTTTGGTAGAAATATCGCGGAAGTTAGAAAAAATACTTCGATGCCGGTCTTCTTCGTAAAACATATTGCCAAAGTGCAATTTGATGGTCCGCTCGTGTGGCAGGAGGGACAGTCTGAGTTTGGTAACGACATAGCATTCCGGATTGATTTCAATTCCCTCTAGTGATTGCGCGTTGCCGTAAAGTGCGGCGGATAGTAGGAATTGTCCGTAACTAAAGCCCCAATCGTAGATAGACATTTCGTTTTTTACAAGTTCGACGAGCAATCTGTTTAGGCTGCGGCCGCTGTCGAAAGCGGCGTCTTTTTTGCTGTTAGGATTGGCAAACATCAAATAAGTTAGCAGTTGCAGACTAGTGCAGCTTCGTAAGGCTGAATGCATTGGGGTGAATGATTCCAAATTACTGCTTTGATAATAGTCTGCCACCGTTTCAAGCGCTTTGGTGACAAAAGAGTCGTTTAGTTGAGATCTGAGCTGAAAAAAGGCAGACTTGATTCTTGAATTATCTACTTTACTTACCAGCGTTAAAGCCACTATGAATAGGGAGTCTTGAAAACTCGCGACGGCGAACGGTTTGAGTATATCTTCTACCTTTGCGATGTATGCGTTAGTTCTGTCTGTGTTTTGCAGTTTTAATTCTGCGAAAAGCGATTCAAACATGGAAGACCTCCTTTTATTGATTGGTATAGTTATATTACTTTTACTCACTTTTATTGTATCTACTTATCTATTTAAAGTCAAAGGTTTTTAATAACCAATGACTTGAAAGATAAAATTCAAGATTAGCAAAAGACAATTAACACTCAAGCCAGTCAGATTGAAGAATTGCAGGCTCAAGTGAAAGTACTGATGTCCAAAATAAATTCTTAATACAGTATTTATGCTAATAAGGATGTATTTCACATAATTTGTCTGAAAATTCAAATAAACGATTTGTGTATTTGAATAAAGTTTTACTGAAAAAAGCGTTATGTAAGCTATAATATGTGATATATTAATATAAAATACATCATATTTTAATCTAGTTACGATGAATAACAAAAAGGATATTTATATGGGTTTAGGTAAGAACAATAGTGGAAATAAATCAAACAGACAAGGGCTTCGCATTGGCATCACATTTTTCTGGGGCTCAACGTACAAACACATATGGTCCAATGGAGCCGGTCAGAATATGTATTTTTTACGTGAAATGCTCGCTCAAATTGACGGCGTTGACGATGTATACTTCGTGTTCTGGGGCAATGATTTAAAGACATTGCCTAAAGAACTGGAAATCGAAGCCATGGGCGTCGATATTTTCCCATACGAAGAAGTTGTAAAAACCACCGATGTCTTGATTGAAGGTACGCTTACGTTAGAACCAAAGTATGAAAAAGAATTCCGCAAATATGGCGCCAAAATTGTTACCTTCCGCATGGGTAGTGATTTTATCATGGATATGGAAAAATTCGTGAATAAAAAGGATGGCGGTCGCGGTTTTAACGGGTGCACGTTTGATCAAGTCTGGTTAATTCCTCAAGTATATAAGACTAACAAAGACTATTTGGAAGTCATGACCGGGACAAAAGCCTACAAAGTACCGCATGTGTGGAGCCCATTCTTTTTTGACCGACAAGTGGCTAACCTGCAAGACGGTTTGAGTTTTGGTTATAATCCCGACAAATCGAAACGGGGCCGTCGCATAACCGTGATTGAGCCGAATATATCGGTTCTAAAAAATTGCTATACGCCGGTCCTCATTGCCGAGGCAGCCTATAAAAAAGATCCGGAGGCTATTTCCCACGTGTATTTGTGTAACACCTATGATGTACGAGATATTTCCGGTTTTCACAATTTTATCGGTTATACCACACTGGTAAAAAACAATGTTATGACCGTTGCAACTAGACATCTATTGCCCTACTTTTTGTCGCGTTACACCGATATCATGCTGGCTTTTCAGTGGGAACTGGGGCTTAATTATACCTATTACGAAGCCCTTTACGGCAATTATCCGCTAGTACACAATTCGCCGATTTTACTTGATGCGGGCGTTGGTTTTTACTATCCGGAATTTGATGCTCAACGAGGGGCCGACGTATTACTCGACGTAATTAAGATTACGATGCTCAAATTGAAATTCATAAGAACACAATCAGGCGTTTTTAGAAACTTTGCGCCATACAATTCCGGCAGTATATAGTGAGTACGAAAAATTATTGAAGCAGTTGTTTTAAAAAGAAACGGTTCCGTTAAGTTGGAGGCTCTTCAAAGTTAGATGTTAAAATCTACCTTTAAGAGAGATTTCACAAAACGGAATCGTTTTTTATTAGCGGAATTATTTATGATGTTAAGTTGTTAGTAATTATAAGGCTAATTTTTCATCCGTAATATGCTTCCAAAATCCTAAGCGACCTCTTAAAAGCATTGTATTGCCAATTAAATCCTCGAAACGCAAGGATTTATTGCCAGCCAGTGCATGGGATGGGGGCGACGGTGCATTTTGATGTTTCGGTATAAAGAAAAATTATAGTAGTCTGCATAATTGTTACTGTACTTTCATAAAGGCGCACTCTAGAATATAGATAGCTAAAAGAGCAAAATAATTTAAAAAATAAAGAATTTAACACAATAAAGTCGTTAAAAGAGTAAAAAGAATTAAAAAACATTATTAGATCGTAATAAGTGTTAAAGAAAGGGAAAATAATAAGATGACAAAAGAGCTATTTTCAATGGGTTCAAAAGTTCGCGATGTCATCCGAGATGAGGCATTTGCCGGCTTCGGCCGGCTTTTGTTTCCGGTAGATTTGGCGATACCGCCACAGACAAATTTAAAAGACTTAGGAAACTATTTTATTTGGTATAGCTATATAAAACCGGAGCGGACGGTGAGTATTGTCAATGAGCTGAAAGAAAGAGTCCTTGCCGGTGAGACCGTTTTTTATGATATTTATAGCCCGCAAGAAAAGGCTGTCGATCTTAATAAAAGAACACAGGTTTACTTTCTTTCGCGGTAAGCCTCACGGCAAGACCGCCATTATCAGCGCCGGCGGTGGTTTTGCCTATGTCGGTGCCATGCACGATAGTTTTCCTCATGCCCAAGCATTGGCTAAACGAGGCTATAACGCCTTTGCTCTCATCTATCGCGTCGCTGCTCGCGAAGCCTGTGAGGATTTGTCACGAGCTGTTGCTTTTATCCATGAGCACTCAAAGGAACTTCAGGTTGATGTCCGTGATTATTCACTGTGGGGCGGTTCGGCCGGTGCTCGAATGGCAGCTTGGGTCGGTACGTATGGGACGAAATCTTTTGGTGAAAAATCCTATCCACAGCCGGCTGCGGTTATCATGGAGTATACCGGTTTGGGCGATGTAACCGGTAACGAGCCGCCTACGTATAACTGTGTGGGAACGGCGGATCGTATTGCGTGGTATGGCACCATGAAACGACGAATTAAGGATATTCAGGCTAATGGAACCGATGCCGCCATCGAAGTGTTCCCCGGATTGCCCCATGGCTTTGGTCTTGGCGAAGGAACTGTTGCGGAGGGGTGGCTCGATCGAGCTGTATCTTTTTGGCAGCGGCAGATTAAAGTGTAAACGATTATTTGGGGGTTAGGATGATGGCCCGTTGCTGTCAGAAAGGAAGACCGCAGACTAATGTGATTACGTTTGAACCGGGCAGTTATAGCGGTTGGCATACTCATGTCGCTATGACTATAATCGGTGTGCCCGGTATCGGAATGAACATATTAGTCTGAATGAAATTATTCAGGCCAATCTTCAGCATTGACAGTAAGACTCAGTATGTTAAAAGATATAGTTTTAAATCAATTTTTGGTGAGTGAAAATTCAAATACACGGACTCCGTGCATTAAGGTAAAGCCCTTTTAAAAATGCACGGAGCCCGTGTATTTTGTTGTATAATAGAACTAATAAATGAGTACCATTTAGATATGATAACGATAATAATTAATAGGAAGCCCACGTGATATGATTTAGAGTAAAAGAATTGGTTATAGGGAGGAAGAAATGAACTATCCGGAATTTCCGGATAGTTCAACTTGATGAGGCGACGTTTAGTTATCCCCTATATTTTGTTATATAATAAAAGAAAGTAGTTTTTAATTTTCTTACAGTAAGAAAGGATAATCATCATGAAACAGAATGTGCCTGTAGCAAAGGGCCAAGTCTATGAAATTGCAATTGAGAGTTTAGGTAACAGCGGTGAAGGCGTGGGCCGTTATGAAGGGTTTACGGTGTTTGTGCCGTTTGCCCTCCCCGGGGAACGTATCAGTGCCCGCATTACATTGGTGAAAAAGAACTATGCCGTGGGGACGTTGGTTGAAATTTTAGAACCGTCACCACATCGCATTGAACCGGTTTGTCCGGTGTATGGTACTTGCGGCGGATGTACTTTGCAACATGTGACGTACGAAGAGCAATTGCGTTTGAAAACACAAAAAAGTGCGCGACATTATGGAGCGTATCGGTAAAACAAATCCTGATTTGGTGCAGCCCGCCTTAGGCCCGAAACAACCTTGGCATTATCGGAATAAAATGCAGATTCCGGTGGGTTGGGGTGTTGATACCGGCTCAAAGTTACAGGGACAAACAGGCAAAACTCAGGCGGGGGGAGCTAATGAATTAAAGCCGGTGCTAGGCTTCTACGCCATGGGCTCTCATGACATCGTGCCTTGCACAAATTGTGCGATTCAAAATGAGGGGAATAATCAGATTGCTGCCGTTTGCGAGCGTTTAATTCGTGAAACCGGACTCACACCATATAATGAAGTGACCGGCGAGGGCATGATTCGCCACATTATCGGCCGTATCGGTGAAAACGGCTGGATGGTTATTATCGTAAGCACAGCCAAAACATTGCCGCAAGCAGAGCACTGGATTTCTGAAATTCGTAAACACTTGCCGCAAGTAACGAGCATAGTGCTCAATCATAATTCGCGTAAAACGAATGTTATTATGGGCCGGGATTGCACATTGCTTTGGGGTGACGAAACGATTAGCGACACCATTGACGACTTGAAATTCAGACTATCGCCGCATTCGTTTTTCCAAGTCAATCCGGAACAAACCCTCGTATTATATAAGAAAGCGTTGGAATATGCTAATTTAACCGGTGAAGAAACGGTTATCGATGCATATTGCGGTACCGGTACGATTTCTCTGTTTTTGGCAAAACAGGCAAAACATGTTATCGGTATTGAAATTGTGGAACCTGCCATTGTAGATGCCAAAGCGAATGCGAAGCGCAACGGCATTACGAATGTTGAATTTATCGCCGCTGATGCGGCCAAAGAAATGCCGCAACTCGTGAAACGGGGCGTGAAAGCCGATGTGGTTGTGTTTGATCCGATTCGGGCAGGCTGTAAAGAGGAAGTTTTAAAAGCGGCGGCCACCATGAAACCGAAACATATGGTGTATGTGTCTTGTAATCCGGCGTCCATGGCGCGCGATATTTGCGTGCTACGTGAGCTCGGTTATGAAGTGCAAACCGTGCAGCCGGTGGATATGTTTGCCATGAGTGCACATGTTGAAGCCGTGGCTTTAATAACAAGAGTCGACGACAACTAATAAAGAGTTGCTGTTAATCAAAATGATGAGGTGATATATGGTGCCGAAAAAATCGTATGAAGATGCATTTGAACACCCCGTTGAACATCCCAAAGATGTGCCGGACCAAGATCCCTTCAAAGAATATATAAAAGAATCCGAACCGGCTAAGCGTGAAAAAGGTTATGCATGGCAGACGGCTATCGGCCTGCAGGCCGTTGATGGTCTGCAGCCTTCGAAGTATTTATTGGATACGGCGATTCGAAATATTGAAGGCGAGATTTCCTTGGAAGATGCTCAGCAACTTTTGCAAAATTATTACGAGGCGAAGCCGAACACGGATGCGTCGAATCGGACAGAAGAAGCCGATAAAGTGTCTGTTCGTATTGCAGCACTTCTTTCAGAACATGCTTTCAGCTTTACCCCAAATGAGTATCTGGCCATTCATAAAAAGCTTTTTACGGGCATCTATCCTCATGCAGGGACATATCGTGATTATAATATTACAAAAAAAGAATGGGTGCTGAACGGAGCAACTGTTCTTTACGCCAGTGCTTCAGAACTACGGGCAACGCTGGAGTATGATTTTTCACAAGAAAAGAAGTTTTCTTATAAAAATCTGTCCATGGATGAGATTATTCACCATCTTGCCGTATTTGTAGCCGGCTTGTGGCAAATTCATGTATTTGGCGAAGGTAATACACGGACAACGGCTGTATTCTTTATTAAGTATTTGAGCACATTGGGCTTTGCTGCTACGAACAATATTTTTGCCAAGCATGCTTGGTATTTTAGAAACGCGTTGGTTAGGGCTAATTATAGCGATTTGAAAAACGGTGTTTTTGCAACAACGGAATTCCTTGAGTTATTCCTAAGAAATTTATTGCTTGATGAAGAAAATGTGCTACAGAATCGAGCCATGCATATTGGTAGTATCTTAAAAGAAGAGGAAGCACCGTATATGTTTGAAGAATATGTTAAGGCTAAAGTTGAAGAATCATACGAGATAGAGTCAATAAAATAAACTATAGACACTTTCGCTTAGGTGTTCAGTATACAAGTAACTGTTTTTTATTTATAATAATAAGAGATATGAATGAAATGTGAAGTACAGCTTACCGTCTTGAGGACCGGAAAGACTTCACGATTCAGCACGGTTATAGGCTATCTCTAGTCGAAAATAATCGATTAGAGATAGCTAAGTATGAAGGACTTTTATGTGAAAGGAGAACCGTATGAAGAAATTAGCAGCAAAAGTACTTTGTGGTCTTTTTGCCATTACGGCAACAGCAGGTTTTAGTATGGTGGCTGAGGCAGCCCATGGAGACAAGGTCAATATTGCAGCGCCTTTTAAGGCGACTGTCCTTGTAGATGGCTTGGGTTCTCCGTGGGAAGTTCTTTGGGGACCGGATAATTCGTTGTGGGTAACCGAACGTCAGGCAAAATCGATTTCTAAGGTTGACCCGAAAAAGGGTAAGCATAAGGTATTGTACACCTTTAATAATGCCGTGGCGGCGCCGCCTCATCAAGGCGTTCTGGGCCTCGCACTGGACCCACAGTTCCTTAAAGGAAATAATTATGTCTACACGGCTTATACCTATGAAGTGAATGGTGAAAAGCATGCTCGTATTGTCCGTATGACTTATGATCCTAAGACCGAGACACTTCGTGATGAAACAGCTATCCTCGATAATCTGCCGGCCAGCGTTGATCATAACTCCGGTCGACTTCGTTTCGGACCGGATGGTAAGCTTTACTATACCATCGGTGACCAAGGGAATAATCAGGGGACTCGCGTAGCCAAGGAAATCCAGGCTCAGATGTTACCAACAGCAGAGCAGGTAGCCGCTAATGATTATAGTCTCTATCCGGGCAAAATTTTGCGTCTCAATGCAGATGGCTCCATTCCTTCAGATAACCCTGTATTAAATGGTGTCCAAAGTCATGTATATGCCTATGGGTTCCGCAATACTCAGGGGCTCGCCTTTGTTGGTGATAAACTCTTTGCGACCGAACATGGTCCGTCTACAGATGATGAACTGAACCTTATTGAAAAAGCGGCAACTATGGCTGGCCGTATGTGGCAGGTTATAGAGATAATGAATCCTATGTGTATGCCAACTATTCCCAGGCTTCCAAAGAATTGCAGGCAAAATTTGATTCAAACAATATTCCGGCAGGCGTTCCGACTCAGTTGGAAACAGACTTTAATGCTCCGAACCTTAAAGATCCGCTTAAATCCTTTAACGTTGTTCGCAATGGCTATGATTTTGCCGATGAAACCTATGCACCACTTTACTATGTAGGTTGGCCAACCATTGCTCCTTCCAGTGTTGCCTACTATCCGGCAGACGGGAAGATTACAGAGTGGCAGAATTCCTTGCTCATTACGACGCTTAAGAATGGTGCCATTTATCGTGTGAAACTTGATGGTAAAAGTGAACAAGTTCAGGGCGATGTAGAAAAATTATTCAAGACTAATAACCGTTACCGCAATGTTCTTGTAAGCCCGGATACTACAAAGATCTACGTTGCTACGGATAACGGCGGTAATGCGCTAGGTAAAGATGGCAAGCCGATTACAGAAATGGAAAATAAGGGCGCTATTATCGTCATTGAATATACAGGAGATAAGACCGGCAAATAAAAAGACTGATTCCCGGTAGAGATTTCAGTTTACGTTCTTTTCGAGAATATAGCATAAATGAATATATGTAAAAGGGACCCAGCGCCATAACGGCGGAGGGTCCCTTTTTGAAAATTTAAGAGCACTTGATGAATATAAAAAGATATAAGCCTTGTAATTAGTATCATCAATCTGGCAGCTGCAATACTGATTACAAGGACTTACTAAAAGTAAAAAAGACAAGAGGGTGAAACACCCTCCACCTCTTAAAAGTAATTATAGACTCAAGAGATAAAAATGCAATATTGAGGAATGATATTAAATAATTGTAATGCAAAATATAATATCTATTGTATTAGGCGAGATAGTTTTTTACTTAATTTTCTTGACTATTTTATCAAAATCAGAGATATATTCTTTGTCTTGGATGACGCGAAATTTTTTTATATTCACTTTTAGCAAGTGATTTTGCTACCTCGGCGGATATTTTTCCTGCGTTATTTAAAATATCATACTCATTGAACTGCAAGAAATTATCAAGTCTGCCTGACCAATCGGACATGCTCATGGCAATTTGTCTTTCTGCCTGATTTTCCGCATAATCTAGGAACATTGTTACTACTCGGTTTAATTCTCGTAGCTCGGATTCAGTCAAATAGTTTTTTGCAGTGATAACATCGCTTTGGAGTATTTTGCCATCAGGCATATTTTTCCACGTTGTTAATCCCATATGTGGTTTTTGATGATTCGCACGCTCATGAATAATTTCAGCCGCCGTATGATTTGTAATGGCCCAATGGAGCTTATTTTGAACAGTAGAATAGAATAGTTGAGCCTCTTGGCTATTTTTATCGTAGTCATAGCTGCATTGTGAAAAAATATCGGTAATTTTTTGATAGAAACGTCTTTCAGAAGCACGAATCTCCCTGATACGTTCTAATAATTCATCGAAATAGTCTTTGCCGAATTGACGACCATTTTTTAGTAAATCATCATTTAAGGCGAATCCTTTTACAATATATTCTCGTAGTGTATTTGTGGCCCATATACGAAATTGAGTAGCCTCTT
>ENA-OQJC01000499-OQJC01000499.1-human-gut-metagenome-genome-assembly--contig:-NODE-499-length-11855-cov-2.652541_pt1 | contig 11855 bp, 8 predicted proteins | sample MGYA00242600_ERZ504766 | MGnify/ENA primary metagenome ERZ504766 (study PRJEB26092, sample SAMD00036364) | human gut metagenome | host: Homo sapiens | study: EMG produced TPA metagenomics assembly of...
GAGCAGCGAGACGAGGGTGCCGAGGGTGAGCGGCTTGAGCCGGTCAGGCCGAGATCATTGACGCCGGACACGAAACGGCTGCGCCGATGATGGCGAGCAGGATGTAGAGCAGGTATCCCATGTTGCCGACCACCGGCATGGTGACGTTGCCCCAGGTGTTCGCTTCGGCGGATGCCTCGAACAGCTCCTCGTTCTTCTCGTCGAAGGTCTTCTGCGTGGCGTCCTCGTGGTTGAAGACCTTGATGACCTTCTGGCCGTTGACGGACTCCTCCACGAAGGCGTTCACGTCGCCGATCCACATCTGCTGCTTGACGAAGTAGCGGCCGGAACGGCTCACGATCTTGCGCACGATGAAGTAGAGCAGCACGGTGAACACGATCACGAACGCGGTGAACGGGATCGAGAGCCACAGCATGGACAGCAGCGCCGCCAGCGCGGAGATGATCGAGGAGAACATCTGCGGGAACGACTGCGAGATCGCCTGACGCAGCGTATCGGTGTCGTTGGTGTAGTGGCTCATGATGTCGCCGTGCTCATGGCTGTCAAAGTAGCGGATCGGCAACTTCTGCTGGTGGGCGAACATGTCGTCGCGGATCTTCTTGAGCGTGCCCTGTTCGACGGTGACGATCAGCCACTGCCACAGCCAGGACGCCACGATGCCGGCCACATACAGGCCCGCCATCAGGCTGATGGCCCGCAGCAGCGGGGCCCAGTCGGAGTTCGACTCCCCCACCATCGGCAGGATGTACGTGTCGATAAGCGACTGGAGGAACAGCGCGGAACCGGCCTGCGCGGCGGCACCGACCAAGATGCACACCACGATGGCGATGACACGCCACTTGTACTGGAAGATGTAGCTGAAGATGCGCTTGATGGTGCCAGGCTCGGCTTTGCCCATGGCGGGCTTGCGGTTCTTGAAACTCTGGTCGTTGCTCATCGTGCTTCTCCTTCCTTGGTATCGGCTGCATTGGCATCAGCTGCGCTGGTATCGGCCGTGGGCATGGTCACTGTCACCGTCACGGTTTCGGACGGCTCAGCGGTAGATGACTCAGCAGCCTGTTCGGCAGCGGCCAGTTCTTCGGGCTGGGCCTGGTTCTTGGTCTGCGATTCGTAGATGGAACGGTATTCATCGCAGGTGGCGAGCAGTTCGTCGTGTGTGCCGGACGCCATGATGCGGCCGGAATCCATCACCAGAATCATGTCGGATTCCTGCACGGAGGCCACGCGCTGGGCGATGATGATCTTCGTGGTGTCCGGAATCTCGTTGTGGAACGCGGAACGGATCAGCTTGTCCGTCTTGGTATCGACGGCGCTGGTCGAATCGTCGAGAATCAGAATCTTCGGCTTCTTCAGCAGCGCACGGGCGATGCACAGGCGCTGGCGCTGTCCGCCGGACACATTGGTACCGCCCTGCTCGATGTACGTGTCGTACTTATCGGGGAATTCCTGAACGAATCCATCGGCCTGCGCGAGCTGCGCAGCATGGCGAATCTCTTCATCGGTGGCGTTCGGGTTGCCCCACCTGAGGTTTTCGGCAATAGTGCCGGAGAACAGCACGTTCTTCTGCAACACCATGGCCACCTGATCGCGCAGCGCCTCGAGATCGTAGTCGCGTACATCCACGCCGCCGACCTTCAGCGAACCGGAGCTCACGTCGTACAGTCGCGGCACGAGCTGTACCAGAGACGACTTTGCCGAACCAGTACCGCCGACGATGCCGACGGTCATGCCGGAGCGGATCTTCAGGTTGATGTCGTCAAGCACGGGCTTTTCGGAACTGTCGGAGTAGCGGAAGGTGACGTGGTCGAATTCGATGGAGCCGTCGGCCATGTCAGTCACCGGCTGTGCCGGGTTCTGCACCGTGCTTTCCTCCTGCAGCACCTGGCAGATACGCTCGGCAGAAGCCTGAGAAATAATCACCATGACGAAGATCATGGACAGCATCATCATGGCCATAAGGATCTGCATGGCGTAGGTGACCAGTGCGGTCAGGTCGCCGGTGGTCAGGCCCACGGCGGGGTTGTTGCCGGAGGCGACGATCTGCTGTGCTCCCATCCATGCGATGAGGATCATCGAACCGTAGATGCAGATCATCATCAGCGGGCTGTTGAAGCTCATGATGCGTTCGGCCTTGGTGAAGTCCTTGAAGATGCGCTGGGAGATGCGGCCGAACTTGGAGACCTCGAAGGATTCGCGGTTATAGGACTTGACCACGCGGATGCCCTGCAGGTTCTCGTCGACCACGTTGTTCAACGCATCGTAGGTGTGAAACACGCGCTCGAACACCGGATGCACGAGCACGGCCAGACCGCACAGGCCGATGGCCAGAATCGGGATGCAGGCCAGGAACACCATGGAAATCGACGGGGAGATACGGAACGAGAACAGCCAGGATACGACCACCATAATCGGGGCACGCACGCCCAGACGAATGATCATCATGTAGGCGTTCTGCAGGTTCGTCACGTCGGTGGTCAGTCGGGTCACGATCGAACCGGTGGAGAACCGGTCAATATTGGTGAAGCTGAAGCCCTGCACCTTCTCGAACTGGTCCTTGCGCAGGTTCTTGGCGAAGCCCGCGCCGGCCACGGCCGCGTACTTTCCGGACAGGAAGCCGGCACCCAGCGAAACCATCGCGCACACCAGCAGAATCACGCCGAACTTGACGGTGGCCGGCATGCTGCCACCGGTGATACCCTCATCGATCAGCGAAGCCATGATGGTCGGAATCAGGATTTCCAGAATACCTTCGACCGCCACGAACACCGGAGCCAGGATGCTGGCTTTCTTGTATTCACGAATCGAATGGCCCAGCGTGCGCAGTACATGTTTGGGCTTGTCCGGTTCGACGGCTTTGCGCGCCTGCGCGATTGCCTCTGCGGTATCGCTCATTCGTTCTCCTCCTTCGTGTTAGCAACCTCTGCTCCGTCTTGATCGGGAGCCATCACCACAGGTGACTGAGGGAGTGTTTGATGTTCAAATTCGCGTTGTGCGCGCTCGATGTTCGCACGCATGCGTGCGACGTAGTCGCGCAGAGCGGCCTTCTCGCCATCGGAGAAGCCGCCGACCAGCAACCGTTCGACCCGATCGCCGTTCGCCTTGAGATCGGCGACGATCGCGTCCGCCTTGTCGGTCAGGACGATGCGCTTGCAGCGCGCGTCATGCTCCACCGATTCACGGGCGATCAGGCCCTTCTTCTCCATCAGGGCCAGCACACGCGAGGCGGTGGACCGGGTGATGCAGAATTTCTGTTCGATGGTGTGCTGGTAGATCTCACGACCGCGGTTGCGCGCCAGGAACATGATGATATGCGCGTTGCCGCCGGTGGTTTCCCTGGCGGTTTGCGGCATGCTCTCGCCCAAATAGCGGTCGACGGCTTTGGTTACCGCGCGCATTTCGATGCTGAGAATATGCTGATCCATTGTCCTCCGTACCATGCGGGGCCGTGTGCGTTTTGTACCTTCACCCCACATTGTTGTATACGCAACAATTCATGATAAAGAGACCCATATACAACAGTTGCACATACAACAATCGGCGTGTTGTAGTGTCTCCAAACAACTGTTGAGCCTAAACAAGCTGGCCCCCCTCAGGAGAGGGAAGCCAGCTGTATTACGCCGTGCGATTGCCTCGCTTCAGCCCTTACTTCGCGAGCTTGGCGTACTCGTCAACCATGAACTGGGCGATCTTCTTGCCGCCTTCGCCCAGCAGGGTGGGCAGCGAGTTGATCGGCATGGGGTTGAGGAACATGCGCATCATGGCGTTGTCGGGCAGCTTCGTCAGCTCGCCGGCCTCGCCGGCGGCGGCCACGGCGGCCACGATCTTGGCGCCGAACGGATCGGCCTCCCACTCGCCGTAGGTGGACCATTCGGTGAGCGGCTGGGTCTTGCCGTCGCCATCGAGGGCCACGGCAACGGTGTCGGCAATGTCGCGGGAGCTCACGCCCACTTCGATGGCATATTCGCCGGCCTCCACGTGCCAGTCGTTGTATTTTTCGGACCAGTAGGCGAACGCGCGCTCGTCGAGGTCGATGGTCACGGTCTTGGATTCGCCGGCCTTGAGGAACACCTTGGTGAAGCCCTTGAGCTCGTGCTTCGGGCGGGCCACGTCGGCCTTGCCCGGAGCCACGTACACCTGCACGGTTTCGGCGGCATCCACATCGGAGGTGTTGGTCACGGTGGCGGTCACGGTGGCGGTGTTCGCGCCGGTCTTGGCGGCGGCGACGTCATCGATCTCGAATGTGGCGTAGCTCAGGCCGTAGCCGAACGGGTAGTCCACAACCTTGCCGTAGGTGTCGTAGTAGCGATAGCCGACGAACACGCCCTCGCCGTAGTCGACGTGGCCTTCCTCGCCCGGCCAGTTCAGCGTGCTCGGGTCATCGCTGATGTCCAGCGGAATCGACTGGGCGAGCTTGCCGGACGGGCTGACCTGGCCGAAGATCACATCGGCGAGCGCAGGGCCGCCGGCCTGGCCGAGCAGACAGGATTCGAGAATGCCCTTGGCGTTCTTGGCCCACGGGGCCACGGAGACGACGGAGCCGTTGGACAGCACGACCACGACGTTCTGGTTCGCGGCGGCGACCTGTTCGAGCAGGGCGATCTGCTTGGCGGGCATGTCGAGGGTGTCGCGGTCGAAGCCCTCGGATTCCGCGGCTTCCGGCAGGCCCAGGAACATGAGGACAACGTCGGCGTTCTTGGCGGTTTCCACGGCTTCGGATTCGAGGGCCGGGTCGGCCGGTTCCAGATCGAGCGTGAAGCCGGGGGCGAAGTCGGCCTTGATGCCGCGCTCGGCGAGCGTGTCGAGGAAGCTAGTCATCTTGGTGGGGTGGATGTGGGAGGAGCCGCCGCCCTGGTAGCGCGGGTGCGGCGAATTCGCCGATAACGGCGATCTTCTGGGCGTGGCGGACGGATTGGCGACTGGGTCGGCGTTCAGCGGCAGAATCGCATCGTCGTTCTTGAGCATCACAATGGATTCAATAGCGGCCTGATGGGCGACTTCATCGTGGGCGTCCACATCGAAACGGTAATTATCGATGCTCATTGCAGCGCGGGTCTTGTTTACCAAGTCAATCATGCCCTGAGCCATACGATCGAGCTGGGCGGGGATGATTAGGCCGTCGCGGACGGCGTAGACAATCTGGTCGTCGGTGTAGCTCGGCGGCATTTCCAGATTCAGGCCTGCATTCAGGGAGGCCCCACGGTCATGATCGGCGCCCCAGAGGACTCACTCGCTTAGGTGAGATTCTGCGTCCCCTAAGCAAATCCTCATAGAGCTTTCTAGGAGGAAGACGACATCGCTTGGAATCATCCAGATAATAATCCAAGCCACATAGATGAGCGAAATTTCCCGAGTCCCAAACAATGGCAAGAGTCAGATCATCTTCACAGTGATTTTTTATTGAACGGCCTTCAAGTCGCTCATGATACAGGAGAGCCGCAGCATGGGCTTGCGCCAATGCATACTCCTTTGTCTTCGTTATATTCACGGCTCCCCCTTTGCCGAAAAATAAGGGAGGGACATCTGAGCCAGATGTCCCTCCTGAGATGAAAAGCCATGTTTTACAGTCTTCTGCATGACTATCATCCACTACTTTCGAAGTGGAATCGGTAGTGGCTTCGGTTGGCCCAACCGTATCGCCCAGCCACTGGGCTAGGCACCCTGCTTTCGCGGTATTCGTCCGCGCGGACGAATCAAGTGCCAGCGGCGGCTGACTTCTCATCTCGAACCCGCAACCCACCCCGCCGCAAAGGATAGGCCGGGTCACGAAGCTCACTCTCTACCTTACACAATTGGGCTCGAATCATGCCACCAGAGAGCGATTTCGTTCTCATTACACCATCCAACCGGCTGCCAGACGTGAGTGAGATCCCAAGGGTCGAGGCGTGACGTGTCGGATTGCGGGTCGATGGTAGGCAAGAAATCACGATTACCACGTAATTGGTAGCTCCAATAGATTTGCCCGGCGGACACGTTCCATGCCTTGCGTTGCATGGCGGCGACCTCGCGGTAAATAGAGCCTCTGATAGATGCACTGTGCATGGCGTTTCCTTGGAGCGGCCACCATCGCCTGTACGCTTATCGACCACCCGATTTACCAGACCATTAGCCACGCACCACTCCCCTACAATCACCGGCGTATAGCGCGCGGCCCGGCGGATGCGGCGTTCGTTCCAGCGCACGAACAAGCGATACCAGCCCATCAGCCACCGATCCGGGATCAGACGGAACAGCGGGAATTGCTCGGCCATGACCAGATAGACATGCGTATCGAGCATGACGCCCCGCATGCCCTCGCGCACGAACCAGTCCCGCCAACGGCCCAGTCGGAAGCCGTCATGGAACACGATGGCTTGGTTCTCGGCCAAAATCGGGCGCAACCGGCGATACGACTCACGGTAGAAACGCTTGAGGAACACCATTGGAATCGGCCCACTCCTCCGTGCTTCAAAGCTATCCTTTGCCTGCCTGCTCGATGACGACGTAGCATACGTCAGCCAATCAATCGGCTCATTCAGCACTTCGATGCCGAACAGCGCCGCACGATCACGGTACCGTTTGGCCAAACGAGTCAGCACATCCAGCGCATAGGCGACCGCTCGCGGGCTATGATGCCAGCGCACCACGCCGGTGAGGCCGCCGTTATCGAATCCGTTCTGCGAGCCGGGCACCGTGTGCAGGTCGATAAGAATCTTGAGCCCGGTCCGCTCGGCCCAGTCGAACGCTCTGTCCAGATACTCGGTACAGCCCGGGTGACCGGGCACATCCCCGAACACGAAATACGGCACTGGAATACGCACCAGATTGCAGCCATGTGCGGCAATGTTCCGAAAATCGGCCTCGGTAATATACGTGTCGCGATGCCGCGTCAGCAAAGCCTCCAGCTCAGCCGACTTCGTAGCCCGATGCAGCCAGATCTCGTCCGCCTCGCCGCTGGCGGCAAAAATCCCCGGCTTCATCCACCGCTCCAGCACCAGCCAATTGCCGAGGTTCACCCCATTAATTCGTTCGCCAACACCCAGCGCGCCCGATGCCATACCTGTCACGCTAATCGTTCAATGCTTCACCGTAGCGAGCGACCAACCCCTGATTTGCACGCTCAAACTCGGGGATGTAATCAGCGATGATGGCGTCCACAAGACGCCGAGCTCGTTCTTCATCATAGATATGAGCAGAATCATTGCGATCGCGCAGCATGCGCAGCCACAACGATTCGTCCATGAAATCATAGTATTGAAAAGCGGTTTTGAGCACATCTCGCGGAGAGCCGGAAGCGGAAACAGGGTCTCCCTCATAAGCCAGCAGCGCCTTGAACAGTTTCCAACCAAGCTCGAACTGCAACCCGAACTTGTCAATAATGCCGCTCTGGATGAAATCATTGCCGAGATCCTGTTCGGGAGCCTTGCGCAGCGAATTCAATGCGGAAACGTAATTCTCATACTTTTTCATACAGCACCTTTCCGCTACGCTCAATCTCCGCCCTCAGCGATGAAGAAATCGGCTCATCCAGATTGATGACATCAACTTTAAGCAGTGACCACAGATTGTCCTGAAGGTTCTGCTCCAAGCGATTGAAATCGGGACAACCGGCCACGGCAAGATCGATATCGCTTTTAGGCCGGTTCACGCCCTTTGCGCGAGAACCGAACAGCACGACCTTGCGAGCGCCGGCATCAGCGGCAAACGCGCGAATCTGGTCGTACACGTGCTCAATAGGAACCCATGACGCCTCCCGCCGTATGCAGAAAATCCCGGACCACCCGCGCTTCCATCATACGGCCGCGGCCCGCTCACCGCACGGAGCTCGAACCACCCGAACGCGGCGACGCAGTTGCGGGAGGCCGGGTTGGCGCTGTAGGGTGTGCGGGAAGTTCCTGACGCCTATTTTTTCAGGAGGTGAATCCTCATGTTCACCACGTTTTCTCTGGCCATCATTTTCGACTGCACCGTACGCATCGTGCTCGGCACGGCATTGGGCGCGCTGATAGGGCTCGAACGCCAGTTGCGCGCCCGAAGTGCTCGGCGTGCGCTGGGATGTGGAGCACATCACCACGTCCGACTGACGCTGACCAGCAACATCGCAACAGTACAACAAGCCAACAAGTGGGATGGGGCATCGAGCCTCATCCCACTTTGTTATTATCCGGCGATTGTCAGACTCACTCACGCCACGGTGAACGTGGTGCGCTTCAGGTCCTCACGGCGCGAGGAGTGGCCGATGAGCAGTTCGAATTCGCCGGGCTCGACGATGCGGTTGGCGTCCGGGTCCACGATCGTGCAGTTCGCCACCGGGATCTCGAAGATGACGGTCTTGGTCTCGCCGGGTTCCAGTGCGACGCGCTGGAACGCCTTCAATTCGCGGTCGGTCCAGCTGTAGGAGGTCACGATGTCGCCGATGTAGGCCTGCATGATCTCCACGCCGGCGCGCTCGCCGGTGTTGGTGAGGGTGATTTCGGCACGTACGGTGTCGGTTTCGGCGAATGTGCCGTCGGCGTTGCTTGCGCCGCCCGTAATGGTCGGTTCGCCGTATGCGAACGTCGTGTAGCTCAGGCCTTCGCCGAATGCGAATGCCGGATCCTGCGTGAGGTCGGCGTAGCGGTTGCCGTGCTGGCCGCGAATCTGGTTGTAGTAGACCGGCAGCTGGCCCGCGTGGCGCGGGAAGGTGATCGGCAGTCGGCCCGACGGGCTGGTCAGGCCCAGGATTATTTTCGGCGATGGCCTGACCGCCGCGCATGCCCGGGTTCGGCGCCCACAGGATGGAGCCGGTGCCGGTTTCAGGGTCGCTGACGCGCTTGGCGAATACACTGGACTCGCCCACGATGGAGGCGGGCAACACCTGCGGCTTGGAGCTGATGAGCACGGTGACCATCGGCTTGCCGGTTTCGCGCGAGACGGCGGCGAGCGCGTCGAGCAGGGCGTTCTGGCCACCGAGCAGTTCGAGCGTGGCGGTGGAGCAGGTTTCGCCGACCAGCTGGACCACGTCGCCGACCACGGCCACGATCAGATCGGACTGGCGGGCGTTGGCCACGGCTTCGTCGATCATTGCTCGATCGACGGCGGCGGAGACGCCGATCTTCGGGCGGGGCTGGCCGTCCGGGTAGAACTCGCCTGCGGGGTCGGGCACGAGGTCGATGACGTTCGCGCCGCGCGAGTAGACCACTTCGCAATCGTCGGCGGTGAGCTGGGTCAGGCCGTCGAGCACGGTGGTAATCATGTCTCGAGGCTGGCCATCCGGCATCCAGGAAACCTGACCGGAGTTGCCGGTCCAGTCGCCGAGCTGGTTCTGGGCGTCGTCGGCGAGCGGACCTACCACGGCGATGCGCTTGACCTTGTTTGCGGCAAACGGCAAAGCACCGTCGTTGCGCAGCAGTGCGATGGATTCGCGGACGAGTTCCAGGTTGATTTGCTGGTGTTCGGCCGAACCGATGACCGCCTTGATACGTTCGGCGTCCGGCAGACGCGGGTCTTCGAACAAGCCGAGGCGGAATTTCAGGGCCAGGATGCGCGAAACGGCGTCGTCGATCAGCGATTCGTCTAGAAGGCCGGTCTTCACGGCCTCAATGGCACCCTCGTAGAACTGTGGGGTGGTCATGACCAGGTCGTTGCCGGCCTTGACCGCGTCTGCCGCGGCGTGCACGTAATCGGGTTTGACGTGCTGCTCCCATACCGAACGGCCGATGTTGTCCCAATCGGTGATCAGCGTGCCGTTGTACTTCCATGCGCCGCGCAGCTTGTCGGTCAGCAACCATTTGTTGAATGTGACCGGCACGCCTTCAATGGACTCGTAACCCAGCATGAACGTACCGCAACCTTCTTTGGCCACGCGCTCGAACGGCGGCAGGAACCAGGATTCGAGCTTGCGGTGGGAGAGGTCCGCTTCGGAGGCGTCGCGGCCGCCTTGGGTTTCGGAATAGCCGGCGAAATGTTTGGCGCAGGCCAGAATTGCGTTCTTCGGCAGGGCCTCGCCGGCCTTGGCACCGCCTTGATAGCCCTTGACCATGGCGGAGGCGAGTTCGCCGATCAGCATCGGGTCTTCGCCGAAGGTCTCGTCCACACGCCCCCAACGGGTATCTCGGGCGATGCACAACACAGGAGAAAACGTCCAATGTACACCGGTACAAGAGACCTCCTCGGCGGTAGCACGGCCGGCGGCCTTGACCTTGTCCGGATCCCAGCTGACAGCCATGCCGAGCTGGGACGGGAAAATAGTGGCGCCCGGCCAGAAGGAGTATCCATGGATGCAGTCATCTCCGATAATCAACGGGATGCCCAGACGCGTCTTCTCATTGACGGTCTTGGCGGCACGAGATAAATCCTCGGGGCTGGTATGCAGAATGGATCCGACATGCTTATTCACGATGAGATCCTCAAGATCGCCGCCGCGGGCGTCAAGCTGCATCATCTGGCCGACCTTCTCTTCAAGTGTCATACGAGAGAGCAAGTCGGCGATTCGCTCACCAGCGGGCAAATCAGGATTCTTGTACGGTAAGGTTTCAGCAGTTGCGGCAGGCGTAGTGTTGTCGGTCATACGAAGTCGCTTTCCTCAGTGAAATCGAACAGTTTTTTTAATTACCAATTGGTAGTTTATCTATTGACAGCATACAACACGCTTATGCCGCGCGCATCACATACACCAAAACGACCGTATGTATGCGACCCCTTCGTTCGCCCGCATACTTACTGCCGCTATCAAGCACAAGCATCGGTTCAAGGCACACAGCGAATCAGCGATACCCGTCCCATATCGGCGAAGGAAATATCGCCGGCTCCAGATCGGCCCATTCATCGCATAAGTCAATGGCCGGCCCCCGTAACCACCTCAGTTGCACACCGATCCATGATCTCCAGAGCATGGCGCAACGTGGGCCGGACCTCCTCAAACGAGGTGAATTCGGAAGGCAGGTTCCAGTTGTATGTCGAATAGTATTGCCATATTGAATCCCGACGATTGGCAAACTCGTCATGTAACGGATGCGCAGGATTGAACGATTCGACCTGCAATATCGAGAACAGCTGAACAAGCATGGGGCGCGTGGAATTGCAATGTACCAAGAACCTCAGATATGCGGGCAATCTGAAATCATCGGGCCCTGAACCAGGCAGGCCGGAGGCCATGAAGTCTTCCACACTGCCAAACGTGTTGTAATTCTCGTGATACACCGCGGCAAGCAGGTTATCTTTGCTAGGAAAATATCGCAAAACTCCCTGCTTGGTAACACCGACCGCATCGGCCACATCCTGCACAGAAGTACCGTTGTAGCCACGCTCGGAAATCAGTCGCACGGCAGCATCGAGAATTTCCTGCCGGCGTTCCCCCGGCGACTTGCGAACACGCTTATGCTGCAATGAATTCCCAGCTGTCATATCCGCCAGTCTATCCGCATTCTCCCCACTCCCATGCGCAACCACATCCAATATCCTTGGCCGGATATGCAAAACGGTGCCAAAACAAAACATTCTGTCATGCCTTCGACACCGATATCACGCAATAGATTTTTCTGTATATGCTTCTTCGCTTACTCCTGGAACACGTCGGGATGCTTCAGATCGCCGGGAATGTCGGACAAAAGGCCTTCGAGCCCCAGGAATTCCTTCCAGAAATCGAGCGGCTGGCCGTATGGCGAAGCCTCGCGACCGTGGGCCTGAATGTTGGCCTTGGCCTCGAACACCTCTTCCTCGCTGATGCCCTCGAAGTAGCTTTCCAAGCGGTCGCGATGCTCGGGCACGTAGAACAGAGAGGACACAATCTCCGTCAGACGCTCGGCACGCTCGATCGGCAGGGAGTCCCAGTGGCGCAGTTCGATGAAGTTCTTCAGGCGCACGTCGTTGAAGTGCGTGGAGATGATGTGGTTGATCTC
>ENA-OQJC01000503-OQJC01000503.1-human-gut-metagenome-genome-assembly--contig:-NODE-503-length-11800-cov-3.102116_pt1 | contig 11800 bp, 16 predicted proteins | sample MGYA00242600_ERZ504766 | MGnify/ENA primary metagenome ERZ504766 (study PRJEB26092, sample SAMD00036364) | human gut metagenome | host: Homo sapiens | study: EMG produced TPA metagenomics assembly of...
GGTGTCGGATCCGGAGTTGGTGTCGGTGTCGGATCCGGAGTTGGTGTCGGTGTCGGCTCTGGTGCCGGCGTTACAGTTCCACCGCTATTATCTCCACCGCCTGACGGTGTATTGGTATTTTCATTATTTACCGTGTTGTTCTTTTCCTGTCCTTTTTCGCAGCTTCTACTGCCGCTCTTGCAGCTTCCTGAATCATTGCATCCAAGTTAGACACTTCTGCTCTCTTGGACTCAATCGTACTTGACAGCTCTGCTGTCTGTGTCTTGTACTCCTCATCCAGATTCTGCAGTTTTGTCATATCTGATTCCAGAGATGTCTTCAGATCTTCTACTTCCTGAACTGTCTCTGCATATTCCCGCAACTTATCACGGTCATATGTATGTACTTTCTCCACATATTCCGTCTGAGTAAGCATCTCTGAGATACTTCCGGAAGCTACAATACGTTCTAATGCTGAAGTATCTCCTTCCTCATACATGTATTTAATACGAAGCTTCATATCTTCATACTGCTGCTGCTTTTTCTCTTCTGCTACAGCCAGGTCTTCCTGAGCCTTGGTAATCTCCTGCCCTTTGTTGATCAGCTGTGTTTCCAGATCATTTGTCTTTGTAAACAATTCATTCAGCTGTGCCTGAAGACCGTTCACTTCATTCTGAGCTGATTCTTTCTGATTCTGAAGACTTGTTGTATCATCTGGTGCCGCCATAACAGGTGTAACTATCATGGAACACGTTAATGCTGCCGCAAGCAGTACACTTCGTACTTTTTTCATTTTCATACTTTCACCTATCCTTAATATTCTTATTTATGTCCCCACATATTCTACATAATACCTGATTTTCCGCACTTTTTCAATACAGTTTGTGGTATTTTGAAAGGATTGTGTGGTATTATCGTCAAGTTTAATCATACAATAAGAATTATATTCGATACGTGATGAAAAAGCAATAACTTTTTAATATTTTTGTAATATTTTTCCTTTTTAATCTGCCTTACTGCCGGTTTTCTCATAAACAGCTTCAAAATCCATATCGCCTTTCGCCTGCACTGTCCCGATATTTTCTTTTGTATATATGGTGTTTTCCGACTGGCCGACAGCTCTCCAGCCTTTCACTTTCTCATCTCCACTTTCATTTTCAACCGGCAGTATTTCCTTTGGCAGCAAAATCCCCTCCGGAACTACCACCTGCTTTACAATACGTTTTTCCTCGCCTTTATTATCTTTGTATGATTTCCAGAATGATATCTTAGAGAAAACCTCTTCTTTTCCTTCTACATCATCCAATATCACAGTTTTTCTGGCAACCGCCTTTCCATTTCCCCATATCTGCCGATAATATTCCGTCACCCGCACATCCAGCAAACCTTTCTGTGCATCTGCTGTCAGTATCTCTACTTCAAATGTCGATTTGCTGGTTGTTCGCATGAGCATATTCTGAATAAAATCTGCTGCCAGCTCTTTTCCTTCCACCTCTTTCCCGATCGAATATGTCGGATTCACTGTCAGAATCTCCATCGATTCTTCCATTGCTGCTCCCAGAATACTGTCCAGCTCATTCTGATGCATCGTCTTTGTCTCCGCCGTATAAATCGATGCTCCTGCAAAAATCAGCATAATTAAAATAAAAATCCCATCACTGCATGTCTCATCCGTTCCTGGCATACTCTCCTTTCCCCTTTTTTCTATTTTGCATATCCTGTGATCTGATGCTCCAAAAGCATATTCAAAAGTGGAATCGTGTACCGGTATGCCAATGTCACTTTTGCATATTTGCTTCCTGCCGCACTGGTCACAACCTGAATATCCAGATTTTCATATCCGTTTTCCAGCGCTTTCTTTTTACATTTCTCCAGAACCTCTGCATTATAATCACTCGCTTCAATCTCTGTTACAACTGTAGAATGATAAGCCTGTGCCTTCTGTGTATTCAACGATGCGCTGATATAGGCAGTACTCAGCACTGCCATGAAGGCAATCAGTACAACTCCCACCATTGTTTCGATCGCACCTTTCATTTTTCTTTTCCTTTCAACCGCACTTTAATCTACTGTAACCCGACATACCTTTGTTACTTTTCTAATATAAGCCCCCTGATAGTTTTCCTCTGCCTGATAAGTAATCTCATAAACACCTCTCTGCGCTGTCCAAAACGCCTCTGGATTTAGTTCCTTTTCCAGCTGACTTCCATCTGGAGCGATCAGTTTTATCACGCTGACCGGAAGCTCTCTTCCATCCGCGTCCACAGCCCTGGCACTGATTTCTTTTCCATGAAGAAGGTCATATCTTCTTTGATACTTCAGTTTACTGACAGATACCGTCAAGACCGGATCCGGTCTCGGTTTCAACTGTACAAGAAAATCGGAATTATCGGTTGCTTTTAAAAATGATTTTGGCTCTGCCTTTGAAAGCGCGCCCAGATATCCACGATCAGTACGATTCCAAACAAATGCAAATAATACGGCCAGGATAATTGCCATTGCTGCGATTTTTCCATATTCTCCGATCCAGCTCTTCACATCTGCCCTCCTGACATTTTTATCCCTATCCCGTCAAAAAACAGCTCTGCCAGCCTATGCAGCTGACCTCCTGAAGCAAGCAGCGAATACAAAAGTCCAAGCAGCATGATTCCCAGCATACACGTCACGATCACACCGCCATACTCTTCCATAAATTCTTTCATTCCGCTATTCTCCTTCTCAAACAGAACTTACCTGTATTAAAATCTTCCATAAACCGGACATGACCGCATATCCGATGATTGAAATTACGATGATCGAACCGTATTCTTCCAAAAATTCTTTCATGATATCGCCCTCTTTTCTCTCAAACCTTCTAAATTGTATTTACAACAGACAAAATCCCCAAAATGACCAGTACCAGATCTGCGAGCATTTTTACGACTCCCGTGATCATTGGAAGCAGTACAAGAAACCCAACACCTGCCATCATATCTTCTTCCTTCAAACGCTCTGCCCGATCCATCATAACGGTATTTCTCTGTACCAGCGCATCAATCTGCCCTCCCATATCTCCAATTCCAAATTCTGCCATGGAATACAAGATCTTCATTGCAGAAAGCACATCCGGAATCTGGAACTCTCTCATAAAGCGGAGATAAGGCTGAAGTGCATTCGGCTGCTGTTCGATTTCTTCTACCAGTCGCGTTAAATCCTGTTTTAAGATAAACGGTGCGTCCGGTATTGTCTTCTTTAAAGATACATGCACATTATCCGTCTGAAGCTGCAGGGACAGATTCATCAGCCATTCCGGAAATTGTTTTTCCACCTCACGTAATACACGTTTTCTGGCATGTTTATATTTTCGCTTCTCCTGCGTCAACATCCAGATTGCTGCTGCACCCGCCGCACCTGCTGCCGTCATCCCCACAGTATTCCCCAGTAAGATCGCCGTCACACCGAAGATACATCCAATGATACTATATTTAAACCTTTCCTTTTCCCGGTTTCCCTTCACAACATACTTATATTTTTCCCAGATTTCCGCTTCATCGACATCTTCATCTGATAAGATCAGACTGCCGGAAAGTTTTTTCTGCGCTGCATACCAGATCAGCATATTGAGAATCACCACTCCTGTCGTGACCGCCTGAGAAATTGGATCCTGTGTGATATCAAACTCTTTTGGCAGCATCAGAATACTCATGGCACAGATCAGAAAAGACAGTCCGATCCCGATCGTTACCTTGACCTTGATATTCTTTTTTCTTTCTGCAGACCATAAATCCTCTCAATCCACATTTTTCTGTCATTCAGCAAAATCTCAATTGCTGCATCCGGGCTTCCTCCCGACTGCTCTACCTGCATCAAAAAATCATGGATCTTATACAATCTTTTACATCCATACTCTTTTTCAATTTCTGAAAACGCCTCCTGATAAATGTTTCCCTCACTTTGTGCGGACTGGATATGCTCTACTGCATATTCGATTCCATTGTATAAACGGCTCTCTCCCTGACGGAACAATAATTTTGTATCTTCCAGCGCCGTCAGAATCTTTGCCCTGCGTTTAAACGAATATAAAAGCTGTTCCATATAGGCAGTCAGATCTTCAAACTTCTTTTCTTCATACAGTATTTTTTATAATTCATTAAAAATACCGTTGGCACAAATATCGATGCCGCTGCCATTACAATCACTGAAAAGAAAATCTGCAGTTGAAAAAGATAGGCAAATCCTGCAATTCCCAGATAGACCGCCAACAGATATTTCACATAGGACGAAGCACTGAATGTGTATCCGCACCGCTGAATCTCCAGATTCAGCAGTTTCGGATTCCAATAGTGAAACATGTGCCTTTTTCGCCTTTCTTTTTTGTTTTACCTGCACACCATTTTCCCCTCGCTTTCTCCCAAAAAGGGGGATCTTATTCCTGCCCATTGAAATTTTTTTCTGATATTCTCAGAAATTTCTCTGGACACTACTTTTCCATTTTCCACGATCAGATACTTTCGGTTTTCTTCTCCGATTCTGTCAAACAGGCAGATCTGATCGACAAACCGAAAGACCTTTCCATTTCCGGTTGCCTTTTTGCAGAGCAATATTCCTACATTCAAAAAACTGTAGATGTCATTTTCCATTCTGGATGCCGCGTAAGAATCCTGCATCATATTCTGAATCCGATCAGGAATCTTCCTGGTATCATCTGTATGAAGTGTCGTCAGTCCGTGAAGACCTGTCGAAAAGCATTCTAAAAGATACTTCACTTCTGTAGAACGCGCTTCTGACAGAAGCACCCATTGCGGATTTTGCCGAAGTGCAGATTTGATTGCTTTCGTATAGGAGAAAAATTCTTCATCCACTTTCAGTTCCACACAGTTTGCCCCCGGATTAATATCCCGATAATGAATCTCAAGGTTATCTTCAATGGTCATCACCTTTTCGTGCTTCGGTATAAATTGTGTTAAAAATTTCAGCAATTCTGTTTTTCCTGCTCCCGGACACCCGCAAAAGACCATATTCAATTTTGCTTCCATACAATTTCTCAGAAACAGAAGCACCTCTCTGGAACAGTATCCATCGGCCAGCATTTTTTCTTCTGTCATACGCATAACCGCTGGTGTTTTTCGAATAGAGATGGAATACCCTGTATTTGTCACGCTTGGATGAATGATAGAAATCCTGAGAGTGTCCGTCTCCGCTTCCAGAACATTATTAAATTTATTGATTTGTTCACTCACAATATTAGAAATCAGAACGCTAAATCGGCCTGCGAACTCCGGTGTCAGATTCACCGGAGCTTTTCGAATCCCATATTTTAAATGTTCGATCCACACATCAGTCCCGTTATAATTGATGTCTGTAACCTGCTGATCTTTTACATATGGGAGCAGCGGTCCGAAGCACTCCTCTTTCAAAACCCATGCTTCCCTGGATATTTTCATTAGCTGACTCCATTTGCATCTGCAAGTGCGTTCGTCAATTTCTGTACTGCTTCCATAATTCCGCTTTTAATGCTGTCTCCGATTGGTGATGCTGCTACTACAATGATCATGATGACGATTGCTGCTACTACGATTACTCCATATTCTTCCATAAATGCTTTCATACTTTTCTACTCCTTTTGATTCTTTTTCATGATTTTGTTTACTTTTTACCGGATTTTTATAGAATTTCAGCCTTTTTCATCTTTTTCTCTTCTCATCAGACTTCCTCCTTTCTTTTTCTGCACATATATTGCCGATTTTATATTGTTGTATTATTTAAACTTTGAAAGTTTAAATCGATAATTATTTTCTGCATTCCGGAAATCTGTAAGATCGTAAGATAAAAATAGAAATGATTTTCTCAGACAGGAATATCAGAACTGAGCCTGTATCTTCTACAGACTATTGCCATATATGATTCATTATAAAACACTTAAAATAACTGAAATCTGTTAGAAATTAACACTTGATTTCTTGACTGGATCTCATTACGATCCATGGAACTTATAACCTCTGCCGGAAGAACTTCCGTCGATTAAGTTATGTATGAATTATACGTCTCTGACTCCTGAAAGTCAATGTATAAATTCTTAAATATTAATAAACAAAAAATTACGATTCACCCCCACCGGCGTAAACCGTAATCTTTTTCCTAAAAGCTTTATTCAACAGGCGGTACTTCTTGCTTCTTCATCCCCCTCAAAAGCACATACATGGAAGAACCGACAAAGGCGCTGACTATAACCGCCCCTCCAAGACGCATGATATCGCCTTGGATCCAGGCTCCCAGTGCACTGTCTGTCAGAAGAATTCCCATCACATTTACTGTAATATGAAGCAGGATCGGCACCTTGATCGTCCCACAAATCTCATAGGAATAGGCAAGCACCATTCCCATCGCTCCGACATAGAGGATTTGCAGCAGATTCCCGTTCATCAATCCGAAAATCAAAGACGAAAGCAGCGCCGCACTAAAGAATGTGCTCTTTTCACGGAATCTTTTAAAAACAAGCCCCCTGAACATCAACTCTTCCGCAACCGGCACGATGATCCCCATACAAATCAACTGCACGACCACATTCGTCTGCATATCCACATCGCTGTACGCTAAGGAGGACAACGCCAGGGCAGACAACATCATCAGACAATTTAATCCGATACAAAATGCACTTCCCAGTCCGAAAACGACCAGATACTTCTTGACTCCCGGAACTTTCACTGACTGTTTATGAAGTATTCGTTCCTTCTTCCGGTCTTTCAAAAACAGCGGTACCGTCAAAAACAACGTACAAAGCGCACTGAACGCAAGAATCGGCATAATATATTTACCCACAATCTCGTACATTCCCTGCACACTGCTCATAATCGCCTCGGTCATCTCTTCTGTCGTAGTGCTCTTTTCCAGTGCGTCATAATCCATAACCTGACCGATATGCGGAATCATTACTGCAAGCTCTGCCACTAACCGGGCAACAAACTGAATCACCCAATACAATAAGAGCGGACCACATACATGCCAGAATTTCACCGGTTCTGAATTTCTATCCATTCATTTCCCTCGCTTTCTCCTGTATCCATGCCCTCATCTCACTCTCATTTCCCTGCACACTGCCCTGAACCATCTCCGGTTTTCCGCCGCCTCTGCCATGAAATGTCTCATTCAGTTCTTTTGCAAGCGGTCTCATATCCAATATCCTGCTTCCGATCACATAACGGAAACCATGCTCCTCATCTCCGCCAAATACTGCACAGAGCCGTTTGCCATGATCCAGAACAAGATTCATCAGAATCCTCAGCTCTTCTCCCTCCAGATCATCCGCAAACACAATCACATCCTCCGATTGCCCGGCCAGCCTTTCTGCACGAATGGCAAGCATGTCTCGCTTTAACTGCGCATATCTCTGCTTCCATTCTGTACAGTCATTTTTAATTTTTCTACCCCCTGCGCCACGTCTTCTTCTTTCACACACAGAGCAGAAGAAATACACCCTGTACTCTCTGCTTTCCTGCGGTAATCCTCCAACGCACGGAATCCACAGAGCATGGTCACACGGACGCCGCCTTTATAACGCTGCACTCCCGTCAGACGGATCTGCCCGATCTCCCCTGTTTGTTTCACATGCGGCGCACAGCACGCACACACATCATATTCCGGGATCGTCACGATCCGTACCTGACCTTCAATCTCAATCTTACTGCGGTATACAAGCGTCTGAAGTACTTTCTGATCCGGATAGGTCACTTCCACTTCCAGATTGCGCACCACTGCCCGATTGGCTTCCCATTCAATCTCGCGAATCTCCTCTTTGGTAATCTCTCCGTTGAAATCCATCGTGCAGTCTTCACTTCCCAGATGGAATCCCACATTCTGATACCCAAACCTTTTATGAACCAACCCGGAAACGATATGCTCTCCGGTATGCTGCTGCATCTTCATAAAACGAAGATCCCAGTCAATCCTTCCCTCTACACAGTCTCCAACCGAAAGAGGCGCATCTGTCCTGTGAAAAATCACACCATCCTTTTCCTGCACATCCAGCACTCGCGCACTGCCAAGTATCCCTGTATCCGCATACTGTCCTCCCCCTTCCGGAAAAAAGGCAGTCCGATCCAGCACGATCTGCCAGTTTTCTCCATCCGGGACACACTGCTCTACCTGCGCAGAAAATCTCTGCAGATGACTGTCCAGATAAAACAATTTTTCCGTCATATCCTACATCCTCTCCGGCGCTTCAAATCCAAGCAGATCGATACAACTCTCCAGAACCTCTTTTGTCAGTTTCAAAAGCGCGATATAACCTTTCTTCTTCTCTGCGTCTTCCTCTGAAAGGATCTTTGTCTCATGATAGAATTTATTAAATGCGTTGGCCAGATCATAAATATATGCACACAGCTTGTGCGGCGCTGTCTCTTCATAAACTGTCTCGATCACATCATTGAATTTTGCACATTCCAGCATCAGTGCTTTTTCAAATTCACTGGATGCCTCTCTGATCACCAGATCCTCCAGACTGTTTTCTTCCGGGTATTTATTCAGGATCGACTTGATCCGGACAATTGTGTACAGAATGTACGGTCCCGTGTTTCCTTCAAAGGAAGTAAAGCGGTCTACATCAAAGACATAATCCTTGGATGCCTGATTGGAAAGATCACCATATTTGATCGCAGCAAGTCCTACCATCTGTGCAGTCTTCTTTGCCTCTTCCTCAGAAACCGTACGGTTGTCCATGATCTTCTTGTACATCTCTTCGTTGATCTCACGAATCAGATTTTCCAGACGCATCACGCCGCCTTCTCTTGTCTTAAACGGCTTGCCGTCTTTTCCGTTCATCGTACCGAATCCTAAAAATTCCAGTTCTGTCTCCGGTTTTACGATTCCGGTCTTCTTTGCACAGCGGAATACCTGTACAAAGTGAAGCTCCTGACGCTTATCTACCACATAAATCACTTCGTCCGGCTGGTACAGTTCTTCTCTCTCTACCAGTGTCGCCAGATCTGTCGTGTCATACAGTGCAGCCCCGTCTGACTTTAAGATCATACACGGAGGCACTTCTTTTTTGTCTGTCTCTTCCTGTACATCCACTACAAGAGCACCTTCATCATAGTGCGCATATCCTTTTTCTTTGAGCATCTCCACCATATCCGGAATATATTTCTGGGCATCTGCCTCTCCCTTCCAGAGATCGAAAGACACGTTCAGATTTGCATAGTTTTTCTTCAAATCTGCTACAGAAACTGCCATAATGTGATTCCAGATCGCACGGAATCCCGGATGTCCGTTCTGCAGAAGGAACGTCGCCTGCAGTGCTTTTTCACGATACTCTTCATGTTCTTTTGCATAAGCACTGGCTGTCGGGTAGATTTCCTCAAGCTCTCCGATCGTAAACGGCGCCTCTTTCGGATATTCTCCGGTGAAGTTTTCATCAAAATATGGAAGCTCAGGTTTTCTCTTCTGCAATTCTGTAATGATCAGCCCCATCTGATATCCCCAGTCTCCCAGATGAATATCACCGATTACTTTGTTTCCTTTATAACGCAGAATCCGCTTTACACTCTCTCCGATGATCGCAGAACGCAAATGTCCTACATGCAGCGGTTTTGCCACATTCGGTCCGCCGTAATCCACCATGATCGTCTTTGGTGTCTCCATCTCTTCCACTCCCAGCTTTTCACTCGCTGCCATCTCATTGAGAAATGCTGCTGCAAAGGATGGTTTACTTTCAGATTGATAAATCCCGGATTCACCGCTTCTGCCGTTTCAAAACAGTCTTTTTCCTGCAGTCCTGCCACCACGTCATTTGCGATCATGATCGGCGCCTTTTTGTAAGTTTTTGCTGCTGCCATTGCTCCGTTGCACTGGTATTCACACAGATCCGGACGGTTTGACAAGGTTACTTTCGCAAATGCCGCATCATAACCGGCTGCCTCAAAGGCTTCTTTCATTTCTATTGTAATCAGTTCCAACAATGTTTTCACTTCTGTTCCACTCTCCGTTCTATTTTTCTTTCATTTTGCTATTTTATCATGTATAATGCTTTACGGCAAGCTGTTTGTACACGCATCCGAAAGGATTTATATAATAAGGAAAGAAGAGGATATATGTTATGAAATTAGGATCACACGTGGGCATGAGCGGTAAAGAGATGCTGCTTGGTTCCGCAAAAGAGCCGTTTCCTACGGCGCAAACACATTTATGTTCTATACAGGAGCTCCGCAGAACACAAGGCGCAAAGAAATCAGCGAACTGAATATTTCACCTGCCTGGGAATATATGAAAGAACATGGCATTGACGAAATCATCGTACATGCTCCCTATATCATCAATCTGGGAAATTCTGTAAAACCTGAAACATTTGAACTTGCAGTCGAATTCCTGGCAAAGGAGATTGAGCGCACTGCCGCCTGCAAAAGCCATACTCTGGTACTTCATCCGGGTTCTCATGTGGGAGCCGGAACTGACGCCGGAATCCGCCAGATCATCAAAGGACTCAACTCTGTCCTGACAGCAGATACTCCCTGTCATATCGCACTGGAAACCATGGCCGGAAAAGGTTCCGAAATCGGCCGCACATTTGAAGAGCTTGCACAGATTTATGACGGCGTTGTATACAATGACAAGCTGAGAGTCTGCTTTGACACCTGCCATACCAGTGACAGCGGATATGATATCATCCACCATTTCGATGATGTGATCGATGAGTTCGACCGCCTGATCGGAAAAGATCAGATTGCCGTCTTTCACATCAATGACAGTAAAAATATTCCGGGAGCCGCAAAAGACCGGCATGCCAATATCGGTTTCGGACACATCGGATTTGACGCGATACACCATATCGTACACCACAAAGATTTTATGGATATCCCGAAAATTCTGGAAACACCGTACATTCCATCGGCTGTCAAAGAGAAAAAATCCTATGCGCCTTACAAATATGAGATTCGTATGTTAAAGGAAGGAATCTTTCACCCGGAACTGCCTGCCGAAATTCTTGCGGCAAATGAAAAGTAGCTTGACAAATCCGCAACTTCATTATACGATTGTATTATATATATAGTACAGTTAGTTTTTCATAGAAAACGAGGTGATCAAATGCCATGGGAATTGGACAATGACCGTCCCATCTATCTACAGTTGATGGAGCGTATTCAGCAGGATATCGTATCCGGCATCTACAAACCCGGTGACAGACTTCCCTCTGTCCGGGATCTCGCCGTAGAAGCTGCCGTGAATCCGAACACAATGCAAAAAGCACTCTCCGAACTGGAACGGAGCGGACTGGTATATTCTCAGCGAACAAGCGGACGTTTTATTACAGAAGATACCCAGCTGCTGGATGAAATGAAGACCAGTCTCGCATCCGAACATATCCTGCAGTTTCTTGAAAAGATGAAACAGCTCGGCTTTCAGAAAGAAGAAACTGCTGCATTGATACAGAAAGCACTCAAGGAGGTAGACCTATGAACCCCATTCTCGAATGCAAGGGGCTGACCCGAAAATTCAATCACTTTTTTGCACTTTCCAATGTTGATCTGACTCTGGAACGCGGAGAGATCATCGGCCTGCTTGGACCAAACGGAAGCGGAAAGACGACTCTGATCAAACTGATCAACGGGCTTCTTTTACCAACTGACGGACAGATCACAGTAAACGGATCAGTTCCCGGTGTAGAGACGAAGAAAATCGTTTCCTATCTTCCGGAGCGCGGATGTCTGGATGAACGCCGCAGGATTTCAGAGCTGATTTCCTATTACAGTGACTTTTACTCCGATTTTGATGTCTCCCGTGCTCATACGATGTTAAAGGATCTGGATATCGATCCTTCGCTTCGTCTGAAAACACTCTCAAAGGGGACAAA
>ENA-OQJC01000504-OQJC01000504.1-human-gut-metagenome-genome-assembly--contig:-NODE-504-length-11797-cov-3.558526_pt1 | contig 11797 bp, 13 predicted proteins | sample MGYA00242600_ERZ504766 | MGnify/ENA primary metagenome ERZ504766 (study PRJEB26092, sample SAMD00036364) | human gut metagenome | host: Homo sapiens | study: EMG produced TPA metagenomics assembly of...
GAATTTCTCTCCTGTGCGGAACACACGCTGTCTACTCTGGATGAAGGAATCACAACACTCCACAGAAATGCACGGGGCGAAGGTCTGATCCGCATCGGGATGCTCAGGCCTCTTGGAATCGAATACATTCCCCGTCTGGCTGCCGGTTTCCTGAAAGCGAACCCGGGACAGGACATCCAGTTTACTTTTCATACAGGTGTCACGCAATATCTTCTGGATGGTCTGGCTGCACGAAAATATGATCTTGTATTCTGCTCTCAGCCATCTGAAGAACACAAATTTACAGCGGTTCCGATACAGAAGCAGAATCTGATCCTGATCACACCGCAGTCTCATCCACTGTCTGCTAAGGACAGCGTGGATCTTGTTGAGACCATTCCTTATCCGCAGATCTTCTTTGAAAAGAGCGCCGGTATCCGAAATGTCATTGACCAGATGTTTGCCAGGACAGGCGCCTCTCCTAAAATAGCCTATGAGACCGAAGAAGATCAGGTCATTGCAGGTCTGGTCGCACAGGGATTCGGTATCGCTGTTGTACCTTATATGGATATTTTACAGAAACTGAACGTCAACATTCTTCAGATCCGCTCTCCAAATTATGAGCGGGCATTCTTTATGGTGCATAATGACTGCGTATTTATACCGCCTGTAGTACAGAAATTCCGTCAGTTTGTGTTGGATGACGGGATGATGCTGACAGAGGAACCTGCCTGATTATACAAAAACATGATCTGCTCTCAGACAATCCTCTATCTGAAAACAGATCATGTTTACGTTCTATTATAAATAAAATACTTCAATTACATCCGGGAATGTTTGTTCCGAATACTCTCTATATGAGATTTTTTTATTTTACAACTACCTTCCTGAAGTTTTTCTTACCTTTTTTCAGAACGATACCCTCTCCTGACAGTGCATCTTTTGTAAATACCGCATGAATGTCTGCAACTTTCTCTCCGTCTGCTGCAACTCCACCCTGCTGTACCGCACGTCTCGCCTCAGATTTAGATGGAACCAGACCACTCTTTAAGAGCAGTGTCAGAATATCAATCTCATTTCCTTCAAAATCTTCTTCTGTCAGCTCTGCTGTCGGCATCTGTGCTGCATTTCCCTGGCTGAACAATGCTCTTGCACTCTCCTGTGCCTTATTTGCTTCCTCTTCTCCATGTACCAGCTTTGTCAGTTCAAATGCAAGGATTTCTTTGGCGGTGTTAAGCTGTGCACCTTCCCATGAATCCATCTTGTCAATCTCTTCCAACGGAAGGAATGTCAGCATACGGATACATTTCAGAACATCTGCATCTGCCACATTTCTCCAGTACTGATAGAAGTCAAACGGAGAAGTCTTGTTTGGATCAAGCCATACCGCACCGGACTGTGTTTTTCCCATTTTCTTTCCTTCAGAGTTCAGAAGCAATGTGATCGTCATCGCACTTGCATCCTCTCCCAGTTTCCGGCGGATCAGTTCTGTTCCTGCCAGCATGTTGCTCCACTGGTCATCCCCGCCAAACTGCAGGTTACATCCGTATTTCTGGTACAGTGCATAGAAATCGTACGCCTGCATGATCATGTAGTTAAATTCCAGGAAACTTAATCCTTTCTCCATTCTCTGCTTGTAACACTCTGCTGTCAGCATACGGTTTACACTGAAATGTGCACCCACTTCACGAAGCAATTCTACATAATTCAGATCCAGCAGCCAGTCTGCATTGTTTACCATCAGGGCTTTTCCTTCAGAGAAATCAATAAATTTACTCATCTGTTCTTTGAAACAGTCACAGTTGTGCTGAATCTGCTCCGGTGTCATCATAGAACGCATATCCGTTCTTCCGGAAGGATCTCCGATGTATCCTGTACCGCCTCCGATCAGCGCGATCGGTTTATTTCCTGCCATCTGCAGACGTTTCATCAGACAAAGTGCCATAAAGTGTCCTACATGAAGACTATCTGCTGTTGGATCAAATCCAATATAAAATGTTGCCTTTCCTTCATTTACCAGTTTGGAGATTCTCTCCTCGTCTGTCACCTGCGCGATCAGACCTCTTGCTTTCAATTCGTCATAAATCTGCATCTTTTGCATCCTCACTTTCCTAAAATATAAAAAGAGCCTTCATCCGAAAGGACGAGGGCTCATAAGCTCGTGGTACCACCTTTTTTCACAGACGACTCGCGCCATCTGCCTCTGTGAGTCAATCTCGCACCTTTTCGATACTCAATCACTCAGTGCAGTAACGTGCACCAATCCGTCACAGCCTACTTTCCTGTAAGAGTTCGGTGTGAAGCTCTGAGATGTATTCATACAAGATGTCTTCCTGCGCCTCTCATCAGCCGGCTGCTTTCTGTCTTCGTCCATTCCTGTACTACTTGTTCTCTTCTTTGCCTGTTTCATATACTATCGAAATCTTATCCCATTCCCCCTTGTTTGTCAAGGCTGATTTGAGATTTTCTAAAGTTCCTGCAGCACCTGCACTGCTTTACGGATGTTCTCTGCCGAAGTCTGCCAGATCTCAAATTCACTGAATCCCGTAATCCCCATCGGTACACCTTCTCTCCGAAACTCCATCCGGCTGTCAATCACGACTTTTCCGGACATATGGTATGCCTTCGCATTTGTGTAAGGAGCCAGTTTTGCGATACTCTCCGGATTGATACCTGCCCCCGCCAGAATCTCGATCCTGCCTGCACTTTTCTTCACCAGATCCTTGATCAGATCACGTCCCTCCCAGGCAGAGCTTTTCTGTCCGCTTGTAAGGATCGTATCAATCCCCAGTGAAATACACTGCTCCATTGCCTCATAAGGATCCCGGCAAACATCAAAGGCACGGTGCAGCGTAATTCCCATGTCCCCCGCTTCTTCCACAAGAGCCTTCATCTGCTCCATATTCAACGTTCCGTCCGGATTCAAAATTCCAATCACAATGCCGTCCGCCCCCAGTTTACGGAACATTCTGACTTCATCCAGAATTATACGAAACTCGTAGTCATCATAACAGAAATCCCCAAATCTTGGACGAAGAAGTACACGCACATTTAAACCTGTCTGCTCCTTCACCTGACGGAATAAGGATTCTCCCGGAGAAGTCCCTCCGATCACCAGATTGGAACAGAGCTCGATTCTGTTCGCTCCGCCTTTTTTCGCTTCGATCGCGGACTGCACACTGTCCGCACATGTCTCTAAAATGTAATTCATTTTGGTCTGCCTCTCTACAATTTTTGATTTTTATTTTCACTTATTTCTCTTATCAAGAAAGGTAAGCAACGCAATATAATAACTTCGTATGCTGCCCTGTGTGCCCCCTGTCACAGGTCTTTCCTGTTTGAGAGTCTATCATACTTTCCATTTGATTTCAACAAACTTCTTATCCCCTCCACTCCACTCAAAAAGGCCGCTTACAGCGGCCTCATGAGTAAAGGGATTTAAATTTTGATTTTATTTACACAATTTTTTGAACTCGTCAGCTACGAACTGAACTTTTGTTCCGATGATAACCTGTACGGATGTTTTTCCAGGACGGATTACTCCTGCAACACCTGCAGATTTGATCTTCTTCTCATCTACTTTTGTGTAATCTTTGATTTCAAGACGAAGTCTTGTGATGCAGTTGTCGATGGATGCTACGTTTCTTTTCCGCCGACACCCTCCAGAATAATTTTAGCAACTTCTGTGAAGTTATTGTTTGCAAGTTTTACTGTTGTCTCATCTACATCATCATCCTCGCGTCCCGGAGTCTTTAAGTTGAACTTCACGATTGCGAAGCGGAACACCACGTAGAATACGATGAATGCTGAGAATAACAAGTCTGTCGCACCTGCTGAGAAGCTGAATCCTGCGCGGAATCCAACCAATGTTGTAATTGTTACGAAAATACCATACAGTAAAGCGTAGATTACATACAGAACTGGAGCAAGGAACATGAATCCGAACTCGAATGGCTCTGTAACACCACATACGAATGCTGCGATCGCTGCAGAAGCAACAAGACCGATAGCAACTTTCTTCTTAGCAGGTTTTGCTGTATGTACCATAGCAAGCGCAGCACCAGGAATACCGAACATCATACATGGGAAGAATCCTGACATGTACATACCAAGGCTCCATGTAACATCTGCTGATGTCTCGCCTGCCCAGAAGTGTGTCAGATCTCCAAGGCCGATCGTATCGAACCAGAATACGTTGTTCAGTGCATGGTGCAGACCGAATGGGATGAGCAGTCTGTTGAAGAATGCATAAATACCAGCTCCAACAGCATCCAGGCTTACGATTGCTTCTCCAAGTGCAACCAGTGCTCCGAAGATAACCGGCCATACAAACAGCAATACAACAGATGCAATGATAGATACAACACCTGATACGATTGCCACACAACGTTTACCGCTGAAGAATGACAGCCAGTCAGGAAGCTGTGTATTTTTAAATCTGTTGTAGCACATAGATCCAATCAGACCTGCGATGATACCAATAAATGGATTCGCGATTTTATCGAATGCTAATGTAGAAGTTTCTGACAGAGTTCTGATAACAGAAACGTTTGCTGTAGAAAGCAGGTTTGTAATCATCAGCCAGGAAGCCAGCGCAGAAAGAGCAGCTGTACCATCATTATCATCTGCCATACCAACACCAATACCAATCGCGAACAGGATTGCCATATTATCGATCAAAGCTCCCCCTGCTTTTACCAGATAAAAACCAATCTGCTGAATGATACCGTTAATTTCTCCACCCTGCATTGTAGCCGGACACATCCAGTATCCGAGTCCCATCAGGATACCACAGATTGGCAGACATGCTACCGGGAGCATTAAGGATTTACCTAATTTTTGTAAAAATTTCATTTCTTTTCCTCCTTCTCAAAATCCTTTTCCTTATTGGAATCCCTTTATTTATTTTAATCCGGCAAGTACCACCGGTTTAAAACCATATCTATAAAACTATTTTTCTTCTACGGTCAGAACATCATCTCCGGCGTTGACCTCTTTGTCTGCCTGAGCTGTCACAGCCGCATAATCTGCTGTGTTGCAGATCAGCACCGGTGTGATGATATCATATCCTGCAGCTTTCACCTTCTCAAGATCTACTGTCAAAAGCAGATCTCCCTTTTTTCACGGTATCTCCGGCTTTTACATGACCTTCGAATCCCTCTCCTTTTAACTGTACCGTATCCAGTCCCACATGAATCAGAACCTCTGCCCCAAAATCTGTGGTCAGACTGATCGCATGAAGGGTATCAAATACCATTCCGATCGTACCGTCTGCCGGCGCATAAATTTTGCCTTCTGATGGAATCACCGCAACTCCGTCTCCCAGAATCCCCTCACTGAATGTCGGATCGCTGACTTCTTTGAGAGAAACTGCCTTCCCTTTTGCCGGTGCTCCTAATACATGTGCTTTATCTTTTTTCTTCTTAAAAAGTCCAAACATCTTTCTTCCTCCTTTTATTCTTCCGCAGTCGTCACTCTCCGGATGTGGATCGCCAGATACATGATCTCCTCTCCTGACAGGCTGCATTTTGTCTCTTCTTCAATATATGCAGCAACCATCTTGCTGCAGTCATATTCTTTCTGATATTTTTTCTGCATCAGCTCCGCCAGTTCAGACTCCTCATCCGGAAGAAGCTCTTTTCGGTAGACCCGCTGAAGCAAAAACTTGATATGTGTTACAAATCTCTCATAATGGAGAGATGTTTCATCCAATTCAATCTGAAGCTTCTCTTCTACAATTTCCAGTATCTTTTTACCAGATTCGGAAACTTCACTGCATCCCGAATATCTGTTCCATATTCTGCGTTCAGGAAATGAAGTGCGATAAATCCCGCCTCATCCTCCGGAAGCCGGATCCTCAGCTTTTCTTCAATCGTCTTGACCGCATACATTCCCAATTCATATTCCCTCGAGTAAAACCTCTTAATCTCCCATAACAATGCATTTTGCGGCTTAATCCCCTGCTGATATCTTGTGATCGCGAAATTAATATGATCTGTCAGTGTCACATATATACTCTGATTGAGCTTTAACTTCAGATTTTCTTTCGCATAGGTAATGATATCACTGGATACCTTTACATGCTCAAGCGGCATGTCTGCAAGAAGATCTTTAAACTGTTCTGCAAGTGTCTGACTTTTGATCCGGAACACTTTCTCAATCTTGTTCTCCTGAATCTGCCTGCCGGGCTTCATACCAAACCCAAGCCCGCGTCCCATGACAACAACTTCTCTTCCTTTGCTGTCTACAGCCGACACGATATTATTATTTATAATTTTTTCAATTAACATTCTATACCGAATCCTCTTTTATACGAATCTTTTTCCTGTTCTGTCAGTTGTGTCTGGAGTTCCCCGTAAAATAATAAAAACCAGCCTTTACAAGAGAATAAACCTATGGTATTACTCTCTCGTAAAACTGGTTTTGCCTGCCTGACAGTAACAATCCAATTTGATTCAATTCGTTATATAAACTATACCAGAGGTGACACCTCAAGTCAACCTTCCGGCAGCCCCGAATTTAGATTTTGGTAATATTGTTTATATTTTTTTTATATTTTCGTATAAATGTACCAACGCTTTTTTATCTTGGGATTTTAGACAGCGCTGCCTCATCTGCCACCAGTGTCACATCGCTGTGCATCTGCAGGATTGAAGCCGGAACCCGTGGTGTAACCGGTCCAAAAAATGCATCTCTTACAATATCTGCCTTATCTTCTCCGCTGACAATGATCAGAATCTTCTTTGCCTGCATGATCGTTCCGATTCCCATCGTATATGCCTGTCTCGGAACCTCATCTGCGGATGCGAAGAAACGCTTGTTTGCTTCGATCGTGCTCTCTGTCAGATCTACACAGTGTGTCGTCTTATCAAATGCATCTGCAGGTTCATTAAATCCGATATGACCATTGTGTCCCAGTCCGAGAAGCTGAAGATCCACACCGCCAAGAGAACGGATCAGTTCTTCATAGCGCGCACACTCCTTTTCTCCATCCGGCTGTGTACCATCCGGCACATTTGTATTCTCTTCCTTGATGTTTACATGATTAAACAGATGCTCATGCATGAAGTAGTAATAGCTCTGGTCATTTTTACGGTCCAGTCCTTTGTATTCATCCAGATTGACAGAAGTCACCTGAGAAAAGTCCAGATCCCCTTTTTCATACCATTCTACCAGCTTCTCATATGTACCGATCGGTGTGGAACCTGTTGCCAGTCCCAGTACACAATCCGGTTTCATGATCACCTGTGCAGACAAAATATTCGCTGCTTTTTTGCTCATATCATTGTAGTCTTTTGTTGCAATAATCCTCATGTTCCATTTCCTCCTCTATCCATACCAGCCCGCGAACTCCAAAATGCGGCCGATCATCATTCATCCGAAACGGATAAATCATATTTATTATATACTTGTTTCCTGCTTTTGTACAATCTAAAAATTGCTTTCCTTTTTAGATATTATTCTTCATACTCGATTCCTACAAGAAACAGCCCCTGTGGCGGAGCTGTCACCCCTGCGGCTTTGCGGTTCTTCGCTTCCAGAATCTCCTGTACCTGCTCCGGGGTATAAAATCCCCGCCCCACGCGCACCAGTGTCCCCACAATGATACGCACCATATTATACAAGAATCCATTTCCCTGTATCCGGATGGTAATCTCATCTCCCACCGGCAAAATATCCAGACTGTAAATCGTACGCACGGTATCCTCCACATCCGTACGCACATTACAAAAACTCACAAAATCGTGAGTCCCTACCAGATACTGTGCAGCCTTTTTCATCTTCTCAATATCCAGATCAAATGACACAAAATACCGGGTCAGCCTTCTTGTGGGATCCGGTATTTTCGCATTCAGAATATGATATTCATACGTTTTTTTTGTAATTGCAGTATCGCGGATGCCAGTCTGCTGACACTTCTTCTGATCTGATCACAACAATATCATCCGGAAGCCGCTGGTTCAGGGCATATGAAATCCGCTCCGGCGGAATGGAAGTTTCAGAATCAAACACTGCCACATTCCCAAGGGCATGTACCCCGGAATCTGTTCTGCTTGCCCCGATGACCGTAATCTCTTCCCCTGTCAGTTTTCTGAGCGCACGGTTCAGAACTTCTTCCACCGTAATTCCATTCGGCTGGATCTGCCATCCACAATAATTCGTTCCGTCATAAGCAACGGTCAGTTTCAATCTTTTCATAATTTTCTCAATTCCTTCATCCTAGAATATCCAGATATGAAACGGCACAAATCTTCCCAGCACAATGATCACAGCCAGATACACTGCTGTCACAAGATACGCAACTCTGTCACGGCTGTGATACACGAGCGGTTTCATCTTGGTACGCCCTTCTCCGCCACGGTAACAGCGCGCCTCCATTGCCATGGCAAGATCATTGGCACGGCGAAATGCCGATACGAACAACGGAACCAGAATCGGAATCATGGCCTTTGCTCTCTGAATGATATTTCCACTCTCCAGATCTGCCCCACGTGCAATCTGTGCTTTCATGATCTTGTCTGTCTCCTCCAGAAGGATCGGAATGAAGCGCAGCGCGATCGACATCATCATTGCCACCTCATGTACCGGAACTTTCACTTTGTTCAGCGGTCGGAGCAGCTTCTCTATCCCATCTGTCAGTGCATTCGGAGTGGTTGTAAATGTCATGATCGACGATCCCGCGATCAGATAAATGAGACGGATCGCCATATATACCGAGATTTCCAGTCCATCTTCTGTAATTTGAAAAATCCAGAAATGAACCAGCACCTCTCCTCCGTTATTCAAAAACAGATTAAATGCTACTGTGATCAAGAGCAGGATCATAATCGGTTTTAAGCCCTTCATAATAAACTTCAAAGGCACTTTACTTAAATGGATCACCCCTGCCAGGAACAAGGTTGCAACCAGATAGCCGAGTACGCTTTTCTGTACAAACAACGAGATCAGAAATAACAGTGTCGCCACGATCTTCACCCTGGGATCCAGACGGTGTATTACGCTGTTTGCCGGATAGTATTGTCCAATTGTAATATCTCGAATCATAATTTTGTTTCCTCCGGATGCTTCCCTCTAAAATAGCGCATGATCTCATCTGCCGCCTCTTCTACTGTCGTCACATCATTGCCGACCTGCAGTCCATTCTGCCGCAGATCGTGCATAATGTAAGTTACCTGCGGCGCAGCAAGGCCAACCTCTTCCAGTTCCTGATAATGTGCAAACACTTCCCGGGGCGTTCCATCTAAAAACTTTTCCCCGCGGTTCATCACAATAATTCGATCCACATATTTCGCGATATCTTCCATACTGTGAGATACCAAAATAACAGTGATTCCCGTTTTCTTGTGAAGCTCTGCAATCTGATCCAGAATCTCATCCCGTCCTCTCGGATCCAGTCCGGCAGTCGGTTCATCCAGTACCAGTACTTTCGGGCGCATGGCAAGAACTCCCGCGATCGCCGCCCTTCTCTTCTGTCCTCCTGAAAGCTCAAACGGAGACTGTAAATATAATTCTTCCGGAAAACCAACCAGTTCCAGAGCTTCTTTCGCCCGTTTCTCGCACTCTTCTTTTGAAAACCCCTGATTTTTCGGACCAAAGCATACATCTGTCAGAACATCCACTTCAAACAGCTGATGCTCCGGATACTGAAACACAAGTCCTACCTGGCTTCTTAAATACTTCATATCGTATCCGTCTTCATAGATGTTCTTTCCTTCATAATACAACTCTCCGGATGCAGCTTTGATCAGACCATTAAAATGCTGGATCAGTGTTGATTTTCCGGAACCTGTATGACCGATGATCCCGAGAAACTGTCCCTGCGGAATCTCGAGGCTGACATCTTTTAACGCCTGTTTTTCATATGCAGTTCCCTGACCGTAAACATACTGAATGTGTTTAATTTAATCGACATAATACCTCCACCAGTTCCTCTTTCTTCAGGATTCCTTTCGGGATATCCAAACCTCTTTTTCTCAGTTCATCTGCCAGCATCGTTACCTGTGGTACATCCAGACGATACTTTTTCAATTTTTCCTCCTGAGAGAATACCTCTTTTGGAGTTCCGTGCATCACAACATGACCCTTATCCATAACAAATACCTGATCGGCCTCGATCACTTCTTCCATATAGTGGGTGATCAGGATCACCGTTACTTTTTTCGTCTTCTGCAGACGGCGGACAGTTTTGATCACTTCTTTTCTTCCATTCGGATCCAGCATAGCAGTCGGCTCATCTAAAACAATACACTTTGGTTCCATAGCGATCACGCCCGCAATGGCAACTCGCTGTTTCTGTCCTCCGGAAAGCTTGTTTGGGGAAGACTTGCGATACTCCAGCATTCCGACATCTTTCAGGCTTTCTTCCACCCGCTTCCAGATCTCGTCCGCCGGCACGCCAAGATTCTCCGGTCCGAATCCGACGTCTTCTTCTACCACCGTTCCGATGATCTGATTGTCCGGATTCTGAAATACCATTCCTGCGGATTGTCTGACATCCCACAGATTCTCCGGATCTTTCGTATCTCTTCCGTTTACCCACATGGTTCCGCCGGACGGCACCAGGATCGCATTCATATGCTTTGCCAGCGTCGATTTTCCGGAACCGTTGTGTCCCAGGATTGCCACAAAAGACCCCTCCGGGATATCAATATCCACGCCGTCAATCGCACGCTTCATGCCGATGATATTTCCCTCTTCATCTCTTTTTTCATATTCATAAATCAGCTCTTTGGTCTGTATCATTTTTAGACTCCTTTTCTCTGTTTACAAAAATAATCCCTGCACTGACCAGAATCAGCGCCGCCAGATTCTGTATTTTCCAGATGTCCTCTCCAAGAAATACTGCTGAGAGTGCTACCCCGAAAACAGGGATCGTAAACCCAAACACCGCTACTTTCCCAACCGGGTTATACTTCAAAAGCAACGCCCATATGCTGAATGCAGCCGTGGACAGCAGTGCCATATACAATAAAAGCAACACGGACCGCATCGTAAATCCACGCACGTGGCCGCCAAGCAAAACACCTGCCAAAATCAGCATTCCTCCACCGAATAAAAGCTGAAAAGCTGTAATCGCAGTGGGCGTTTCTTTCCCCGAGAGCAGCTTCAATGTCACAGAACTTGCTCCATATGCCATGGAACAGACCAGGATCAGCCCTTCTCCCATCCACTGAAATCCACCGGCCATTCCACCCGGTGTCAGGTTGATCACGATCACACCGGCAAACCCGATCAGGCAACCGATGCTCTTCTTCCACGTCATTTTCTCTGATTTTATCATAAAATGTGCAAATATCAACGACAAAAAATGCGTTCGAAGCATTGATCACCGAACCTTTTGCCCCGGTTGTATGTGCAAGACCGATATAAAAACAGATGTACTGTATAAATGTCTGCAACATTCCCTGTCCGAAAACCGGCAATACAGAACTTCTTCGGATCATAAGCCAGCGCTTCTCAAGAAAACTTCCGATCAGAAATGTAAAGATTCCCGCCAGGAAGAACCGGTATCCCGCAAACAGGATCTGGCTGCCCGCGCCTTCGATCGCCAGCCATTCATATCCTATCTTCACACATGGAAAGGCACTTCCCCACAATGCACAGCAAAGCAGAGCCAGAGCAAACACAACACCTGGATTTTGTAATTTCTTTTCCATATACAATGTGATATCCTTTCATTTTTACCAGTTTCTTAGTATAACACATTTTTATAGAAGAAAAAAGTAGAGTTGTCGCATTGATTTTTCATCAATATGACAACTCGTATATACATCCAAAGTGCATTTTCAAAGTACAAAAACTGACCCTTTTGAATATC
>ENA-OQJC01000506-OQJC01000506.1-human-gut-metagenome-genome-assembly--contig:-NODE-506-length-11776-cov-2.482187_pt1 | contig 11776 bp, 17 predicted proteins | sample MGYA00242600_ERZ504766 | MGnify/ENA primary metagenome ERZ504766 (study PRJEB26092, sample SAMD00036364) | human gut metagenome | host: Homo sapiens | study: EMG produced TPA metagenomics assembly of...
ATCGACAGAAACATCAAGAAAGCGGCAGGAGAAGGTTCTGGAGACAACTACGAACACATCACATACGAGGGATACGGGCCAAACGGAACAGCGATCATTGTAAAGACACTGACAGACAACAAGAACCGTACTGCATCCAACGTAAGAAATGCATTCACAAAAGGAGCGGAAATGTAGGAACACCGGGATGCGTCTCTTTTATGTTTGATGAAAAGGGACAGATCATCGTTGCAAAAGAAGACTGCGATATGGATGCAGATGAACTGATGATGATGGCTCTGGACTTTGGGGCGGAAGATTTTTCAGAAGAAGAGGAGAGTTTTGAGATTCTGACTGCTCCGGAAGATTTCAGTGAAGTGCGCCTGAAATTAGAGGAAGCAGGAATCGTCATGGCAGATGCGGAAGTGACAATGATCCCGCAGACTTATGTGGAGCTGACAAGTGAAGAGGATATCAAAAATATCCAGAAAACACTGGATCTTCTCGATGAGGATGATGATGTTCAGGACGTGTACCACAACTGGGATGAGTAAGCACACCTTACATAGATTTTAAATAGTGATAATGAAACCATAATAAACATACATTAGAATGGTATCAGAAGTTGTTTATCAATGGTTTGGAGGGATCACTATGGTAAAAGAAAGAAGAAGTGCAAAACGGATTAAATATGATATGGTTCGTGTTTACTCCAAAATGGAGACTCATGTAGACGGAAAAGCAAAAAGTATTTTCAAAAGAAAGCCTTATGCTCTCGCAAAATAAGGATAAAGAACAGGTCTGTCGGTATCTGGAAATCCAACAGACCTGTTTCTTTATGCAAAAAAATTGAAATGCAGTATCAGATATGCTATACTGAACAATGGTATAAAAGGAAATACAACAAAAAGAGGAATGCCAATGAGTCAGAATAGCTTACAGAATGATTTGATTGTTTTGTATGAAAAAACCAGAGAAAAAGTACGGGGATTTCAGAAGAAAACATATCAGTCAGATATGGGAATTTTAAAAGAAGAAAATCAGACACTGCTGGAATGCGTGAAAGAAACGATTGAAAAATCTGAAAAATGTATGCAGGAAGTTGCGGGGTATGTTCCGGAATATGCATCGGATATGCTCTCTCAGATTGATTCCAAGCGAAAAAGAGAAGCGGCAGTTATTGATCACAACATGGCCATGGTAGCTTTTTTTGTTTCCGCTGATGGGGGAAAGTTCAGAGTACGCAGACGAAGATATTTACAGAGACAATCGTGGAGATATGGAATCAGAAGGTGCCTGGCAGCAAAATCGGACACTCGGATGCTGCAAGTATTGAGAATGGGTTTAAAAAAGGAGTTTTCTGTTATATTACAACTGCTGTCTGTAAGAGTCTGAACAAGCCAGATGATTGCTATGAACTGAATCTTTTGAGGGAATACAGAGATCAGTATCTGATGGGGACAAAGGATGGAGAGATTCTTGTAAAAGAGTATTATAATATTGCTCCGACAATTGTAAAGAGGATTGACCGCAGCCCGGACGCATCAGAAATTTATGCGGATATCTGGGAAAAGTATTTAAAGCCGTGTGTACGCCTGATTGAAGCGGGCGAACAAGAAGAATGCAGAGAATTGTACACAAAGATGGTTCGTTCTCTGGAGAAGAAATATTTGTATTCAGTAGGAGGAGAGAAAAATGAGTAATTACAAAACAGAGACAAAATGTATACAATCCGGATATGAACCGGGTAATGGAGAGGCGAGAGTTCTTCCTATTTATCAGAGTACAACATTTCGATATACAAGCAGTGAACAGATGGGGCGTCTGTTTGACTTAGAGGAGTCCGGTTATTTTTATACCAGACTTCAGAATCCGACCAATGATGCGGTTGCTGCAAAAATCTGTGATCTGGAAGGCGGAGTGGCAGCAATGCTGACATCATCCGGACAGGCAGCTAATTTCTATGCGATTATGAATATCGTGGAAGCGGGAGATCATATTGTCTGTGCATCTGCTCTTTACGGAGGTACCTACAATCTGTATGCCCATACGATCAAAAAAATGGGTGTAGAAGCTACGTTTGTAGATCCTGAGTGTACGCAGGAAGAGCTGGATGCAGCATTTCAGGAAAATACAAAAGCAGTATTTGGAGAGACGATCGCCAATCCGGCCCTCGTTGTTCTGGATCTGGAAAAATTCGCAAATGCCGCACATGCACATGGGGTGCCGTTTATTGTGGATAATACATTTGCAACACCGGTCAACTGCCGTCCGTTCGATGGGGCGCAGATATCGTAACACATTCTACTACAAAATACATGGATGGACATGCCACATGTGTCGGAGGTGCTATCGTTGACAGTGGTAACTTTGACTGGGCTGCCCATGCAGATAAATTTCCGGGACTTACAACTCCGGATGAGACATATCACGGAATCGTATACACAGAGAAATTTGGAAAAGCTGCGTATATTACAAAGGCGACTTCTCAGTTAATGAGAGATTTAGGTTCCATTCCATCACCTCAGAATTCATTTATTCTGAATCTTGGACTTGAAACGCTTCCATTACGTGTGGAGCGTCATTGTGAAAATGCTCTGGCAGCTGCAAAATATCTGCAGGCACATGAAAAAGTAGCGTGGGTAAGTTGTCCGATGCTAGAAGGTGATAAACATTATGCACTTGCTAAGAAATATATGCCAAACGGAACCTGCGGTGTCATCACATTCGGTCTCAAAGGCGGCAGAGACGCTGCAGTTGAGATGATGGATCGATTAAAAATGGTAGCGATCGTGACACATGTAGCGGATGCCAGAAGCTGTGTTCTTCATCCTGCCAGCCACACGCATCGTCAGATGAATGACAAAGAGCTGGTAGAAGCAGGCGTTCAGCCGGATCTGATCCGTTTCAGTGTGGGAATTGAAAATATAGAAGATATTATTGCGGATGTCGAGCAGGCACTTCGTTAATTCAAGATGGTATGGATGTATACAAGAGGCATCCATACCATTTTTGCGTGAAAAAGCATCATTTTCCGTATAAACAAGGGCGGTTGATCGAATACTAAAGTATCCGGCTGTCTAAGTACAGACCTGAAAATAGAGAAAAGAAGGTAGAAGATCATGGAAAATGAGGAGAAGCAAAAACAACGTCTGGATAAAAACGAAGAGATTAAGGAGACCGGCACCTTAAATCTGAATGGAAACGGGCACAAAGCGAACATACAGCTTCTGACGATCATTGGAGAGATTGAAGGGCATGAGGCTGTTTCCGGAAACACAAAAGGCCACCAAATATGAGTCGATTTGATTCCAAGACTGGCAGAGGTGGAGGATGACGAGTGAAGTGGATGGAGTTTTGATTTTACTCAATACACTGGGCGGTGATGTGGAGGCAGGGGCTGGCGATCGCGGAAATGATCGCATCCTTAAGGCAAACCAACGGTCTCTCTGGTTCTGGGAGGAAGCCACTCCATCGGCGGACCGCTTGCAGTTTCCGCAGATTATTCTTTTATTGTGCCGAGTGGAACAATGATCGTGCATCCGGTGAGATCCTCCGGGATGTTTATTGGAGTGATTCAGAGTTATCGTAATATGGAAAAGACGCAGGATCGGATACCCGGTTTATCGCAGCTCATTCGCAGATTACCAAAGAACGTCTGGAAGAATTGATGCTGGATTCCACACAGTTGGTAAAAGATGTCGGGACTATGTTAGAAGGGGAAGATGCAGTCAGAGAAGGCATGATTGATGAGGTTGGAGGAATCAGCATGGCATTGAAAAAGCTGCGGGAAATGATCCGGCAGAAAAATGTTAATGACACACTTTTCAATTGATGTTATACTAGATGTAGTATGTGTAATTATCAAGGGGGAAGTATTATGGCTGCAAAGTCAACAAGGAAAAAGAAAACTACAAGAAAAAGTCATCCAAAAATCAGGCAAGTACATCCCTGAACAGTGAAATTTTGATTCTGGTCATGTTTGCGGTCTGTGTGCTGATGCTTTTAAGCAATTTTGGAGTCATAGGGATTGCAGGCAGTGCGATCTCTTCTGTACTCTTGGTTTTTTCGGAGTGATGGCATATATTCTGCCGTTTCTCTTATTTGGCGTGGTTGCTTTTGGAATTTCGAATAAAGGCAATACACACGCCTACATAAAAATTGCAGCATGTGTGGCCTTATTGTTTGCAATCTGTGCATTTTTCCAGCTGGTGATGCATCCTTTTGATGCCAAAGAAAGTCTGTGGAGCTATTATCAGTATGCCAGTGATTACAGAAAAGCGGGCGGTCTTACAGGGGGCTGTCTGGTGAAGATTCTGTGTCCGTTTATTGGTGTGGTAGGCGCTTATGTGGTACTCGTTGTACTTATGGTAATCTGTGTGATTCTGATCACAGAACGTTCTCTGCTTGCACCTCTTGGAAAAGGAAGCAAAAAGGCGTATGCAGATATGAAGCGCCGGCAGGGAGAAGCATCTGCCCGGCGTGCGAAGAACAGAGAAGAAAAACGAAGACAGGCAGAAGAAGCAAAGACAGAACCGAATGATTCTTCCAGAAGAAGTGATCATAAAGTATCGGGTGTTTCTTTTGCAACAACGCTGCAGGCCCAGGAAAGTGAAGTGCCAAAGGAGACAACAGCGAAAAAGCGTAAAAAGAATTCTTCAGGAAAAGATCCGGATATGCGGGAACTGACTGTTTCACAGGAATCGGATTTTTCAGAGCCACTGCCGTCTCCATTTGAAGATTTTGTGATCAATCGTCCGGAAAGCACGGTGCAGGATGCGAGCGCAGTGGATACTCCATTATGGGAGAATGAACCAGAACCGCCAGAAGAGCGTAACATGCCGCAGGAGGATATTTCGGAAGAGTCAGTCCGTACAAGGAAGAAGACAAAGGTAAGTGCGGCAGCTGTGGAAGCAGAGACTGTTCAGGTAGAACAGAGTATCAAAGAGCAGGAGCAGCAGCCGAAGAAAGTGTACAAGATTCCGCCAATGAATCTTCTGACAAGAGGGAAAAAGGGCGGTGGAGACTCGGATGCCCAGTTGCGCGCCACGGCTCAGAAACTGGAGCAGACCCTGCAGAATTTCGGGGTTCGCGTTCATGTAACAAATGCAAGCTGCGGACCGTCTGTGACGCGGTATGAGCTGCAGCCGGAACAAGGTGTGAAGGTAAGTAAGATTGTAGGTCTGGCAGATGACATTAAATTAATCTGGCAGCGGCAGATATCCGGATCGAGGCGCCGATTCCGGGAAAAGCAGCCGTTGGGATTGAGGTCCCGAACCAGGAGAATACGGCAGTGATGCTTAGGGAGTCTGTTAGAATCCGGAGAAGTTTAAAAATTACTACAGCGAATATTCCATTTGCCGTGGGAAAAGATATTTCAGGAAAGACGGTGATCGCAGATATCGCAAAAATGCCGCATTTACTTGTGGCAGGAGCGACAGGATCCGGAAAGTCGGTATGTATCAATACGCTGATCATGAGTATTTTATACCATGCAGATCCGGAAGAAGTAAAACTGATCATGGTGGATCCCAAAGTAGTGGAACTAAGTGTCTATAATGGAATTCCGCACTTGCTGATCCCGGTCGTGACGGACCCGAAAAAGCAGCAGGCGCTCTGAACTGGGCAGTCGCTGAGATGATGAAGCGGTATCAGCTGTTTGCCCAGCAGAATGTCCGGGATCTGAAAGGATACAATGAAAAGATTGCGCAGATGACAGAAGAAGGAGCTCCGAAAAAACTGCCGAAGATTGTGATCATTGTAGATGAGCTGGCGGATCTGATGATGGTGGCGCCGGGGGAAGTAGAAGGCGCGATCTGCCGTCTGGCGCAGCTTGCCAGAGCGGCGGGACTGCATCTGATCATTGCAACACAGCGGCCTTCGGTGAATGTCATCACAGGTCTGATCAAGGCCAATATGCCGTCCAGAATCGCATTTTCTGTCTCATCAGGAGTAGATTCCAGGACGATCATTGATATGAATGGAGCAGAGAAACTGCTTGGAAAGGGAGATATGCTGTTTTATCCGACAGGATATCCAAAACCGGTCCGTGTGCAGGGATCCTTTGTTTCAGATAAAGAAGTGCAGAAGGTTGTGGACTATCTCATCGAACACAACGGAAATGCCTCCTACAGTGAAGAAGTGGAGGAGCACGTAAATTCCGATCTGCCGTTACCGGTTCCGGGGATACAGGGAGCAGGGGTGCAGGATAATGCAAATGAGCAGGATGCATATTTTGCAGATGCAGGACGGCTGATCATAGAAAAAGAAAAAGCATCCATTGGAATGCTCCAGAGGATGTTTAAAATCGGCTTCAACCGGGCAGCCCGGATTATGGATCAGCTTGCCAGTGCAGGAGTGGTCGGAGAAGAAGTCGGAACAAAACCAAGAAAAGTACTGATGACAAAAGAAGAATTTGAACAGTACATTCAGGAAAATTTATAATGCAGTGGAGGAAGAAATGATGAAAACAGATATTCAGATCGCACAGGAAGCAGAATTAATGCACATCAAAGACGTGGCAGCGTCTATCGGAATTTCAGAAGAGGAACTGGAGTTTTATGGAAAGCACAAAGCGAAGCTCTCCGATGAACTCTGGGAGAAAGTAAAAGACCGCAAGGATGGAAAACTGGTTCTTGTGACAGCCATCAATCCGACCCCGGCAGGAGAAGGGAAGACCACGATTACAGTAGGTCTGGGTGAGGCATTTGCAAAAATAATAAAAGGCAATCATCGCACTGCGTGAACCATCTCTTGGACCATGTTTTGGAATCAAAGGCGGAGCAGCAGGAGGCGGGTATGCACAGGTTCTCCCAATGGAAGATTTGAATCTGCATTTCACGGGAGATTTCCACGCGATCACTTCTGCGAATAATCTGCTGGCTGCTATGTTGGATAATCACATTCAGCAGGGAAATGCATTGGGAATTGACCCGAGAAATATTGTCTGGAAACGCTGCGTGGACATGAACGACAGAGTTCTTCGCAACATCGTAGTAGGACTTGGAAACAAGATGGATGGAATGGTGAGAGAAGACCATTTTGTGATCACAGTCGCATCTGAGATCATGGCAATCCTCTGTCTTGCAGACGATCTTGCAGATCTGAAACGCCGCCTGGGACGAATCATCGTGGCATATACATTTGAAGGCAATCCGGTAACAGCAGACGATCTTCAGGCAACAGGCGCCATGACTGCATTGTTAAAGGATGCGATCAAACCGAATATGATCCAGACACTGGAGCACACACCGGCACTGGTACACGGCGGACCTTTTGCTAATATCGCACACGGCTGCAACAGTGTCCGCGCGACAAAGCTGGCTTTAAAAATCAGCGATATTACAATTACAGAAGCCGGATTCGGAGCGGATCTTGGAGCTGAGAAATTTATGGATATTAAATGCCGTAAAGCGGGATTAAAACCGGACGCAGTGGTACTTGTAGCAACAGTGCGGGCACTGAAATACAATGGCGGAGTTGCAAAACAGGATCTGGGCGAAGAAAATCTGGAAGCACTGAAAAAAGGAATCGTGAATCTGGAAAAACACATTGAGAATATTCAGAAATACGGCGTTCCTGTTGTAGTAACACTGAATTCCTTTGTTACAGATACGGAAGCGGAAAATGAATTTATCCGCAGCTTTTGTGAAGAAAGAGACTGTGAATTCGCCCTTGCAAAGGTGTGGGAAAAAGGCGGAGAAGGCGGAATCGAACTGGCAGAAAAAGTGTTGGATACACTGGAGAACAAGGAAAGCAATTTCCATGTACTGTATGAGGATGAACTTTCTCTGACAGAAAAGATTGAGAAGATTTCAAAAGAGATTTACGGGGCAAACGGTGTTGTCTATGAGCCGGCTGCAAAGAAACAGCTTGCGAAGATCGAAGAGATGGGATTTGGGCATTTCCCGATCTGTATGGCAAAGAATCAGTATTCTCTGTCAGATGATGCGAAAAACTGGGACGCCGGAAACTTTGACATCCATATCCGTGAAGTTTATGTCAGCGCAGGTGCCGGATTTGTCGTTGCTCTGACAGGTGCGGTGATGACAATGCCTGGACTTCCGAAAGTCCCTGCTGCAAATAACATCGATGTAACAGATGACGGAAAAATTACAGGACTGTTTTAAAGGAGTATTGAATGGCACAGATAATTGACGGAAAACGAATTGCAAAAGAAATCAAAGATAAATTGAAAGAAGAAGTATCCGTGCTGAAAGAAAGAGGCACCAAGATCTGTCTGGCAGTGATTCAGGTAGGGCAGGATGCGGCTTCTTCGGTATATGTAAACAACAAGAAAAAGGCGTGCGCCTATATCGGGATTGACTCCGTTTCGTATGAGTTAAAAGAGGCTACAACAGAAGCGGAACTGGTAGAATTGATCGAGAAACTGAATCGTACAGAGAAGGTACATGGAATCCTGGTACAGCTTCCGCTTCCGGCACACATTGATGAAGACCGGATCATACGTACGATTTCACCGGACAAGGATGTAGACGGATTTCATCCGGTGAGCGTAGGACGACTCTGGTTGGGTGAAAAGGGATTTGTATCCTGTACACCGGCAGGAATTATTCAGCTTTTGAAGTATTCCGGAATTGAGATTGCAGGAAAAGAGTGCGTGGTGATCGGGCGAAGCAACATTGTAGGAAAGCCGATGGCAGCACTGCTTTTGCGTGAGAATGGGACCGTGACGGTTGCGCATTCCAGGACAGCAGATCTAAAAGAAGTGACACGCAGAGCAGATATTCTGATTGCAGCAGTCGGACAGCCGAAGATGATCACGGCGGAATACATAAAAGAGGGGGCGGTTGTAATCGATGTGGGAATACACAGAGATGCCCAGAACCATCTCTGCGGAGATGTGGATTTTGAGGATGTGTATTCCAGAGCATCTGCCATTACGCCGGTACCTGGCGGGGTAGGTCCGATGACAATCGCCATGCTGATGAACAATTGCGTGCAGGCCGCACGCGATTAGGAGGAACGAATATGAGATGTACGCATTGCAATGCGATTATTCCGGAAGGCTGGATGCGTTGTCCAAGATGTGGAAAAGAAGTTCAGATCGTCCCTGATTACAATCCTCTGGATGATGTTCTTACACAGGAAGTAAAAGGCTCGGTCGAAGATGTTACCAGGCAGCTTCATACAAAGGATGTTCGTGATTTTGGCAGAAGACAGGAAGTGTACCAGTCGAAAGCAACGCGTGTGCTCAGTCAGGAAGAGCTGGATGAAATACAGGCCAGACGAGAGCGTGCTGCGAGAAACAGATCTCGTGCAGAGGCGAAACGAAAACAGCAGGAACGAAAAAAGCAGCTGGTTCGCAGAAGACGGAAAGTGCTTTTGCTCCTGTTTCTGTTTCTGTTGATTTTTGGAGCGGCGTTCGGCTATTTTCTGTATCAGAATTCTTATGCGGGAAAAGTGGCAAAAGGGTATGATGCACTGCAGATGAAAGAATATCAGGCAGCAGAAAAATACTTCAAACATGCGATCGGAAAAAATGCTCAGAGGGCAGAGGCATATTCCGGTCTGGCAGAGACTTATATGGAACAGGATGAAGGGGATGAGGCAGAATCCGTATTTCTTTCCGCGATTGCGTCTTATCCGTCCAACGAAGAACTGTATCGGGCAGCAATCAGTTTTTATGAGGAGACAAAGCAGCTTGATAAGATTTCCGAGATTCTCGAGGACTGTGATGATGAGTCCGTGCTTTCCAGTTTGAAAGCATATGTTTCTGCGGAACCGGTCTTCAGTTTGGATGATGGAAAATATAGTGAAGTACAGGAAGTGACACTGTCCGCATCAGGGGAGACCATTTACTATACGACAGATGGAACGGATCCGACTTCGTCCAGTACAAAGTATACCGAGCCGATTCTTTTGAATGAGGAAGGAAAGACACAGATTAAGGCGATTGCCTATAACAAAAAGAAAAATCCCAAGTCTGGTGGTCTCAAAAACTTATGAGATTGAATTTCCGGTAGCGGATGCACCGGTTGTAACACCGTCCACGGGGCAGTACAGTACAGCGACGCAGATCAGTATTACCGTGCCGGAAGGCTACACAGCTTATTACACGACAGATGGTTCCACGCCGACAACCGAATCTCCTTGTATACCGGACCGATCGAGATGCCGGAAGGACAGACGCTGTTCAGTGCAGTTCTGGTGAGCAAGACCGGAAAAAATGACACAGACAACAAAACGAAATTATATTTATCAGCCGCAGTAAAAGCGGCTGATTTTTTTAGATAAACACTTTGTAAAAATGCAAGTGGCTTTTTTTACAAAAATGAGAGATGTTTTTTGTGCAATATTTAACGAAAAAAATCAACACATTTGTTGTGTGAAAAGTTTGACAGTGGTATAATAATTTCAGTTGAGAACAACAGACTTTAATCAAAGGAGATGCAGTACAATGAGCAGATTTTGTTTACCAAGAGACATTTACCACGGAAAAGGATGTCTGGAAGAATTAAAGAACCTGAAAGGAAAAAAAGCAATCCTTGTAGTAGGCGGCGGTTCCATGAAACGTCAGGGATTTCTTGACAGAGCAGTAGAGTACCTGAAAGAAGCCGGAATGGAAGTACAGCTGTTTGAAGGCGTTGAGCCGGATCCGTCAGTAGAGACTGTTATGAAAGGCGCAGAGGCAATGCGCGCGTTTGAGCCGGACTGGATCGTTGCAATGGGCGGAGGTTCCCCGATTGATGCTGCAAAAGCAATGTGGGCATTCTATGAGTACCCGGATGTGACATTTGAAGATCTTTGCATTCCGTTTAACTTCCCGGAACTGAGACAGAAAGCAAAATTCGCAGCGATTCCTTCTACATCAGGAACAGCTACAGAAGTAACAGCATTCTCTGTTATCACAAACTATCAGACAGGTGTAAAATATCCGCTGGCTGACTTTAATATCACACCGGACGTTGCGATCGTGGATCCGGATCTTGTAGCAGGACTGCCTGTAAAACAGGTTGCATACACAGGTATGGATGCACTGACACATGCGATCGAAGCATATGTTTCTACACTCAACGGACCATTTACAGATCCACTTGCACTGCAGGCAATTGAGATGGTACTGGATAACCTTCCGGCATCTTACAACTGCGATATGGATGCAAGAGAGCAGATGCATTATGCACAGTGTCTGGCAGGTATGGCATTCTCCAATGCATTGCTTGGAATCGTACACTCTATGGCACATAAGACAGGTGCAGCATTCTCAACAGGACACATTCCTCACGGATGTGCGAATGCGATCTATCTTCCATATGTTATCAAATACAACGCAAAAGATCCGGTTGCAGCAAAACGTTATGCTGAGATCGCACGCAGAATGGGACTTCCGGGAGCATCTGAGAAAGCACTCATCAACAGCCTGGTTGAAAAGATCGATGACTTTAATGTAAAACTGAACATTCCAAAGACACTCAAAGACTTCGGAATCGAGGAAAATGAATTCAAAGAGAAAGTTGCCAAGATTGCAGAACTGGCAGTAGGTGATGCTTGTACAGGATCTAATCCTCGTGCAATCGATCCTGCAACAATGGAAAAATTATTCACATGTACATATTACGGAACAGAAGTTGATTTCTAATCAGGCTGTCCGCTTGTGGATGAACGGGAAAGGGACAGGCACAGTACAAAAGCGGTGCCTGTCCTTTTTGCAGACAGAAGAGAAAAATCACGGAAAGAACTATTGCCATTATGCCATTTTTGGCGTATTATTAAAAAAGGTGATTTATTACAAGGAGGAAGAACATGTATAAGATTTTAAAAGCAGAAAAATTGT
>ENA-OQJC01000511-OQJC01000511.1-human-gut-metagenome-genome-assembly--contig:-NODE-511-length-11732-cov-3.915037_pt1 | contig 11732 bp, 16 predicted proteins | sample MGYA00242600_ERZ504766 | MGnify/ENA primary metagenome ERZ504766 (study PRJEB26092, sample SAMD00036364) | human gut metagenome | host: Homo sapiens | study: EMG produced TPA metagenomics assembly of...
CGGGGGTGATCCTGCACCCAGTTGTCGTATACGATGATTCCGCAGCTTTTCCCCGCACAGTGCGGGGGTGATCCCGGCTGGAACGTGGGCACAATCGCAGACTACATCTTTTCCCCGCACATGCGGGGTGATCCTTGTTATCTTCCACGACCACCGCCACCACCGTGCTTTTTCCCCGCACATGCGGGGGTGATCCCGAGATGCTCAAGCAATGCTTGCTTGAAATGAGCTTTTCCCCGCATACGCGGGGCTTACAAAAAAGAACCACGGGCGCAACGGAAAGTGAAATGATATTTCTGGAAAGGAGAACTCTGCAATTTTATCGCCCGCCCAGGCTGCTATCAAGAATCCCCGCAAGTGATCGCGTAAGGGCTTGAACCGACACAAATAACACAAATAAAGCATAACAAATACCCCTCGGTTTCCTGCTGCGGAAGCCGAGGGGTGTTTTGCGTATTAAGGGTGGAACGAATGCGCACTGTGATTTTATTCTGCCTTCAGGCGGAGCAAGGTGCCGGACTTTTCAATGCGGTAAAAACCTGCGCTGCCGTCCACGCCGAACTGCAGCTGCAGCTTGAGCGAAGAGTGCGACAGCGCGCGCACCGAAGGCGCGATCCAGTGCACCAGTGCTAGCAGCAGCGGCAGGGTGACGACCAGCTCGGTGGCATCCTGCAGCGCGGTGCCGCTTGTCGGGAACAGCGCAATGACCAGCAGTGCGGCCCAGCACTTCACAGTAGAGCAGCTGGTCCAGATCGATGCGGGAGATGCCGGTCTTGCAGCGCAGGATCAGGCTGCGCTGGTCGGCGCGGCGGCACTCGGCGATCACCGAATCCGTCAGCGGAAAAAGCTGTCTCCCAGATGGGCTTGAGCTGGTAGAAATAGGCACCCACCACATAGGATTCCACTGCAAACTCGGCGGAGGAAGTGAGAAAGATGATCTTGACGACGTTATCGTGCTGCCGGATCTCCTTGGCGGCGGTAATGCCGTTTTCGGCCGGCATGATGACATCCAGAAACAGGATATCGTACCGGGTGCCCTTTTCGATCTCGGCCAGCAGATCCAGCGGGCTGTGAAAGGCTGTGCACTGGATCTGGACACAGCGCTGGGCGCGATATTTTTCCAGCAGGGCAGAGAGCTGGTCCAGAACTGTTTGGTCATCGTCGCAGAAGGCGATCTGGATCATAACGGGTTTAACACATCCTTTGTTCGCGTCGGCCAGAAATTACAGCTGGGCCTTGCCCATGCAGTAGGTCTGCAGCACATCGTAGTTGTCGTCCAGCACCACAAGGTCGGCATCCTTGCCGATCTGGATGGAACCCTTGCGGTCATCCAGATGCAGGCAGCGTGCCGGGTTGATGGTGCAGGCGTTCAGTGCATAGTTGAAGGGCACCATGGCCTCCTCCACCAGAATGCGCAGGCCCTTGTTGATGTTCAAAGTGGAACCGGCCAGCGTGCCGTTGTCCAGATGGGCGCTGCCGTCCGGGTAGATGGTGATATGGTTGCCGCCAAAGATGTACTCGCTGCCAATGGGGGTGCCCTTGGCCATCAGTGCATCCGAGATCATGATGGCGTAATCCGGGCCTTTGCTCATGAAGTAGTTGTTCAGGGCAGCAGGGGTGGAGTGGCAGCCGTCGCAGATGATCTCGCCGTACATGGTGCGGATGCGGTAGGCTGCGCCCACCAGACCGTTGGCGCGGTGGGCGAAGGGGGACATGCCGTTGTACACGTGGGTCATGGAGCGGGCACCGTTGGCATAGGCCATCACGGCCTGCTCATAGGTGGCGGCACTATGGCCGATGCTGACCACCACGCCGTGCCCGGTCAGGTAATGGGTCAGTGCAAACCCTTCGTCGTGTTCCGGTGCAAGGGTCACATAGCGGATGTGGCCGCGTGCTGCCTGCTGGTAGTGCTTGAACTGCTCCACGCTGGGCTTTGCGATGTACTCCGGAGGCTGTGCGCCCTTGTACTTCATATCGAGGTAGGGGCCTTCAAAGTGGATGCCAAGGATCTCGGCACCTTCGTAGCTGCCCTCCATCACGTCGGCCACATTGGCCACGGCGTTGGTCAGCACCTCCACGCTCTGGGTGACGGTAGTGGCCAGAAAGCTGGTCACACCCTCAGAGACGATATGCTTTGCCCAGTAGCGCAGGCCCTCCGGCTTTGCGTCGTTGGTGTCGAACTCGTAGGCACCATGGCAGTGGATATCCATAAAACCGGGCACGATGCGCTTGGAGCCATAGTCCACATCGGCCTGCTTTTCACCATAGGGGAAGATGCCGGTGATCTTGCCCTGCTCCAGCTCGACTGCGGCAGAAATGAACTGGTCGGCGATCCATACTTTTTTGCTCTGGATGATCATATAATCAGCCCTCCGATATCATCATAAAACCTGTATATGCTGCACACGACAGCACAACCATTCTGCAGAAAAGTATAGCATTTTCTGGCGGGAATAACCAGCCTTCGCGCGCCTTTTCAAAAAAATTAAGCTGGAAAATGAAAAAACGATCGCAGTTTGCACAAAGAAACAGCGTAAAATCAGAAACCCGGAGCCTTTTTGAGCCGTTTTGGCCGAAAAAAGGTTCCGGGTTTTGTACATGATCTTTTCAGAGAGCTGTTTTGCAACAGCCCCTTAATATGAAGTAAGCCCCAGGCTTACATCCAAAGCCTGATCCACACGTTTCTGATCTTCCGGCGTGATCTGCCCGGCCCGCTCCCGCAGGCGGTGCTTATCCAGCGTGCGGATCTGCTCCAGCAGCACCACGCTGTCCTTGGCAAGGCCGGTATCCGCTGCCCGGATATTGATGTGGGTGGGCAGGCGGGCCTTGTCCAGCCGGGATGTAATGGCCGCAGCGATCACGGTAGGGCTGTGCCGGTTGCCGATCTCGTTCTGCACGATCAGTACCGGGCGCACGCCGCCCTGCTCCGACCCCACCACCGGCGAAAGATCTGCGTAAAAAAACTTCTCCTCTGTGTACCTCCATGGAATCTCCCTCCCTGCATTTGGAGGATGCGCCCCGCTTATGTGATGCGTCCGGCGCATCTTCGTCTGATCTCAGTATGAGCCGGCTGCGCGCCGGTTATGCAGCGCAGGGGATATTCCATTGTATGCACAAAGGCTTATAGAGTTTCCAGTATGCAGAAGGCCAGCGCCATGCCGCCCTCGTGGCTCAGAGAAAGCCGGGCGGCAAGGCCATGGGCCTGCATCCATTCCGCCGTCTGGCCGGAAAAATGATAGGCAGGTGCACCGCTTTCCAGCCGGACAGCCTCGATCTCACACAGGGAGAACGGCTCCCGCAGGCCGGTGCCTGCCGCCTTTAAAAAGGCTTCCTTGGCGGCAAAGTTGGCTGCGGCGCTGGCAAGCCGGTGGGCGGCGCTGCGCCCGGCGGGCAGTGGTTCGTCAAGGCTCAGCGCAGCGCGTTCGGCCTCGCCGTACACCCGGCGGATAAAGGCTGCAGCGTGTGCGCCGGTAAGGCTTTTTTCCAGATGCGCGATCTCGCACAGGTCGCAGCCGATGCCATACAGCATAAAGGCCCTCCTTCTGCCGCATTTGCGGCGGTGCAGGCCGTCAGCCTGCAAAATCAGGACCGGAAATTTTATGCAAACTGTGCAAATCCGGTCTGTTTAGCTTGAAGTTTCCTCGCAATTCGTGTACAATGAATGTAGTTCTTCCTAAGGGGGTGTATTCCGTGAGTGGCGAGACCGCTATTTTTTCGATCCACGACAAAAAGGACTATGAGATCCATGAGATCGTACAGCAGGTGTACGATGCTTTAAAGGAAAAAGGCTATAATCCGGTCAATCAGCTGGTGGGCTATATCTTGTCCGAAGACCCCACCTACATCACGACCTATAAAAATGCCCGTTCCATGATCCGCAAGGTGGATCGTGACGATCTGCTGCAGGCCATGCTGCGCAGTTATCTGAACGTCTGATATCGCTTGTCTGCTCATGCCCCGCCGTCGCTATGATGGCGGGGCTTTTTCATAATAGAATGCAGATGCCGTTTACCGTTACAGCCTCTCCGGTGAAAACGCAATTCAGAAAAATCCGCAGATCTTTCTGAATTGCAACTATATAAAATAAAATTTTCGCTGAAGATGGCCAGAGCGAAACGGAGGCCATTCCAACCGTTACGGCCGGAACGGCAGCGTAAAGATCTGGTTTACGACGACCTCATATTCCCACGGTTCCCGCGCCTTGCGCAGCTGCTTTTCCAGCTTTTCGGCTCCCTCAAACTTGTGAATGAGGTAGAACCAGTGTCCCTTCATGCGGCTCACCGCGCACCCGGCGCTGCCGAACAGTTCGGAGTATCCGTGGTAGAGGTCGTCAAGGTATCCGCGCAGCTCTTCCCGTGCGGCCGGTGCGCCGCCGCGTGCTTCACGGAAGAGCGCCGGGTCCGCAATGATGCCGCGCCCCACCATGATGCCGGACAGCTGCGGATACTGCGCTTCCAACGTGTGCAGGTCCGCAGCGGTGGTCACATCGCCGTTGTAGCACACGGGCATCCGGCACCCGGGCAGGGAGGCAGCAAAAGCGGCACGGTCGGCCTGCCCGCGGTAGAGCTGGCGCATCACACGCGGGTGGATGGTCAGCTCACAGATGGGATACCGGTTATAGATGTCCAGAATGGCAGCAAATTCTTCCGGCTTTTCCACGCCCAGCCGGGTCTTGACCGAGATAGGCCCTTCCGCATTGGCAAATACGGCGGCAAGAAAAGCGTCCAGCTTGACGGGGTCACGCAGCATCCCGGAACCCTTGCCTTTGGCGGTGACGGTGCCGGAAGGACAGCCGAGGTTCAGGTTCACCTCGGTGTAGCCAAGGCCGCGCAGCTCGCCGATCATCCATGCGGCAAGTTCGCCGTCCTTTGCCAGCAGCTGCGGGATCACCGGTGCGCCGGGGTTTGCCGCAGGGGCAAGCTCGGCCATCTTCTTTTTAATGAGCACCCGGTTCTCCGGCGGGGAGATGAAAGGGGCATAGTAGCGGTCGGCATTGCCAGCAGGGCCGAACCATTTCTGGTGTGCCTGCCGCCACACCCGGTCGGTCAGGCCCTCCATGGGGGCAGCATAGTAATTCATGGGCAAATCTCCAAAGCGTTTGATAGGGATATTGTAACAAAAAACTCCCGCCCTGTGAAGTCACAGAACGGGAGAAGCGAGCTTTTTGAAAGATCAGTCTGCAAACAGCGGGGTGGACAGATAGCGGTCGCCGGTATCGGGCAGCAGGACCACGATGTTCTTACCAGCATTCTCCGGGCGCTTTGCCAGCTGCAGGGCAGCATAAACAGCAGCACCGGAGGAGATACCCACCAGCACGCCTTCCTTGTGGCCGATCAGACGGCCGGTGGCAAAGGCATCGTCGTTCTCCACGGCGATGATTTCGTCATACACCTTGGTGTCCAGTACGTCCGGCACAAAGCCCGCGCCGATGCCCTGGATCTTGTGTGCACCGGCAGTGCCCTTGCTCAGCACAGGAGAGGAAGCAGGCTCTACAGCCACCACCTTGACGTTCGGGTTCTTGCTCTTCAGGTACTGGCCCACGCCGGTCACGGTGCCGCCGGTGCCCACGCCTGCCACAAAGATATCCACCTTGCCATCAGTATCCTCCCAGATCTCGGGGCCGGTGGTCTCGATGTGGGCCTGAGGGTTGGCCGGGTTCACGAACTGGCCGGGGATGAAGGAATTCGGGATCTCCTTTGCCAGCTCATCGGCCTTGGCAATGGCACCCTTCATGCCCTTGGCACCCTCGCTCAGCACCAGCTCTGCGCCGTAAGCCTTCATCAGCTGGCGGCGCTCCACGCTCATGGTCTCGGGCATCACGATGATGATGCGGTAGCCCTTGGCGGCTGCCACAGCGGCCAGACCGATGCCAGTATTGCCGGAGGTAGGCTCAATGATCACGGAACCTTCCTTCAGCAGGCCCTTTTCCTCGGCATCATCGATCATCTTTTTGGCGATGCGATCCTTGACAGAACCGGCCGGATTGAAGTATTCCAGCTTGGCAATGATGTGGGCAGGCAGCTTCTGCTCCTTTTCAATGTGGGTCAGCTCCAGCAACGGAGTATGACCGATCAGCTGATCTGCGGCAGTATAAATCTTGCTCATTGTAGTTTCCTCCCTGATACAGTTATGGGCACATGTGCCCTGCCGGACGACCTGGTTCCAAAACCTTTATACCAACATTGTTTGTGGGTTTGATGGTATTATAGACCCGTTCTGTGCGGTTGTCAATGGATTTTTGAAAAAAGTGGGATTGAAATATTATTTACCCTGTTGTATAATAGGTTAAAAACTCAATCTATAACCAACAAAGGAAGTACACTATTATGATCGTGTCCACCAAAGGGCGCTATGCACTGCGCGTGATGATCGACCTTTCCGAGCATCAGTCTGAAAAATATGTCCCTCTCAAGGAGATCGCTGCCCGGCAGGAGATCTCGGAAAAATATCTGGAAAACATCCTTAAGGTGCTGGTGCAGAACGGTTTTCTGGAGGGCTTGCGCGGCAAGGGCGGCGGCTACCGGCTCACCCGCAGCCCGGATCAGTACACCGTGGGCGAGATCCTGATGCTGACCGAGGGCAGCCTTGCGCCGGTGAGCTGCCTGACCCCCAACTACGACCCCCTCGCTCCCGCATGGCAAACTGCCGCACCTACGAGATGTGGAAGGGGCTGAACGATCTGATCTCCAACTACTTCGGCAATATCACGCTGGCCGATCTCGCCCGGCCTGATCAGGCCGGAAATGATTATGTGATCTGACGGTATTTCTGATAACATGCAAAAAGGCGCACCGGCTTGACCGGCGCGCCTTTTTTTGCACAGTTCTCGGCGAAATGTGCAATTTTTCTTATCCAGAATCACGGTTGATGGATTGGGGCTCCTGCGGTATACTTTACCCTTGATGTGTCCATTTACGCTTTTGATCGAGGAAAGGGGAACTTTACTACGAAATATATTTTTCAGTTCGCGCGCATTCTTGCGTTTTGTTTTTTGGGCGAGATCCTTCATGTAGTGCTGCCGCTGCCGGTCCCGGCCAGCGTCTACGGTCTGGTGCTGCTGCTGGCAGCGCTGAACTTCAAGCTGGTAAAGCTGGACGATGTGAAAGAGGTGGGAACCTATCTCACAGGCATCTTCCCGCTGTTGTTCGTGCCCGCTGCCGCCGGTGTGATGGAACTGTGGGCAGAGATGGGCGAGATGCTGCTGCCCATCCTCGTTGCCATTATCCCGGTCACTGTGCTGGTGATGGTGAGTGCAGGCAAGACCACGCAGGCCCTGACCGGCCGCAAGAAAAAGGAGGCTGACAATGACGCAGCTGCTGAATGATTTTCTGTCCGGCTCCGCAGCATGGGGCGTTCTGCTTACGCTGGCCGCGTTTGCACTGGGCACCCTTATCAATAAAGTGACAGGCAAAGCCATTTTTAACCCGCTGCTGCTGGGCAGCATCTTTGTGATCATCTTTCTGTCGGTGTGCAGCATCCCGTATGCAGACTACAAGGCCAGCGCGGCACCGGTGAACTATCTGCTGCTGCCCGCCACCGTGGCACTGGCCATTCCGCTGTATGAAAAAGATCGACCTGCTGAAAGAGAATGCCGCCGCTATCATTGCGGGTATCTCGGTGGGCACGCTGGTGAGCCTTGGCAGCGCACTGGCGCTGGCACTGGCGCTGGACCTGACCCGTGAGCAGTATGCCACCCTGCTGCCCAAATCCGTGACCACCGCCATCAGCATGGATGTGGCCGCTGAGCTGGGCGGCATTGCTGCCCTGACCGGTGCGATCGTCATTGTTACCGGCATCGTGGGGGCGCTGCTGGCTGAGACGGTGTGCAAGATGTTCCACATCACCGACCCCATCGCCAAGGGCGTGGGAATCGGAACTTCGGCCCATGCCGTGGGCACCAGCAAAGCCCTGCAGATGGGCGAGGTGGAAGGTGCCATGAGCGGCCTTTCCATTGCGGTGGCCGGTGTGCTGACCGCAGTGCTCTGCCCGGTGTTTGTGAACCTGATCCGGTAAAGGATTTAAAATAGCCGCTCTGGCTTTTTTCAGTAGAATTTATTTATTGATCCGGGAACCTCAGTTTACAACAAAAATGAGATAGGCAACCCCTTTCGGGGAAGTCTATCTCATTTTTTTGTTGAGGCTGTTTTTATACGCCGCTGTGTTCCCGTTCATCCTTCAGGATGGCCGTCACGCTCTGCATGGTGCTTACTGCACGATGCAGTTCTTCGTCGCCAAGCTCTGCACGCAGGCGGGCGTAACAGCGCTGCATGAACGCGCGCTCCTCCGCCATCAGCTCCACAGCCTTGCTGGAAAGCTCCACATAGGTGCGGCCCGCTTCACGGTCGGTCTTCCATGCCACAAAGCCATTGTCCTGCAGCTTTTCAACGGCCTTGGAAAGCTCTGTCACCTTCAGGCCCATCACGGCAGCAAGGTCAGCCAGATAAACCTTACTGTCCGGGTGCTGTTCAGCCTGCATCTTGATGTAATATAAGATCAGGTAATCCGCCCGCTGGATGGTGCTGAACACCTTGTCGATATCAAAATTGTGCAGGAAGAACCATTCTTCCGGGTGATGTTTCAGTTCCACGCTCATCATGTATCCTCCCTGTTATTCCCGCTCATTGCGGCGGATATATTCGTGGGTGCCGCCAAGGCTCTTGTAGGCCGGGCGGATGATCTTGTTTGCGCTGAGCAGCTCTTCAATGCGGTGGGCGCTCCAGCCCATCACGCGGGCCACGGCGAACAGCGGCGTGTACAGCTCCATGGGGATGCCCAGCATATCGTACACAAAGCCGCTGTAGAAGTCCACATTGGGGCTGACACCCTTAAAAATTTTGCGTTCCTCCGCGATCAGCTGTGGAGCCATGTGCTCGATCTTGTTGTAAAGGGCAAGGTCCTTGTCGCGGCCCTTCTCGTGGGCCAGCTGTTCCACATAGCCCTTGAATACCACCTCACGGGGGTCACTGAGGGAGTACACCGCGTGGCCCATGCCGTAGATCAGGCCTTTGCGGTCAAATGCTTCGCCGTGCAGCAGCTTTTTCAGGTAGGCTTCCAGCTCTTCATCGTCCTCGGTGTCGTGCAGGTTTTCGCGGATGTTCTGCATCATCTGCATCACCATCAGGTTGGCACCGCCGTGGCGCGGGCCTTTGAGGGAGCACAGGGCAGCCGCCATGGCCGAGTAGGTATCGGTGCCAGACGAAGTGACCACGCGGGTGGTAAAGGTGGAGTTGTTGCCGCCGCCGTGCTCGGCGTGCAGCAGCAATGCCACATCCAGCACGCGGGCTTCCAGCTCGGTGTACTTCATATCCGGGCGCAGCATCCGCAAAAAGTTCTCTGCGGTGGAAAGCTCCGGGTCCGGCCGGTGGATGTACATGCTGCCGTCTTTTTCGTAGTGGTTATAGGCATGGTAGCTGTACACGGCCAGCATGGGGAAGATGCCGGCCAACTGGATGCTCTGGCGCAGCACATTGGAAATTTCCAGATTACCGGCCTTGGGGTCGTAGGATGCCAGCGTGAGCACGCTGCGGGCCATGGAGTTCATGATATCGTGGCTGGGGGCCTTCATGATCACATCACGGGTAAAGTTGGTGGGCATGGTGCGGCACTCGCCCAGCACGCGGCAGAACTCTTCCAGCTTTTCCTGCGTGGGCAGCTCACCAAACAGTAGCAGATAGCCCGCTTCCTCAAAGGCAAAGCGGCTACCGGACGACCCGCGGATCAGGTCTTTCACGTCGTAGCCGCGGTAGAGCAGCTGACCGTCGGCAGGCTTTTTCACCCCGTCCACATACTGGAAGGCGCGGATATCGGAGATATTGGTCAGGCCTGCCAGCACGCCCTTGCCGTTTTCGTCGCGCAGGCCCGCTTTAACGCCAAACTCCTTGTACAGGTCCTTGCTGATGCGGTCGTGTTCGGTGCACAGCGGCTGCTGCTGGTCGAAGTATCCCATTACGTTCTGCAGATGATCCATTGGTAGTTGCTCCTTTCCCATTGCCGTCAGCTTGCGCTCACTTGGCAGGCCATCAGGAAGTTTTCTCTGCGAACAGCCCGGAACTTCAGTCCCGCCCTACTGCCTGTGGCAGCAGGGTACCACCCCCAGGACATTCGCTGGAGAAACTTCCTGCCGTCCTGCCCGAAAAAACCGTATTGATTCGGGACGGCATTCACTTACATTCAGAATACTCTTTCAGATTACAAAAAGGATATTTCGGTGTCAAGGTACTGTTTGTAAATAAAAAAAGAACAAAATCGGAAAGCTGCCGGGTGCGCATTTGCCCTTTAGCGCAGGGGCAGTTTTTGAGACGGTAACGCACAAATAAGGCATCTTCCAGCCGGATCTCAGGAGACTGGCAACAAATAAAGCCACGACGAAACCGCATTTATAAACGGTTCATCGTGGCTTTTTGTCATATCGGAGTGGCGAGACTCGAACTCGCGGCCTCCTGCTCCCAAAGCAGGCGCGCTACCAACTGCGCAACACCCCGGCATCCGGCGGCACTGCTGCACCGCCGGAATATAGTATATCGTTTTTGGAGCGGTTCGTCAATAGCGGCGTGGCCCTGCCGTGCCTTTAATTAAAGGAGCGGAAGCCCTTGCCGATGATCTCGCTGGAATTGACGATGGTGATAAAGCTCCGGGGGTCGTTCTCCCGCAGGAAGTTGCGCAGCTGCAGGGCCTGACGGCGGGTCAGCACCGTCACCAGCACGCTCAACTCGTGGTGGGTGTAAGCGCCGTAAGCCTTTTCCACGGTAGCGGAACGGTTTATTTCCTTGATGATGAAGTCCAGAATGGGCTGCGGGTTGGACGTCACGATGGTGCACACCTTGCGCAGGCGGATGTTCTCGATGGCACCGTCCACCACAAAGCTCTTGCCGATCAGGCCAAGGATGCAGTAAAGGCCGGTGCCCATGCCGAACCGCCATGCCGCCGCCAGCACAATGAGGATATCGCTGACCATCAGGGCTTTGCCGATCTCCATAGAGGTATATTTTGCCAGAATCAGGGCCACAATATCCGTACCGCCGGTGGATGCACCGATGTCGAACACGATCGCCGCACCCAGAGCCGGCAGGAACACGGCGAACACCAGATCCAGCATGGCATCACCGCTCATGGAAACGTTGACGGGATAGAGCCACTCGCACGCCGACACAAAAAAGGACAGCGCAAAGGAAGAATAGATCGTCCAGCCCATGGTCTTGATGCCCAGAAAGACGAAGCCCAGCACCACCAGAATCAGGTTGATGATCCACATAAAGCCGCCCACGTTGATCTTAGGGAACAGGTCTGCCAGCAGAATGGACAGGCCCGAGGTGCCGCCAAATGCAAAATGATTGGGATTTTTAAAGTAAACGATGCCGACCGCCGTCAGGATCAGGCCGAGATTCAGCTCACCGAAGAAATTTAAATCCTTCAGCATATTTTTCCTGCTGAACGCTTCTTTTAAACTGTTCATGGGGTTCCTCCTATTTTAAACACGGCAAAATGCGCTGTATGCCATGCAAAAATATACTCTCCTTGCACGGCGGTGTCAAGGGATAGGGAAAAAGTTGTGGAAAACAACATGAATTGGGGATTTTTCGGATGGGAGAACTCCTTCAGTCAAAGCCTTGCGGCTTTGCCAGCTCCCTCAAAGAGGGAGCCTTTGGCAAAGAGGAAAAGCTTTACCGTACTGCCAAGGGCCCCATCTCTGAGGGGGCTGTCACCGAAGGTGACTGGAGGAGTTAAGCTCCCCC
>ENA-OQJC01000512-OQJC01000512.1-human-gut-metagenome-genome-assembly--contig:-NODE-512-length-11730-cov-4.065845_pt1 | contig 11730 bp, 13 predicted proteins | sample MGYA00242600_ERZ504766 | MGnify/ENA primary metagenome ERZ504766 (study PRJEB26092, sample SAMD00036364) | human gut metagenome | host: Homo sapiens | study: EMG produced TPA metagenomics assembly of...
CACAACATTCTTAAATATAATAAAAAGATTAGTGATGAATTATAATTAAAAACGAAAAAAAGAAATCGATGAACAGCTTGAAACTTATATTGTTTTAAAAATTGAATTCATTAATAATTTTTATAATAAGAAAATTGGATAAAAGTATACTTGTTATAGGTATATTGGCTAAACGTATGACAAAATGTTATAATTTAGTGAAAGTTGAATTTTGTTATAATAAAGAAGTTAGAGATTAGTAGTATTCATAGTTTCCCCGTTTTAACCATCACAAAGAAGGTGATTCCAATGAAGCGACTCGATCCAACCACACTAAAAGCACTGAATGTGGCCTTATCGGCAGGTTTCTCCCTGTTGGTCAGCATTCTGGGCTGTCTGGCTATAGGCCGTGGCTTAGACTATCTGTTTGATGCGTCACCATGGTTTACGCTGATAGGAGGGCTAGTAGGAGGATTAGGAGGCCTGTACTCCTTGTATCTTCGGGTTGTGTCGTGAGGGGCTTAATCGTGGAGGTATTCTTGGATTTTGTAAAACGTATGACTTGTTACCTTATCGTGGTAACCGTAGCATCTACATTATTATTAGAAGTCTTTGATTACGAGAGATACATTTTAGGCTGGGTTTGGGGTTGTGCTATTAATTTATTATATTTATTGATTTTAGGTTTATGGGGTTATAAACTTCGCCATAAAGAACTACGTACTATTGAAAAAGCGACTAAGCTGGGTACTTTAATTCGTATTACGCTGGTCGCCATCGGCACCTTGCTGGCCGTTTATTTATTTGAGAATTTTCCGTTTGTACCATATATGTTGGGCTTGATGCTATGGCGTCCGTTGACGATATACGAACGCATCCGGTATAACCAAGCGGATAGTCCCAATGTGATTTAATGTGTATTAATCAAAATTTCGATAGAGTAATGGGGTAGCAATATAGGCGAAAGGAGGTGAACCTTATGGAATTACATACCGGGACTCATGACGTCGTTCACATGTGGGGCATGGCTTTTAATATGGATACTATCTATATGACTTGGGTAGTGTTTGCTATTATTATAGTCGTTGCCTTTTTTGCTACACGGCAGGTCAATATGGTTCCATCAGGCGTACAAAATGTAGTTGAGTTTATTTTAGAAGCTATTGGAAGTCAATTAAAAGGTCCTTTAGGTAAACACTTTAGTAAGGTAAGTTCGCTACTATTTACTTTCTTTGTTTTTATCTTAGTAAGTAATGAATTGGGGCTGATACCGAGTCCCCATATTTTGACATCGCCTACTAACGATTTAAATACGACCTTAGGTCTGGCCTTGGCCAGCTCAGTGAGTATTTGGGTTATTGGGGCAAAGATGAAAGGACCGTCTTATTTTAAGCATTTCTTTCAGCCCTTTGCCGTATTTGTTATCTTCCACATCATGGAAGAAATCTCTAAGCCGGTGACGCTCAGCTTTCGTCTATTCGGCAACATTGTAGCAGGTGAAATTGTATTAGAGTTGTTAAACGGTTTGGCACCGTATTTGACACCGATTATTTGGCTCGTATTCAGCTTATTTGTCGGCGTTATTCAGGCCTTCGTTTTTACAATTCTCGTGACGTCATACTTGGGTATGGCAATCAACGATGAGGAACATTAATCACCACGGTATTACCAACCATTATTTTGAGTATCTCAGGTTGTATTCGTAACATTTTCTAGGAGGATTTTATTATGGAAAAAGCAATTTTGTTGTCAGTAAGTGTATTCAGTGCTTGTTTAGTGGCAGGTTTGGCAGCGATCGCAGCAGCTTTTGGTGATGCATTGGCAGTTCGTAAAGCATTTGAAGGTATGACTCGTCAGCCTGAAATGGCCGGTAAGATTATGACTAATTTATTATTTCCATCGGTTTGATCGAATCTATTCCTATCATTGCTACCGTTATCGCCATCGTACTTGTATTTACTGATGTTATCGTTGGTAAATTATAATTCGGTTCTTTATTAAATTGAACAGACATAAGAAGGCAAGTTATAATTCCAAGTTTAAGAGGGGGTTACGCCGTTGGTAGAAATAAACGGTACATTGCTGGTTCAATTTATCAATTTCTTTATTTTAGTTGCTATTTTAGCAAAATTTGCGTTTAAACCTTTAGTCGGTGTGATGGAAGCCCGTCGCAAGAAGATTGAAGGCGATTTGGCGAATGCACAGGCTACTTTGGATTCTGCGGAAGCTACCAAAAAAGAGTATGAAGCACAATTAGCCAATGCTCGTAAAGAAGCTCAAGCGATTGTTGAAAAGGCAGCCCAATTGGCTGAACGGAATACGCAGGCTCAAATTAAGGAATTAAAAGAACAGCTAGTACGTGAAAAAGAAGAAGCTCGTAACGAAATTGCCCGTGAACAAGCAAAAGCTATGGAAAAAATGCGTGAAGATATGATTTCACTTTCTATGGCCATTGCCGGCAAAATTGTTGCTAAGAATATGGATAGTCAAGCCAATGTGGACCTTGTTAAAGAAGCCATTGAAAAGCTTGACAGTAAAGCATTAGGGTGATTGGTATGAGCGTAGACATTGTAACAGATAAATACAGTACCGCTATCTTTGAATTGGCGCAGGAACAGCAAATTCTGGAACAAATGGAAACGGATCTTTCCTACGTAAAAGAAGTTATGGATACGCAGCCTGAATTAGGCACCTTATTGTTGTACCCGGCCCTCGATGCAGAGGCAAAATGCAATGTTTTGGCCAAAATATTCGGTGAAGCCATTAATACGATGGCACTTAACACCTTATTTGTTATGGTCAAACGCGGACGCATACGGTATATTCAGTCTGCCATTGCTGAGTTTATTAACAAAGCACGGGAAGCACGTGGCATTTTCTCCGCCACTGTTACAGTGAGTGAAGCAATGCCGGACGAGATTTATACGCAGTTGGCCGATAAATTAAAAGCGATTACGGGTAAGCAATATATTTTACAATCAAAGTGGACCCAACCATTCTGGGCGGCTTTATTATCCAAATTGGTGATACGCGTATTGATGCAAGTTTGATGCGTCGTATGGAGGATTTAAAGAAATATTTGCTTAAGTCCGATACAACAGAGATTGGGGTGAATGGTTAAGTATGAAAATGAAGCCTGAAGAAATTACTGCCATAATTAAACAGCAGATTCAGGACTATGATGTGGAACTTAACGTTGATGATGTGGGTACCGTACTCGAAGTAGGTGACGGTATTGCGCATATTTACGGTCTTGAAAAGGCCATGGCAGGTGAATTGTTAGAATTACCTCATGGTGTTTATGGGATGGTACAGAACCTCGAATTAGATAACGTAGGGGCTGTATTGTTAGGTAATGATTTCCTTATTAAAGAAGGGGACCAGGTACGCCGTACAGGTCGTATCATGCAGGTTCCTGTAGGTGAACAACTTATCGGTCGTGTAGTTAATGCCTTGGGTCAGCCGATTGACGGCAAGGGATCCATTACGGCAGAAGATCATCGACCAATTGAATACCCGGCACCGGGCATTGCGGATCGTAAATCCGTATTTGAACCGTTGCAAACCGGTTTGAAAGCAATCGACGCCATGGTACCTATCGGTCGTGGCCAGCGTGAACTTATTATCGGTGACCGCGGTACCGGTAAATCGGCGATTGCCATCGATACCATTTTGAATCAAAAAGGTCAGGATGTAATCTGTATTTATGTGGCTATCGGTCAGAAAGAATCTACCGTAGCTCGTGTAGTACAGAAATTACAGGAAGCCGGCGCTATGGATTACACTATCGTAGTATCGGCCGGTGCCTCTGAAGGCGCTCCTATGCAGTATATTGCTCCGTATGCGGGTGTTGCCATGGGTGAACATTTCATGTACCAGGGCAAACATGTACTTTGTGTATATGATGATTTATCCAAACAGGCAGCGGCTTATCGTGCCATGAGTTTGTTACTTCGTCGTCCACCGGGACGTGAAGCATATCCAGGGGACGTATTTTATTTACACTCTCGTTTGTTAGAACGAGCTGCTAAATTATCTGATGAATTGGGCGGCGGTTCCATTACGGCCTTGCCGATTATTGAAACGCAAGCCGGTGACGTATCCGCTTATATTCCTACGAACGTAATTTCCATTACGGATGGTCAGATTTTCCTTGGCACCGATATGTTCTACTCCGGGATTCGTCCGGCTGTTGACGTAGGTTTGTCTGTATCCCGTGTAGGCGGTAGCGCCCAGATTAAAGCGATGAAACAAGTTGCCGGTAAATTGCGTCTCGATTTGGCGCAATATCGTGAGTTGGCAGCCTTTGCTCAGTTCGGCTCCGACCTTGATAAATCGACCAAAGCACAGCTTGATCGCGGCGAACGTTTGACAGAAATGTTAAAACAGCCTCAGTACTCACCTCTTAAAGTTGAAGAACAGGTAGTTTGTCTATATGCCGGCATTAACGGTTACTTTGCCTCTATTGAAGTAGCCGATGTTCCTGCATTCCAGAATGAATTATTGCGTTATGTTCACAGCAACTACAGTGAAATTTTAACGAATATTCAAACATCCAGAATCTTAGACAAAGATACGGAAGAACTTTTGATAAAAGCGATTAATGAATGCATTGAATCCTTTGGTACTTCCCATCACTTGATTACTTCTGAGGAGGCGTAGGCGATGAGCAGTGCACAGGATTTACGTAAGCGCATTAAAAGTGTTACGAATACGCAGCAGATTACGAAGGCCATGAAAATGGTAGCGTCTGCTCGATTGCGCCGTGCACAGGCCAAAGCAAAATCTACGGAACCATATGCAGAAAAGTTAGGTCAAATCCTCACAAATGTATCTGCTACATTAGAACCTGAGGTGTTGGCGTCCTATCCGTTAACCGCGGTACGCGAGGTTTCGCGAACCTTATATATTCTGATTGGCGCCGACAAAGGCTTAGCTGGTGCTTATACCAGTAATTTGATTAAATATTTTGCACAGGAAACTCGTGAAAAAGCACCTGATACGTATGAGACGATTACGGTTGGTCGTAAGCCGACTGATTACTTGAAGTATCATCAGTATCCGGTAACGAATTCTCATGTAGGTTTTTCCGACAAACCGGAATACAGCCATGCTAAACAAATTGTAGATGAAGCATCTAAGTTGTTTTTAGAAGGCGAAGTTGACGAAGTTATCTTGATTTATACTCATTTCGTAAACTCTTTAACGCAGAACGTGACCAGCGTGAAATTATTGCCGGTTGTCACGGAGCCGCATCATGAAGGGGAGCTTAATGAGCTATATATTTATGAACCTTCCGAAAAAACTATTTATGACCAATTGTTGCCTAAATATTTGGAAATTACTGTGTATAACGCTTTATTGCAAGCTTCCGCCAGTGAGCTTGGCGCTCGCATGACGGCTATGACTTCTGCAACAGATAATGCAGGGGATTTAATCAGCTCACTTAATTTGGAATACAATAAATTACGACAAGCCGGCATTACCAATGAAATTTCTGAAATTGTCGGTGGTGCTAATGCCTTGCAATAGGTATAACTACAAAGGAGGAGAGACCTCTTAAATGAGTAATAATATCGGTAAAGTTGTACAGGTTATCGGACCGGTAGTCGACGTTCTCTTTACGGCGGGAGAGCTTCCGGCTATTTACAACGCAATTCATATTAAAAAAACAAGCGAATCCGGCAAAGACGAAGTGATTGTGGTTGAAGTAATGCAACACTTAGGTGATGACACCGTGCGTGCCGTTGCCATGAGTTCTACGGATGGCCTGACTCGCGGTATGGAAGCGGTGGACACAGGAGCCCCTATTTCCGTGCCGGTTGGTGATGGCGTGCTTGGCCGTATCTTTAACGTACTTGGTGAAACGGTTGACCATGATGATACGCCGGTAAAGGCGTCTGAAATGTGGCCGATTCATCGTCCGGCCCCTAAATTTGATGATTTAGCTCCGGAAACCACCATTTTAGAAACAGGTATTAAGGTCGTTGACCTTATTGCGCCGTATGTAAAAGGTGGTAAAATCGGTTTATTCGGCGGTGCCGGTGTAGGTAAAACCGTATTAATCATGGAATTAATCCATAATATCGCAACGGAACATGGCGGTTACTCCGTATTCTCCGGTGTAGGTGAACGTACTCGTGAAGGTAATGACCTTTGGAACGAAATGAAGGAATCCGGCGTTATTTCCAAAACAGCATTGGTTTACGGCCAGATGAATGAACCACCGGGAGCGCGTATGCGTGTAGGCTTAACGGGCCTCACCATGGCTGAATATTTCCGTGACGTACAGAAACAGGACGTACTCTTATTCATCGATAACATTTTCCGTTTCATTCAGGCCGGCTCGGAAGTATCCGCGTTGCTCGGTCGTATGCCGTCGGCCGTAGGTTACCAACCAACCTTGGCCAATGACGTAGGGGCCCTTCAGGAACGTATTACCTCCACTAAAGAAGGTTCCATCACGTCCGTACAGGCCGTATACGTACCTGCCGATGACTTGACTGACCCGGCTCCGGCTGCTACGTTTGCGCATTTGGATGCGACCACCGTATTGTCCCGTTCCATCGCTGAAATCGGGATTTATCCGGCTGTGGATCCGCTCGACTCCACCAGCCGTATCTTGGATCCGTTAGTTTTGGGTGAAGAACATTATAAAATTGCCCGCGGCGTACAGGAAGTATTGCAGAAATATAAAGATTTACAAGATATTATCGCAATCCTCGGTATGGAAGAATTGTCGGAAGAAGATAAATTGACCGTTGCCCGTGCCCGTAAAATTCAACGTTTCCTCAGCCAGCCATTCTTCGTAGCCGAAGTATTTACCGGTTCGCCAGGTAAGTATGTACCGCTTAAAGAAACTTTGCGCGGCTTCAAAGAAATCTTGGAAGGTAAACATGATGATTTACCGGAAAATGCATTCTACATGGTAGGCACCATTGATGAAGCCATTGCTAAAGGAAAGGAATTGACGGAGAAGGGGGAATAGTTCATGAGTGAAGGCAAGACCATGCATCTCGATGTAATTACCCCTGACAAAAAGGCCTTTTCGGGTGAGGTTAAATTTGTGGTAGTGCGCACTGAATTGGGCGAACTCGGTATTTTACCGCGCCATGCCGATTTAGTGGCAGCCCTTGAAATTGCACCGCTTCGCATTGATTTACCGGACGGTACGCGCCAATTTATGGCTAATTTCGGCGGTTTTATGGAAATTAAAATAATGTAATTACCATTGTAACGCCGAATTGCGAATTGCCTGACGAAATCGACGAAGACCGTGCCAAACGCGCTAAAGCACGTGCGGAAGAACGTTTGAAATCAAGAAATGCAGACATAGACTTCCATCGCGCTGAGCTCGCACTACAACGTTCCTTATTGCGTATTGATGTTAAGCACAAAGTATAAGTCATACGCGTAAGTACAAAAAAACAATACAATTTAGGGACTGCTTCGGCAGTCCCTTTTTTGATGTAGTATAAAGTTTGTATTGCTTAATTATGAATTAAAATAGAGGGTCAAAAAAGTAATTGGCGGTCCGGGGAGAAAAAAAGATGAAAAGATACTCCCAAAAGTACTATAGGAGTGTACTGATTTATAGTTGTTAATTTTGGTTTGCTATAGTTTAGGGCTATAGCAACAGCGGGCTGTGATTTTAAGCCTATATATTTTTGATTCAGTTATATTGCTGACTTTTGCCATAAATTGCACTAAGTATACACTTTGAAATATGACGTAAAACTGCTTACAAAGTGTCCACTGTGAAAAGAATGACGTAAAACTCTTGTTGACAGCTTTTTGAATGATTGGTATAGTTATCACATCGAAACGACAACGAGTCATCGATAGCCTACATCAACATACAGTATCGACGATGAAGAGATAAGTAAACGCAGGGCGTTGGCACAGAGAGTCCCGTAAGGTGGAAGGGGATGCAAAAGAATGCGAAGAAAATGGTCTTGGAGTATCCGAGGTGGAATGCGCAAGCTTTAGTCTCGGCGGATGCAACCGTTATAATGCCACGGTATAATCTTACAACTGTAAGACGTACCGGCTGAGGGCAGAGCCGTGAGGTTTTGCTAAATCAAGGTGGTAACACGTTATAGACGTCCTTGTTCACAGCGGTGAATGGAGGATGTTTTTTTATACCGAATTTAGAGGTAACCGATACGCGCCAAACATCAGCCAACATCATACCGGTAAAGCATATCGGTAAACTTAGGTAAATGTTGATAGTCTTAACAGCTGTAAACGAACAACGGAGTTGAGAGGCCGTTGCTCGGAGGGGTAGCTGGTTAATGAATCTGTTAGGCACTGAGAAATGAGTTTTACAAGTTTGAGAAAGATGAGAGACGATGAACTTAGGGAGGAGGGATGCACAATGCCCATAACGGTAGTGAAGGATTTACCGGCCATAAAAAAATTGGCAGAAGAAAACATCTTCGTTATGGATACGGCAAGAGCCGAAACACAAGATATTCGGCCACTACAAATTCTAATCGTTAACTTGATGCCGACCAAAGAAGTGACGGAAACGCAAATTCTAAGAGCATTAAGTAACACGCCGTTGCAACTGGACATTACCTTGCTGCATATGGCAAGCCATAAAGCGGCCCATACATCAGAACATCATTTGAGTTCCTTCTATCGAACCTTCGATGAAATCAAAGAACGCTATTTTGACGGTATGATTATAACCGGCGCTCCCATTGAGCTGATGCCGTTTGAAGAAGTAAATTACTGGCAAGAGCTGACAGCCATTATGGACTGGCGCGAGGATCATGTATATTCGACACTCTACATCTGCTGGGGTGCTCAAGCGGGACTGTATTATCATTTCGGAATTGACAAAGAACTGTTGCCGACGAAGTTATTCGGGGTTTTTGAAAACGAGGTCCTTAATAAAAGGCCGATGTTGCTTCGCGGTATGGATGAAGTTTTCTACATGCCCCATTCAAGGCACACGACGGTACCGGTTGATGAGATCAAAGCCAATCCGGAATTAGAGATTTTTAGCAGCCTCTGACAAAGCCGGTGCCGCCATAGTTCGTAGTCTGGACAACAAACACATTTTTTGTGTTTTGGCCATTCGGAATACGATAGGGATACCTTACAGCGGGAATATGAACGGGATAAAAACTTGGGACTCGACATCGATGTTCCTGAAAATTATTATCCTAATGATGACCCGACGAAGGCGCCCATCGTGCGTTGGCGGTCGACGGGAACGCTGATTTTTACAAACTGGCTCAACTATTATGTATACCAAGAAACACCGTACATAATTGAGCAGATTCAAAAAATGAAACAGCAACGCAATCAAAATCATACACAAGCTGTTTAAAGTAGTGTAAAGACCAAGCTTAATTGGTCGAAATAAAAATGGTATCGACAGCCCAAGCGGCTGCTATATATAAAACAAAGAGAGATAAAGGGATTGTCGGCGTGAGAAACCGACGTTGAGAAAAGGAGAGATTTTATTATGAGCAAACAGTACAAATTCGAAACAATCCAATTACATGAAGGTCAAGTTATCGACGAAACAGGCGCCCGTGCCGTGCCGATTCACCAAACTACAAGCTATGTATTTAAAGACGCACAGCAAGCGGCTGACCGTTTTGCCCTTCGCGATCCGGGTGCCATTTATTCCCGCCTCGGTACACCGACTAACGACGTCCTTGAAAAACGTATAGCTGCTTTAGAAGGCGGTGCCGGTGCTTTATCCGTAGGCTCCGGTTCGGCAGCCATTACTTACGCTATTGAAAACGTGGCCGGTACCGGCGATAACATCATCGCTGCCTCCACTTTGTACGGTGGCACATATAACTTATTCAGCTCTACCTTGCCACGTTTTGGCATTACTACTAAATTTGTAGCCCCTGATGATTTGGACGGTTTTGAAAAAGCCATCGATGACCGCACGAAAGCAATTTATGTGGAAACCATCGGCAATCCGAACATCAACCTTATCGATATTCAAGCAGTGGCGGATATTGCCCATAAACACGGCATCATCCTTATCGTAGACAATACTTTCGGTACCCCATACCTCATTCGTCCGATTGAGCATGGTGCCGATGTGGTAGTTCACTCCGCCACTAAATTCTTAGGCGGTCACGGTACAACTATTGCCGGTGTTATCGTTGAAAGCGGTAAATTCGACTACAAAGCCAGCGGTCGTTACCCTGATTTCGTAGCCGGTGACGTTCATTACAATGGCCTCGTATATGCAGACCTTCCAATTCCGTTCACCGTAAAAGTACGTGCTCAGTTGCTCCGCGACACCGGTGCCGCTTTGACACCGCTTGCAGCATGGCTCATTTTACAAGGTGTTGAAACCTTATCCTTACGTGTAGAACGTCATGTTGAAAATACGCGCAAAATCATCGACTTCTTGGTAAATCATCCAAAAGTTGCTTGGGTAAACTATCCGGAATTGAAAGACAGCAAATACAAAGCCTTGGCTGATAAATACTATCCAAAAGGTGTAGGTTCTATCTTCACTTTCGGTATTAAAGGCGGCAAAGATGAAGGCATTAAATTCGTAGATGCTCTTGAAATCTTCTCCAATTTGGCCAACGTAGGTGATGCTAAATCCCTCGTAATCCATCCATCCAGCACAACTCATGCGCAGCTTAATGAAGAAGAACAAAAAGCGGCCGGCGTAACACCGGACATGATCCGTATCTCCGTGGGCATTGAAAACGTGGAGGACTTAATCGATGATTTGGCACAAGCTTTGGAACACGTTTAAGTCGACAAATCCGGCTAAGAATGAATACGCCTTTACTTTGTACTGGTGGTATTAAAAAATAAAATTAACTAAGCCCTTGAGGAAATATTGCTCCTCAAGGGTTTTCTTTTCTTACATACCTATACTCTATACTTTAGCATTTTTATCTTATGCTTCTAGTTTTATACGCTAAGACTCTAAATTTTGAAAAACTCTATCTGATAATCATATTTTTAATAACAGATAACTTGACTTAAAGTTAACTCAAAGGGGTACAATAATTACAGTAAATAATGTGTCAAAAGCATAATATAGCATAACTAAAAACTTACAAGGAGATGATACAATGACAATAAAAGAAGTTGCTGAAAAGTTTGATATTACAACGGATACCCTTCGTTATTATGAACGCATCGGCTTGATTCCAAGCGTGCCGCGTACGGCATCAGGCATCCGCGATTTCGACGAAGTAACCATCAAGTGGGTTGAATTCGCCCTTTGCTTTAAAAAAGCAGGCGTACCTTTGGAAGGTATCGTGGAATATGTAAAACTTGCCTTGCAAGGTACCGGTACCGAACCGGCTCGCCGCGAAATCCTTGTGGAAACACGGGATAACTTGCTTGAAAAACTAGAAGAAATTCAAAATTGCTTGGAACTTTTGAATCATAAGATTGATGTTGTGTATAAAGACTGCGGTTCATATACACAACAATTGGTGGATGATTGGAAAAAGAGTCAGCAATAAAATATTCTCTAGCAACATGCTAATGTTGTAGTAAGATGTTCCCTATAAGTATAAGCAAAAGAAGGGTTCCCCTCGTAGTGCGATCGTTTCACGCTAAAGCACTACTCCGGGGAACCCTTCCTTTTGCTTTCAGTCATAGAACTAACATCCGGCTTATAGGACAAAAAGTGTGTGTGGCTTTTTTAAATTAATCCCAATAAATTGGAAATTCCGTGGACATATGGAACTCATTCCAAACAATGGCATCCCCCCATTGCGGCAAGATATTATCCACACG
>ENA-OQJC01000513-OQJC01000513.1-human-gut-metagenome-genome-assembly--contig:-NODE-513-length-11729-cov-3.617566_pt1 | contig 11729 bp, 12 predicted proteins | sample MGYA00242600_ERZ504766 | MGnify/ENA primary metagenome ERZ504766 (study PRJEB26092, sample SAMD00036364) | human gut metagenome | host: Homo sapiens | study: EMG produced TPA metagenomics assembly of...
TATTCCGATTCCTTCTCAAATGCCACACCGTAAATGCTCTCACTTCCGTCTTTTGGCAGACAGGAATCAAAAGAACCGATCACATGACCACCCTGTGCCAGATATGCTTCCATCTTCTGTTTCAGATTCTTCATTATGAATAAATGCAGGTACCGGAAGAATCACCTACCTGATAATCATCCAGCGGCATCTGACTGTCAATAATATCAAACTGATAGCCCAGCTCCTGCAGGATACGCACCGTTCCGATCAAAGATGGTGACAGAACAGAATCCTTTGCATCCTCCGGATAGAATTCCTCCGGTGTGATCACTGCGATCTCCGTCCGTGCTTTGACATCCCGGCAATACGGCTCTTTTCCTCTACGCTTTTGTAAACATTCCCGATCAGGTCGTAAGCGCCTTTGGAGAGCACACCTCTTGGATGAAGCTGATCTCCGATGGAGCATCCTGCTCCCACTGCCAGCATATGGAAACATTCATATTCCAACGCTGCCTGATTTTTCAGAGAATGGAAATCTCCCCAGTATGTATGGAATTTTCCGGTCATTCCAATCATCTCTTTTCCGAGATTACGGGCATATCTGCTGGTTGCCGGGAAGTGATCATATCCCCAGCCGCCGCTTGGCAGAGATTCCAGCTCCAGATGGCTGTATTCTTTAAAACTGTTCTTGCTTCTTGGTCCCACATGAGATCCATTGTAAAAGATCGTTGCCTCCGGCGCCATGCTGTGGATAAATTCGCTGATCTCCGTCTTAAATTCATCCAGCATATGCTCTGCGTACCGCATCCGTTCCACTTTGGATTCGGTATCCATTCCAAGCTCCTGCATCTTCCTCACACAATGCTCACACTTGCAGTCTACCTGGAACAGAATATCCATAAAAATTCCATCCAGATTTTCCACGCCGATCACCTCGATCATATCCTGAAGCTGATCCTTGAAAAATTGTCTGTAACCGCTGTTCAGACAGATCGTGTGATAAAAATGCGGCGCCGGAACTCCCTGGGTATCAATAAATTCTCCATTTTCATCTACTGCAAGCCACTCCGGATGCTCGCGCATGATTCTTCCATCCCACTGTGCAGTTGTATAAACCGGCACTTTGATCCCTCTCTTATGACACGCCTCGATCTGCTCCAGTAAAAAGTTTTTGTTCTTCAATCCCGGGTGGATGAGCTCCGGAAATTTTTTTGACGGATAGTACAGCCATCCATGATGACATCTTGCAAAACATGTAATGGAATCTACATGTGCTTCTTCCAATGTTTTTGCAAATTCTTCTTTGTCAAAATCTGCTGCGATATCCGGTATGTACTCACTTGTATGAAAATCCAGATGCACCTGTCTGTATCTGATCTTGCTCATTTTATTTTCCTCCTCATGCCTATTCTTTCACAGCTCCCGCTGCCAGACCGCCTTCTACTTTTTCCTGGAATAACAGGTAGATCACAAGCGGAACAGCAACTGTGATCACGATTGCCGCCATCAGCGGGCCATAATCACTTCCACGCTCTCCGTTGAAGTTCAACAGTCCCAGTGCGATCGGCTTTAAGTTCTTGTCATTGATGAACAGAAGCGGGAACAGAATGTTGTTCCATGCACCCAGGAAGTTAAAAATAGAAATCGTGGAAATTGCCGGTACTGTCATCGGCAGCATCACATTTTTATAAATCTGGAAATAGGTTGCTCCGTCGATCAGAGCTGCTTCTTCCAGAGAACGGTTCACACCCTTCATAAAGTTGGTCACGACCAGAATACTGAACGGAAGGCTGAATGCCACATAGATCATAACCAGAGCCGGGATATTATTTTTCAGATTCAGCGCTCCGATAATGTAAGAAACCGGAACAAGTACAGTATGTACCGGAACCATCATTCCCAACATAAAGAATAACAGTAAAAATTTGTTGCATTTAAAATCAAATCTGGACAGTACGTAGGCTGCCATTGTAGACACGATCGCAAGTACGATCACTGTCGCTCCTGCCTGAATCAAACTGTTTAAAAAGTAGTGACTCATGTTGGCACTTGTCCAGGCTTCCACATAGTTGGACCATTGCGGGACTTCCGGCCAGGAGAATGGTTTCGCAAAAATTTCTACTTTTGTCTTAATGGAAGACAAAAGGGTAAACAACATCGGGGTTGCAAACATCAGCGCTGTCAAAATCAGCAGAATATACATGATCACACTCTGCAGCGTAATTTTCTTACGAGTTTTTACTTTCTTTTTCATGTGTTCTTCCCCCTACTCCGCTTTCTTTCTGTTTGTGATCAGATTGCTTCCAACCGTACCCACAATACAGATCACCATGATGATGATTCCGATCGCGCTTCCTACTCCGTAATGGTTGTACTTAAACGCCTCATTGTACATCAATGTTGTCGGAAGGTTGGTCAGACCATTCGGTCCGCCTCCTGTCATGGCAAATACAAGATCGAATACTTTGACAGATCCGATGATATCCATCAGGATACACATTGCCAGGATCGGTTTCAGCATCGGAACTGTGATCTTAAAGAATTTCTGGATCGATGTTGCTCCCATCAATCGCTGCCGCTTCATATACATCATCCGGGGATGGTCGTCAGACCGGCTAAAATAATAACCATGTAATAACCAACACCTGCCCAGACATTGACAAATACGATCGTATTCATCGCTGTTGCAGGATCTACCAGCCATGGCATCACCAGATCGCTGAGTCCGATCACTTCCAGCAGAGAGTTGAAAGATCCGGTCGGCATGAAGATGAAATACCACATCAGACCAACTGCAGTCAGCGGGAATACAGTCGGTACGAAGAACAACGCCTTAAAGATCCTGTAGCCTTTACACTTTGTATTGATCGCAACTGCCATCAGAAGTGCGATCGGGGTATGACAGATCACACTGATGATGACCATTCTTGCCATGTTCTTTAAAGAAAGAATAAAATCTGCATTGTGAAATGCATCGATATAATTTTTCAGTCCTACAAATTTCGGCGCAGATCCTGCAATTCCGTTCCAGTCAACCAGAGAAAAATAGATGGAACCGATAATCGGAATAATCTGAAATACCAGATAGATCACAAGTGCCGGAACAAGAAACAGCATAATGCCCATTCTTGTCTTTTTACTTTTTAACTTTATCATCCGGAAACCTCCTATTCTTTAAAAAAATGCCCTGCACAAAGCTGACAGGGCATTTTTGTACGTCCTATTTTATTGATACCTATTTATCAATCTCACTCTGAATCTCTTTTGCAACGCTGTCCGGTTTTTCTCCGGTGAACATGCTTGAGATAGAGTTTCTTGTTCGATCCTGCATAGAAGCCAGCGGATCAAAATCAAATACATCGACTCCGATTCCCTCAGATGTTCCGCCAAGCTCTACATTTTTGGCAAACAGTGGAGAGATCGCACTTTCATCCAGATCAATGTCTGTTCTCGGAATCAAGAAGGCTGCTTCCTCTGCAAATCTCTTCGCTGCATCTTTGTCTGTCAGCATTTTTACGAGTTCCAGTGTAAGCTCCAGTTCTTTTCCTTCCAGTTTTCCGCTAATCATATACGGAGACAATGTCTGCATATCTTCATTCTTAAACTCCGGTTTTTCTTCAAAGTATGGGAATTTTGCAACTTCAATGCTGTCACATACCGGTGTCTCTGCCGGATCTTCAAAAGTTCCGATATTCCATGGACCTGTGATTACCATCGCAGCTTCTCCCTGCTGGAACTGTGTCATTGCAATATTGTCTGTCATACCTGCTGCATTTTTGTCAAATGCGCCTGCATCGATCAGATCCTGTACAAACTGGAGTGTCTCTACCACTTCCGGATCTGTCCATTTCATGTCTCTGGAACCTAACTTCTTCGCAGCATCTGTTCCGAGCCATTTGTAGAATATCTGATCATGAAGATGTCCTGCCATATAAGTTGTCTGTGTTCCCATTGCGATCGGGATCACACCGCTGGCTTTTAACTTCTTGATCGCATCCAGAAATTCTGTCCATGTTTCAGGGAATTCCTTCACGCCTGCTTTTTCAAACAAATCTTTGTTGTAATAAACTCCGATCAGTCCGGATTCCATCGGAATCGCATAAGTTCCTTCTTTTCCAGGCACCTGATAATAAGAGAGCGCTCCCTCTGTAAATCCGCCGCCCCATTCCGGATCTTCGTCTAAATATGGCTGTACATCCAGGATCAGCCCGTTATCGATATATTCTGACAGATTGGCAACACCCTGGATACGGAAAATATTTGCCATTGTTCCAGATGCAATATCTGTCGATAAAATATTGTTGAATGCAGATTCATCCCCCTGTGAATCATCAACGATCGTCACTTCCGGATGTTTCTCTTTAAATTCATCCAGAATATCATTGTAGATATCCACCTGCGCTGTCGTTCCTGCCATTCTTGTCAACAGACGAATCGTAATCTTATCGCCTGAACCTTTTTCGTCTCCGTCCCCTTTGCTTCCGCATCCTGCCAGAAGTCCCACGCACATCACTCCTGCCAGCAGCGCCGCTGTGATTCTTTTCAATTTCATTCCTTTTTCCTCCGTTTTCCTTTGAAACATTTATGTGATGCACCTAGTATAGAAAATAAGCGGGTTTTTCACAATGTTCATTTTCTATATTTTTTGTTCTTTTTCAATATGGAATCTCAAATAAACTTATTTTGACATTTCTTCCTACATTCTCTATAATGATTTTAATTCTGTTACATCGACTATACTATGGAGAATTCCTGCAATGAAAAAGATCAAACACAACAAAAATTCCATCAGCTTTAGCTTTTTCCGAAGCATATCCATGACTTCTATCCTGTTCATGGTTTTGCTTTTTTTAGGGATCTCCGGTTTATTTCTGAAGCATTCTTTTCGACTGGAGGGAAGAAATGCTCTGCAGCAGCTCAGCTATATTTCCGGACAGTTTCAATATTATCTGGATGCCACGGAAAATTATTCCAAAACTATTCTGTCTGATGACACTGTACAGGAATATATGAAAGACTATCTTGCCGCAAAGTATTCTTCCAATGCAACAACCAATGTCAAACAGCATATCCGACAGATCATACAGTCTACACCGTTCATCCATTCTGTAAGTCTGTATTCCGATCAGGGACTTCTTCTGGTATCTACCGAGCCGGACTCAAGTCAGATGAACCTCAGTGATCCGGCTCTTTCTCCTGTCTGGCAGGTTGGTATGAAACGACACCTAAACGACAGACATAAAGAGGTAAAAGTCCTCTCCTACATTCGCCCGTTCTATAATATCAATTCCGGACGAATGCTCGGATATGTAGAGCTTTCCATACCGGAAACACAGATTTCCGGTATTTATAAACAATACAATACAACCAATGAACTGTTTCTGATCGATAAAAACGGACAGGTCCAGAGCAGTAACGGCAGTCCCGAACTGGACAGCCAGTATGAATATATGGATCTCATTCTTAAAAATCTGGATTCCCAGTATTTTTTTGCAGGCGGAAATCTGTTGTTTTTCACACCTTTTTCTACCCTTGACTGGTATGTTTTAAACCAGATCCCGATCGTCAGCTTTTTGGCGCCTCTGTTCGCGATGTTTTGCCTGTCTCTGCTGATTGCCGCACTGGTTATGGTGCTCTGTGTATTTGCTTCTCACCATATTGCACAGAAAGTCACTTATCCGTTAAGCTATTTGATCTCGCATATTCAGACAGTCAAGGAGGGAAACTGGATTCCGATTCATGAGATTCCGTGTAATGACGAGGTTGCTTCGCTTCTCAGCTCTTTCAACAGTATGATCGCGATCCAGACGAAAATGAGAGACGACCTGATCGAAGCCGAAAAACTCAAACAGCAGCTTTCCCTCAACCTCCTTCAGCAGCAGGTAAATCCTCATTTTCTTTACAATACTCTGGATAACATCTGCGCTCTGGCGGAGCTTGATGAAAAGAAACTCTGATTCAGCTTGTTATGAATCTTTCTTCTTTTTACCGCTCCAGCTTAAGCAATGGAAAGATGCATATTTCCATCGGACAGGAACTGGAAATTTCCAGAGCATATCTGGAAATCCTGCAGATTCGCTATTTCCATAAATTCGATTTCACCATCACCTGCCCGGAAGCGTTAAAAAACTACAGCTGCATCAAACTGCTGCTTCAGCCGATTCTGGAAAACAGTATTTACCATGGGATCAAGGGACTTGACCGGCACGGAATCCTTCATATTGAGGCGGAAGATACTGGGGATTGTATCCGGTTTACGATTTCAGACAACGGGCGTGGATTTTCAAAAGAAGACTATGAAAAAATCTGGCAGGAGGATGCTGACCACTTTGGAATCAAAAGTATCCAGCAGCGAATTTTGCTCTACTACGGACCGGGTTATGGACTATCTATGGAAAGTCCCCAAACCGGCGGCTGCATCACCGTGATCACATTACCCAAACAGGAGGGATTGCCATGTCATTGAAACTATTGATTGCAGATGATGAATATTTTATTCGTCAGCGCATAAAAAAGATCATACCCTGGGAAAAACTAATCTTACTTTTGCCGGAGAAGCCGAAAACGGACAGCAGGTCATCGACCATCTGGAAAAAGAACCCGTAGATCTGCTGCTTCTGGATATCAAAATGCCGCAGATGAACGGAATCGAAACTGCCAGATATATCAAAGAGCATTTTCCTTCTGTGCATATGCTCATTTTATCGGGCTATAATGATTTCGAATATGCGCGCACCGCGATCCGGTACGGGGTAAAAGAATATCTGCTGAAGCCGGTTGCCGCCGAAGAGCTGGAGCGGGCGCTGTCTGAATGTATTCAGGCCATTCATTCTGAAGAGCAGACCCGCCATACATTAAAGCATTATGAGCACTTTCATCTGTGCAGTATGCTTGCCAATATCCGGGACGGTGTGCTTTCCTATTCCGATCTGTGTGTACAGCATCCGGAATTTGAAAATCTGGCATACAGCATCTATTGCAGTGTCTATGTTTCGGAACACACTCACGATGCAGTATTACAGCTGGTGGATCGTCTGCGCAGGCAGGATTTTCTCTGCGAATATATGCAGGAAAGCGAATACATCTACATGCTTCAGATTTTCCTCTCCAACAAAGAAAAACTAACTCCATATCGGAAGTTGTTTTACGGATTTTATTGCACAGCAAAACGAATATACATTTTTGTACATTGAAAATATCTTTCCTGTTACAACCGACTGGAAGCCATATTACACCCGCTGCCTGCACCTTCTGACAGAACGCTATTTTTCCCGGGAATCCAATCTCTGTATCAGCTATTCCCATCCGGAAAGACCCGGATTTTCCGAGGAACTCTTAAAAATGCGGAAACACTTTATCACAGTTTTGCACGCCCAGAACCGCAAAGATCTGCTGGAATATCTGGAAACACTCTTCCTTTCCATCAGCCAGAAGAAAAACAGCGAGTATCTTTCTCTTGTGATCCACGAGATCTTTGTTGTGTACCATGTGTATTTTCATATTCCGGAAAATCTGGCTCAGCCCGTGACCGAGTTCTCCGCTTCCATACTGGATACCGAACATTCTCTGGAGAATCTGAAAAATGAAGTCCTGTTTTACGGACTGCAGTGCATTCAGAAAATGGAAGCCGTTCCGTCAGATATCGCACTCTGCCGCCGGGTCATGGAATATATCGGAAATCATTATACAGATGCTTCCCTTTCCGTTTCTCAGGTGGCTGCGAATTTTCAGCTGCATCCTTCCTACCTGGGAAGCGTATTTAAAAAAGTACAACATACCTCTGTACTCCAGTACATTTCCGATATCCGGATCAGCGCTGCTCAGAAACTTCTGAAAGAAGGCACGATGAAAATTTCCGAAGTTGCAGAGACATCCGGATATTCGGATGTGTACTACTTCAGTAAGAAATTCAAAAAAGCCTGCGGGTGTTCTCCAAAAGAATATGCGGCAAAATACAGTTAAAAACAGGGATGTCAAACGACATCCCTAGCTTTTCTGTATATAAATGATATTACTCATCCTTCTTTCCAGACCGCTTCCGCCACTTCACACACTCTGTCAGAAGATACTCGATCTGTCCGTTCATCGAACGAAACTCATCCTCTGCCCACTGTGCGATCTCATCGTAAAGCTCCTTGGAAAGTCTCAGTGGAACCTGCTTTTTCTACTTTGCTTTTTCTTTCTTTTCCTTTTCCTAAAATCTGTCCCACCTTCTAATTATTTTTCTACAGATACTCCGCCCGACGATTCTAATACAGGCTTCCACTGTTCACGATCGGCTGTGCATCTTTATTTCCGCAAAGGACGACCAGAAGATTGCTCACCATTGCTGCTTTTCTCTCTTCATCCAATTCTACAATATCATTCTCGTTCAATTTGTCAAGTGCCATCTCTACCATGCCGACAGCACCTTCCACGATTTTCTGTCTTGCATCAATGATCGCTGCCGCCTGCTGTCTCTGCAGCATTGCAGATGCAATTTCCGGTGCATAAGCAAGATGTGTGATGCGGACTTCCAGAATCTTGATTCCCGCATTCTCAACTTTCTCCTGCAATTCTTTGCACATGATCTCAGCAATCTCCTGGGAGCTTCCTCTTAAGGACTTTTCATCTCCTTTTTCACTGGTATCATATGGGTACATTCTTGCCGTGTTACGGATAATCGCATCGCACTGAATGGACAGATAATTCTTATAGTTCTCCACATTGATCACAGCTTTGGTCGGATTTGTCACTTTCCAGATCACTACTGCGCCGATCTCTACCGGGTTTCCAAGTTCATCGTTGACTTTCTGCTTTTCGTTGTTCAGCGTCAGTGTCTTCAATGACACTTTCTTTGCTTTTCCTGAGAGAGCTGCCGGATTGGCAAGGCCTGAGGATGTAACAACCGGTGCTGCCGGACGTACAGATGGGTTGATCGCTTCACAAAATGGGTTTACCCAGAAAAATCCGGCTGTCTTGATCGTTCCGTAATATTTTCCAAACAGGGCAAATACATAGGCTTCATTTGGATTCAATACTCTCAATCCGCAAAGTTCGAGTATAAATCCCACAATCAGTAACACTCCAAGAATAATAGAACCTGCCAACAGCGCCGTATTCGTCTCACCTGTCTGACCAAACACCATGCATCCCGCAATGATCACAGCCACACCAAGCAGCATCCCGATGATACCAAGTAAAAGCATGGCATATCCACTCTTTGCTTTCAATACTTTTTCATCTTGTACTACACTTTTCTCTCCATCCATATTCTTGTCCTCCTCATATGAATTTATTTGATATCATTTTGATATCATCATAGTAGCACTCGTATCAGGAGTTGTCAATGAGGTGAAACGATTTTTTCTGTCAGTATTTACACAATCTGTGCCGTAAGAATTTCAACCAGAACACCTCTTAAATCTCTGCTGATATCCATTGCAAACAGTTCTGACAAAATCCCCGCAGCCGGACGTTCTGACCGTATTAGTTCGTATAACCTGTCTTTCTGCACAAATTCTATCTCTGCCTGATTCAGAAAATCAAAACATCTCTCCACAACATCATTTCTGGCTCCGGAAGCCGTATGTTCCAAACTCACTTCGATCATCGCATCTGTTTCTGTCTCTGGTATCTCTACTACAATTGCTTTTTTCCATCTGTCATAAGATATCTGAGCATCTGTTCCTACACCATTTTTTCTGACCACGACCGTTTCACCGGAATTTTCAAAACCAGTCATTTCAACTGTATAACTCCGTTTCTGAGGAATCAGGTCCCGATTTCCTGCAGACGGATATATTGTAAAGATTGGTTTTTCATCTTCACAATACACCATCTTCGTTGTACAACAGATTCTCTCCTCATATGCACAGGACACATTGTCGTCTTCATACAGCTCAAACTCACCATTTTGCCCTGCATAGACCATGAGATGTAAGGAATTTGGATTTTTCTGTGCCTGCACTGCACTGATTTCGTCTGTAAACGCAAGAATACTTCCTGCGGAAGCAAAAACGGGAATACTCTCAATCCCTCTGTACAGATCCAGAATTCTGTCCCCATCGTATATCATTCCTGTATAAATATCATACCAACGTCCTTTTGGCAGCCATACCTGTACTTTCGCCATATTTATTTTTTCTATCCGCGGTGCTGTTATCGGAGCAACCATCAGAGAAGTTCCGAAGAGATACTGGTTCTTCTTTTCATAAGCCTCATTACATTCCTGCCAGTTGTAGTACATGGGTGATATCAAAGGTTTATTTTCGCAATAGCTCCTGTAATTCATTGTATAAAGATACGGGATCATCCTGTGCCGTTCCCGCAGCATATGATCCATCACCATTTCTGCTTCTTTCTTATAACGCCATGGTTCTTTTCCATTAAATTCACTGCTGGAACTATGAAGCCTCATGATCGGCGAATAGATGCCAAGCTGTACCCATCTTACCGTCATTTCATCATCCTTATATCCCAGCATATGACCACCGATATCATGGCTCCACCAACCATATCCTATATTCGAAGCCGTAAGTGTAAAATAGGGCTGAAAATCTAGAGATTCCCAGGTTACGATTGTATCTCCTGAAAATCCGATTGGATATCTGTGACTTCCAGGCCCTGCATATCTTGAAAATGTCAGAGGTCTTTTCCCCTCTCTTGCAGAGTCCAGGAAATGAAAATGATTAAAAATCCAGAGTGGATCCAGTCCTTCATCCCTGCAAACTTCCCCCTGTTGCCAGTCGATCCACCAGAAGTCAACCCCCTCTTCCTCTCTCGGATGATGCAGATACTGAAAATATGCTTCCAAAAATCGGGGATCTGCCGGATCACATAAAATCGGATCCTCATTCGCATAATCTACTCCCAGAGCTTTTGCCATCTCTACATACATCTCCTCATGGGCACGCACTCCATCTGCAGGATGTACATTCAGAGTCACTTTCATCCCTCTTGTATGTAGATTGTCCAGAAATCGTGTTGGATTTGGGAATAATTCCCGGTTCCACGTATATCCGGTCCATCCGCTTCCATATTTGGGATCGATATCCACCAGATGCCAGTCCATATCAATCACTGCAACTGTAAATGGAAGATTCTCCTGCTCAAATCGATCCATAAGCGAAAGATAACTCTCTTCATTATATCGGTAAAATCTGCTCCACCAGTTGCCAAGTGCAAATCTCGGCAACATAGGTGTTTTTCCGCAAAGACGGATCAGGTCAGCAACAGCCTCCTTATAATCGTGACCATATCCCCAGAAATAAAGATCCTTTCCCCCTTTTTTTCTCGACTTGATCCATCCATCTTCCAGTAATACATGGGAGTTGCTGTCATCCAGAAGAGAAAATCCATTTCTCGACACAACACCATGATCCAATCTGATCTCTCCATCAACTCCATCCAGAGTCCGCGCTGTACCACCAAGATCACAGATTTGTTCTCCATAGTGCCAGGTACTGTTCACACTTCCTTTCACATGTATACTAAGACCGCCAGATGAAAACTCTTTTTCATCATATACAAGATGTAGGCGGGAGGTATTGATCTCTATCCCGTTTTCTGTATGAATGACGCGGTAATCCACCTCGGGGAAATCCCGGTATAAGACCATTTGCGTGGCTCTGTCCTCAAACTCTCCATCTGCATTGTACTCAAGTCTCACCAGCCCTTCCGTAAGTACTGTGATTCTGTATTGATTTCCTATAATCATATTTTCCTGTCTCGCACAGGGTGATGTCTTGATTCTGTATATCTTCTGC
>ENA-OQJC01000517-OQJC01000517.1-human-gut-metagenome-genome-assembly--contig:-NODE-517-length-11700-cov-3.243066_pt1 | contig 11700 bp, 11 predicted proteins | sample MGYA00242600_ERZ504766 | MGnify/ENA primary metagenome ERZ504766 (study PRJEB26092, sample SAMD00036364) | human gut metagenome | host: Homo sapiens | study: EMG produced TPA metagenomics assembly of...
TGGTCAGGATGATGATGGTGTTCTTAAAGTCCACCTTGCGGCCCTGACCGTCGGTCAGGTGGCCGTCATCGAGCACCTGCAGCAACGTGTTGAAGATGTCCGGATGAGCCTTTTCGATCTCGTCGAACAGCACCACGGAGAACGGCTTGCGGCGCACCTTTTCGGTGAGCTCGCCGCCTTCCTCGTAGCCGACGTATCCCGGAGGCGCACCGAAGAGTCGCGAAGCCGCGTACTTCTCGGAGAACTCGGACATATCCACGCGAATCAGCGCGTCCTCATCGTCGAACAGGAATTCGGCGAGCGTCTTGGCCAGCTCGGTCTTGCCGACGCCGGTGGGGCCGGCGAAGATGAACGAACCGGACGGGCGCTTCGGGTCCTTCAAACCCACGCGAGTACGGCGGATAGAGCGGGACAGGGCGGAAACCGCCTCGTCCTGGCCGATGATGCGCTTGTGCAGTTCGGCTTCCATGTTGAGCAGTTTCTTGGACTCGGCCTGAGTCAGCTTGAACACCGGGATACCGGTGGTGGAGCTGATGACCTCGGCGATCACGTCCTCGTCCACGACCATCTTGACGTCGGACTCGCCTTCGCGCCAGGAGTCTTCCTTCTGCTTGCGATCGGCTTCCAGCTTCTCCTGCTTGTCGCGCAGTTCGGCGGCCTTCTCGAAGTCCTGGCCCTTGATGGCCTCGTCCTTGTCGGCGGCGATCTTGGCGATCTTCTCGTCGAGTTCCTTGAGCTCAGGCGGGGCGGTCAGGCGCTTGATGCGCAGGCGTGCACCGGCCTCATCGATCAGGTCGATGGCCTTGTCAGGCAGGTTACGGTCCTGGATGTACCGGCTGGACAGCTCTGCGGCAGACTGCAGCGCGCCATCGGTGATGGTCACGTGGTGGTGGTTCTCGTAACGGGAACGCAGGCCCTTCAGGATCTCGATGGTCTCGGCGATGGTCGGCTCGTGCACCTGAATCGGCTGGAAACGGCGTTCCAGAGCCGCGTCCTTCTCGATGTACTTGCGGTACTCGTCGGTGGTGGTGGCACCAATGGTCTGGAGCTCGCCACGGGCCAGCATCGGCTTCAACATGTCGGAGGCACCCAGCGCGCCGTCAGCCGAGCCGGCGCCCACGATGGTGTGAATCTCGTCGATGAACAGCACGATGTCGCCACGAGTCTTGATTTCCTTCAGCACCTTCTTCAGGCGCTCCTCGAAATCACCACGGTAGCGGGAGCCGGCCACCATGGAACCGAGGTCCAGCGAGTAGACCTGCTTGCCCTTCAGGGTTTCCGGCACGTCGCCGGCTTGGATCTTCTGGGCCAAGCCTTCGACCACAGCGGTCTTGCCCACGCCGGGCTCGCCGATCAGCACCGGGTTGTTCTTGGTGCGGCGGGAAAGCACGACCATAACGCGCTCAATCTCGTTGGTACGGCCGATGACCGGGTCCAGCTTGCCTTCAGCGGCTTCGGCGGTCAGGTTGCGGCCGAACTGATCGAGAATGGCGGAACCGGACTTGTTCTGCTTGTCCGTCACGCCGCCGGCGTTGGCCAAGTCGCCCTTGCCGTCACCGGTGCCGGTGCCGGAGTTGCCGCGAATCATATCGATGGTCGCGCTACGCAACTCGCCCAGATCGACGTCCATCTTGATGAGCACCTGGGTGCCCACGCCTTCGCCTTCGCGAATCAGGCCGAGCAGGATGTGCTCGGTGCCGATGTAGCTGTGGCCCAGCTGCAGGGCTTCACGCAGCGAAAACTCCAACACCTGCTTGGCGTGCGGAGTAAAGGGGATGTGCCCGTTCGGAGCCGCGTTGCCCTTGCCGATCATTTCTTCAACCTGCTTGCGGTGGCATCCAGCTCCACGCCCTTCGACGGCGAGTGCCTTGGCGGCTACACCCTCACCTTCGCGGATCAGGCCGAGCAGCAGGTGTTCGGTGCCGATGTAGTTGTGCTGAAGGGCCCTCGCCTCTTCCTGCGCCAACACGATCACGCGCCGTGCACGGTCGGTAAACCGTTCGAACATGCTTGTCCTTCCTCAATTGACATTCCGTCCTACTCTACCGATTCACGATGACGTTTATTCATGAGATTCCACGAATTGCGCCGTGAGAGGAGAAGAAAACGATATGCTGGTTCTTAGATTCACCCGTAGTCGATTACAAGGAGGCTCGAAATGAGTGAAGCTGCAACCAAGCCCGACATCGTTGTCGGTGTGGATGGTTCCGATGAATCCTTTGCCGCGCTGAAGTGGGCGCTTGAGGAGGCCTCGTTAACCGGCCAAAGCGTCAACGCCGTGTTTGGCTGGACGCATTCCTGGGATATGGGATCCGAACCGGACAGTGACGAGGCCTGGGCCAAGGTCCGCCACGATATTGCCAACGAGCTGCGTGTGTGGGTCGACGAAGGCCGCTGCAGGCATCGACTTCGATCCGGCGAATCTGAAGCTCACCTCGGTGAAGGCCTCCGGCACTTCGGCCCTGCTGCAGATCGGCCATGATTCGCAGCAGATCGTGGTCGGCCGCCGCTCGCTGAGCCGTATGGCCCGCTGGTTCATGGGGTCCCTGTCCGCTTCGCTGGCCGAGGCCGCCGAAGTGCCGGTGACCGTGGTGCGCATCGCCGGCAGCGAGGATGAGACCGTGACCGACGCCATTGCCAACGCCCTGACTCCGGGAGACAAGCCCGTTCACTACACGCAGCCTCAGCCGGTGGTCGAGGAGGCTCGCCGCCCGGTGGTGGTTGGTGTGGATGGTTCCGAGACTTCCCGCCGCGCGTTCGATTTCGCACTGGAAGAAGCACGACTGCACGACGCGCCGCTGCATGTGATGTTCTGCTGGCAGCTCAAGGATTTGGGCGTTATTCCGGGCTATGAGAACGCCGTGGCACCGGTGAAGGTCGGTCAACGCCGCGCCGAGGAGATTCTCGCCGAGCTGATGGCCAAAGCCGAGATTCCCGATGGCGTCAAGGTCAGCACAAACGCCTTCCATATTCCCGCATCCAAAGGTCTGATCGCGGCCTCGCGGTACGCCAGCCATCTGGTGGTCGGCTCGCGTGGCCTGTCCGGGCTGGACGCGCACTTCCTGGGATCGGTGTCCCGCCAGATCGTGAACTTCGCCGAGTGCACGGTGACCGTGGTGCACTGATTCACCGAAATCGGCATGGAGTGCTAACGCACGCCTCGGTGATGGGTTTGCAGGGAGGAATTCCTTATTATTCCTGCAACCCCATCACCATCTACTTTTCGCGGAATTCGGAGTTTATTCTTCGTCCGCCCTGTTCTGGCGCAGCTGCTCAATGAGATCGATGACGGTTTCGAGTTCAGGAGTCACATCGTCTGAAGGACGAACGTTATCCTCTTCGTCGTCCATCTCATCATCCTCATCATCATCGGCAACGGTGTTGTTGAGGATATCCTCTTCGGTGGCCTCGTCGTCAGCATCAGACTTGGAATCGTCGCTGGAATCAGCTGCATCAACATCCACAACGGAATCAGATACGTTCTGTGCAACGGACTCATCACCGGCAGACTGGGATTGCGAGGTCCCGTCGCCTGCCGCCTCCTCAGCGGGCTCAGTATCGACGGCGTTCCCGTCAACAGTCTTCTGTGCTTCGATATCATCACCGGCAGGCTCGCCTGTCTTGTCGGTTTCGCCTTCGGCCTCGTCCTGGGCAGCCGGCTCCTGCTTGCGCGGACGGTTGGCCACCACGTCGATATGCAGATCGTCGAAAGCAGGCTTGGACTGCACCCACAGCTGGCTTGGCTCGGGAGGTTCGATTTCGGAATGCTCGCCGCAGCCGTGGTCCAAGGAAACCACGCGGCCGTCATCCGGACTCCACTTGTTGGCGCACACGCCGAACATACGGTCGAGCTCGCCCGCGAGCGGCACGAAGAAACCACAGGTGGAGCACAGGTTGCCTTCGGCGGTTTTGGTGCTCAACGCTTTGGGGCCTCGCGGACCTTCATACCAGCGCTTGGCAGCCTGCGCGCGGCCCAGCGAGGTCAGCACGTGACGGCGGGTCAGTCGGAAGGTCTCGACGGCGTCGTTGACATCCTGCAGCGAGGATTCCTCGACTTCGCCTTCCTCGATGCGCTCGTCATCCGGATCGGTACCGATCGAATCGGTGGGAGCCAGATCCGTGGGCTCAAGGCGATCCTTCCAAGGAATCCACTTGGGCGGCATCAACGCGTCCTCAGTGGGGATCAAGGAGGATTCGTTGACGGTCCAAGAGTCGATCTCCTCGTCGTGATACAGCGTCACCGACCATTGCCATCCTTCGTAGCCACGGATATTCGCGGCGAAGCGGAAGTCAGTGACGTGATCCTCAAGATCATATGAGGTAACGAAATCCCCCACCTGATCGCTCTCGCCGGCCACTTCGAGCAGCACGGCGCGCGCGATGGCGTGAGGGTCCGGTGTCACGATGGTTTCGGTGGTATCAGTCATAGATCAGATCAGTCCTGTACATCGAATTGATCCGCCACCGCACGCAGCAACGTGGCCAGCTTTTTGCTGTCGGCAGCAGATGGGTAACGGTGACGGCGCAACGTATTGCCGGCGCATCAAGCATCTTGATGAGGTCCTCGCAGATGGCGGCCATGTCATCCGCCTTCGGGCGGGTGGCCTTGACCAAGCTGGGAGCGGAGGCGATCAGGCGAACATCCATGGCCTGCGGCCCACGACGGCCGTCCACCACGGAATACTCCACCTTGGCCCCCTTGCGCAACGTGGTGACGCCAGTGGGTAGGGCCTGAGCCGGCAGGAACACGTCCTTGCCTTCCTCACTGGTGATGAAGCCATAACCCTTGGCTGCGTCAAACCAACGAACTCGACCGGTGGGCATTGCGAACCTTCCTTAATCCTCAATGGAAATAGTAAACCGAAGGTACAGTTTACCTCACAGGGCTTGACCTCACGCTTTGGGCTGAGTCGCCTGAGTCTTACGCTCAGAGCTGAACCAAGAAGTCTTCTGTTTGGCGTCCTTGGTTTTGCCGGTGGACTGCTTGGGCTCAGGAGCGGCGATCTGCTCAATCGGCAGCACCACGGTGAAGGTCAGGCCTCCCCCATCGGTGCCGGTGGCGCAGATAAAGCCGTGATGTGCTTTGACCACGGATTGCGCGATGGCCATGCCCAAACCAGTACCGCCCTTTTCGCGGGCACGGGATGGGTCCGCGGTGTAGAAGCGTTCGAAAATCTTCGAGCGCGATTCAGGCGGCACGCCGGGGCCATGGTCCACGAAACGCAATACGGCATATCGATAGCCGGTCTGCATCGAGGCACCTACTTCGGCAGCGTCGATGAACCGCCGCATTGACGCGTCGCTGGCGGGCATGCGGGCGAGCTGTCTTGGATCGATGGCGGCCGGCATCACACCGAGCGCGGCTTCAGCGGGCGAATCGGCAGGCGTGTAGCGGTGGATGTTGCCCACGATGTTGGTCACCACCTGGCGCAGTCGAGAGGCATCACCGGGCAGTACGACCTCAGGCCAATCGCCTTCGGCAAGGCTGAATTCGGCGGGATGGTTCAAATCGCGCGCCGGTTCGAGGGAAATCTGCATGCGGCGAACGGCACGGTCCGGGTCGAGCGCATGCAAATCGTCGACGGCGTCGGTGACCAGCGACGAGAGTTTCACCGTGCCGGTCATATCGATGCCGCGCCCCTCATCGAGACGGGCCAAAGACAGCAGATCCTCAACAAGAACAGTCATGCGCTGGCTGGACCGTTCGATATGTTCGATGGACTCGTCCGCACGCTCCAAGGCACCAGGCATATCGCGCTGCATCTTATACAGCTCCGCATAGCCATGGATGGCGGCCAACGGGGTGCGCAGCTCATGGCTGGCGTCGGAGACGAACCGTTTCATCTTGTCGGTGGTCTCCTCCTGCTCATGGAAACTGGATTCTATTCGGGTGAGCATGGAATTCAGCGAGGCGGCCAGAGAGCCGACCTCGGTGTTTTCCGGCGCGGAAGGAATACGTTGGCTCAGGTCGCCGGCTGCAATTTTCGCGGCGGTCTTCTCGATGCGCTTCAGCGGCGTCATCGTGTGCTGGATGATCAGCGTGGACAGGGAGCCGCCGAGCAGCACCACGGCGATGCCGACCACAATGCAGTATCGGGTGAGTGTGTTGACGGTGTCGATTTGGTCGGCCAGCGACAAGCCGATGTACACCACGGCACGGTCCTTGCCGTTTTGCTGGAAGGTCACCGGCAGAATACGCCATGGTGCCCTCGCCGTGACGATGGCGGCATGGTTGGCATTGGCAGTGGGGTTGGCCAGTACCTTGGTGATGGTGTCAGAGGAATTGGAGTTTCCGTTGGCCGGATCGTTCTGGCTGTCCGCACTGTCGGACTGCACCGTGATGATCTGCTTGGCCACCGCCTGCGTAGTGAATGCCTGACCGAGCGTGATGCCATTGGTATCGCCATAGGTAGGCAGAATCGGCACCGATACGATACCGTCCTGCATCTGCGGCATCAGCGGGGTCACGACCAGAGGATTGCCTTCTTTGTCTTTGGTTCCGTCGGTGTATTGAATCTGCAGAAAGTACGAGTTCGGCCCCGATGAGTCATTTTTTGACAGCAGATCGATATTGTTGACCACCAGTTGGCTTTGCGAGCTTAACTGGGTGTCGGTTTTCTGCAGCATGTAGTTGTTCACCAACGCGCGGATGGAGAAGGAAATCACCGACACGCCGATGAGCAGCACGGCGATGGTGCAGGCCACCAGCTTGCTGCTCAACGAGATACGGTCGATATGCCGCATCAGCATGTTTTTCTTACGCTCGCGCTGCTCTTGGAAATGGGCGGCGAACGGCGACATTGCAGGCATGGGATTCGTGTTCGGGGCGGCGTTCGGCGTGCTGCTCGGCGGTACGCCGCCTGACTGCTTATCGGGGATACTCATGAGATTGCGATACGTTATGGATGGAGGCGATTAGTTCTTCGGTTCGCGAATCATGTATCCGATGCCGCGCTTGGTTTCGATCAGCGGAGTCACCTTGCGCTTGCCGCCTTCGCCGTCGTCGACCTCGATGCCGTCGACTTTCTTGCGCAGGTAGGAGATGTACGATTCGACGATGGCTGCGTCGCCGCCCCAGTCGTATTGCCAGACATGGTCGAGAATCTGTGCCTTGGACAGTACTCGGCCCTCGTTGTCCATCAGGTAGCGCAGCAGCTTGTATTCGGTAGGGCTCAGGTCAACCGGCTGCCCTGCACGGGTCACGTCGTGGGAGTCCTCGTTGATTTCCAAGTCGGCGACGCGAATAATCGGATCGTCTTCCACCTGTTCGCGGGTACGGCGCAGAATGGCGCGGATGCGAGCCACGACTTCCTCGAGGCTGAACGGCTTGGTGACGTAATCGTCACCGCCGACGGTCAGGCCCATGATCTTGTCTTGGGTGTCGTCACGAGCGGTGAGAAACAGCACAGGGGCGTTAATGCCTTCCTGGCGGATGCGACGGGTGACGGTGAATCCATCGATGTCAGGCAGCATGACGTCCAACACGATGAGGTCAGGCTGCACTTTTTCGATAACCTCAATGGCTTCGGAACCGGAAGCGGCGGTGTTTACCTCGAATCCGGCGAAGTGCAGGGAAGCGACCAGCAGTTCTCGGATGGACGGCTCGTCGTCGACAACAACAATCGATGCTTCAATAGGCTTACTCATGCTTCCTAGAGTGTCGCGCTCTTCTGGGCGTTTCCTGAATGTCATCTTGGAGTTCGGCCTTGGAATCCTTCTTGATCTCCTTGCGCCGATGAATCACCACCATGACCACGATGATGATGACCAGCGCCACCAATACCACACCCATGATGATTATGCCTACGATCACCGTGGACGATGAGGTGGAGGCTTTTTTGGATTTCACGATTTGATCCATCATTGCCGTTGCCGCGCCAGACCAGCTCGGCGGGTTTTCCAGTAACGGCTGCTGTGCGGCTTCGGATAGCTTATCGACGGTTTTCGTTATCGAGAAGCCACTTATCGGAGTTCTTGGACACGACGACCACCAGGTTGCCGTCATTCGAGGCCACGGCAAGCATCACTGTGTTCGGCTTGGGATTCATGGACTCCATCACGGTTGCCGCCCAGTCTCCCGGTTTCTGTTGACTATTGAAACTGGAAAGATACAGCAGATGCACGTGTACACCGGTTTCCTTCTCGGTTTTGGCGATGGCATCCGTGACTTCGGCCGCATGGGAGCCCAGGAGATTTTCCGTATCCGTGATGTTCTCGGTGATGGTCACGCCGCTGTCGGTGCTGCTGCTGGAGCTGTCAGAGCTGTCGCTCGAGTTATCCCCATAGGCATTTGCGGTTATCCACATTGCGTTCATCGCTACTGCAGCAAGGGCGCAAATGGCGCAAACAAGCCATTTTCGGACCATATTCCCGAAGGCCGAATAGGACGGCTCCGAAGCTAGGACCACAATAGTTGTTTTTCCGTCTTCCCGATTCGTTGTTGACATATCCTCCACCTTAACGGCCGGTATTGGCAATCGGCCGCCATACATACCATTAACCCTCTAGAAAAGGAGCAACGATGCCCCAATATCAGGTAGATTCCGAGCGAATCCAATCATCCTCGGCCGCAGTGGCCACTTCGATCTCGCAAATCAGGCAGGCCGTGGGCGGCATGTACACCAATCTCAATGCCTTGCAGGACGCATGGCGAGGTTCGGCGGCCACCCAGTTCACCGCGGTAGCCGAACAGTGGCGTGCGGCCCAACAGCAGATGGAGGCCTCACTCGAGTCCATCCAACGCTCGCTGACGCAAGCCTCCACCGTGTACGCTGACGCCGAAATCCAAGCTTCGCGCCTGTTTGCCAGCTAGTTTCTTGGCTCCCCTCAAAGAGGGGAGCCAGAATACAAAAAAGGGACTCCCGAAGGAGTCCCCTTTCAGCTCAATCAGCTAGCGATTGTTTGCGGATCAGTAGCCCATGTCGGCACCGGCGGCCGGGGCAGCAGACTTCGGCTCCGGCTTGTTGGCAACGACGGCCTCGGTGGTCAGGAACAGACCAGCGATGGAGGCGGCGTTCTGCAGAGCGGAGCGGGTCACCTTGACCGGGTCGGTCACACCGGCGGCCAGCAGGTCTTCGTAGGTGTCGGTGGCGGCGTTGAAGCCTTCGCCATCAGGCAGGGAGCGGACGGTGTTGATGACCACGTCACCGGACACGCCGGCGTTCTCGGCGATCTGCTTGATCGGGGCCTCGATGGCGCGGAACACGATGGCGGCACCGGTAGCCTCTTCGCCGGTCAGGGAGGTGACGGCCTCGGTCTTCTCGGCCTTGGCAGCAGCCTGAACGAGGGCCACGCCACCGCCAGGCAGCAGGCCTTCCTCGATGGCGGCCTTGGCGTTACGCACGGCATCTTCGATGCGGTGCTTGCGCTCCTTGGCCTCGACCTCGGTGGCAGCGCCGACCTTGATGACAGCCACGCCGCCAGCCAGCTTGGCCAGACGCTCCTGCAGCTTCTCACGGTCGTAATCGGAGTCGGTGTTCTCGATCTCAGCGCGGATCTGGGCCACGCGAGCGTCGATGTCTTCCTTGGAGCCAGCGCCCTGAACGATGGTGGTCTCGTCCTTGGAGACGATGACCTTCTTGGCGTGGCCGAGCACGGAGGTGTCGACGGACTCGAGCTTCAGGCCCAGTTCGTCGGAGACAACCTGAGCACCGGTCAGGATGGCCATATCCTGCAGCATGGCCTTGCGACGGTCGCCAAAGCCCGGGGCCTTGACGGCGCAGGACTTGAAGGTGCCACGGATGTTGTTCAGGATCAAGGTCGGCAGTGCTTCGCCGTCGACGTCCTCAGCGATGATCAGCAGCGGCTTGCCGGTCTTCATGACCAGCTCGGCCACGTGCACGATGTCCTGCTGGGATGAGACCTTGCCGGAGGTCAGCAGAATGTACGGATCTTCGAGCACTGCGGTCTGGTCGTCAGCGTTGGTGACGAAGTACGGGGCGATGTAGCCCTTGTCAAAACGCATGCCCTCGGTGAAGTCGAGGTCCAGGCCGAAGCGGTTGTTGTCTTCAACGGTCACAACGCCGTCCTGGCCGACCTTGTCCAGAGCCTCAGCGATCTTCTCGCCGACCTCAGGGTCAGCGGCGGAGATGGTGGCGGTAGCAGCGATCTGGTCCTTGGTCTCGACGTCCTTGGCGGCAGCGACGAGTTCCTTGACGATGACCTCGGTGGCCTTCTCGATGCCGCGACGCAGGGCGATCGGGTTGGAGCCGGCGACCACGTTCTTCAGACCCTCGTGCACCAGGGACTGGGCCAGCACGGTTGCAGTGGTGGTGCCGTCACCGGCGACGTCGTCGGTCTTCTTGGCGACTTCCTTGACCAGCTCGGCGCCGATGCGCTCGTACGGGTCTTCAAGGTCGATTTCCTTGGCGATGGACACGCCATCGTTGGTGATGGTCGGAGCGCCGTAGGTCTTGTCGAGCACGACGTTGCGGCCCTTCGGGCCCAGAGTGACCTTGACGGTGTTGGCGAGCTTGTCAAGGCCCTCCAGCATGCCCTGACGGGCTTCCTCATCATAAGAGATGATCTTTGCCATGGTTGCGTATTCCTCCAAATGGCTAGGTATACCGGTTATCACTCGCAAGCGTCGAGTCGTGACGACCAGCCGTCAGCTGCCGATTATCACTCTCGACCTCCGAGTGCTAACCCAGACATTAGCACTCGCGCCCGCCGAGTGCCAACACCATCGGCGGCGATTGCGCTTTGGGCATGAAAAAGCCCCAACCGTCGAAACGGTCAGGGCCTTCAATGCACATCCTTGCGTGCGTGTTGCTCACTCGGAGCGGGCTTCACCCGAAGACAGCTTGACAACATCCTTTGCCTGCGTGCCTTTGCCGGACGAAGCGGGCGTATACTCCACGCGATCGCCTTCGTACAGCATTTTGAACTTATTGGTGCTGCCGTCGTCCTTGATTTCCGCGTAGTGCACGAAAACGTCCTCGCCGCCGTCGTCCGGCTGGATGAACCCGAACCCCTTCTTGGCAAGGAAGAACTTCACGGTACCTTGTGCCATATCTGGTCTTTCCTTTGTTCCCTTGGGCGTCGCGACACAAAACCTATAGGGAACGTAGAAAGAACCGCATCGCGCTCCCCCTACCTCGCGACTAGATGACGATTGTACAGTGACGAGGGAACAATCTCAACCGCAGTGGCACATTTTCGGTACGAATTATTCCATAGGCGTGAGAACGCTCACAGTTTTCGATGTATTTCTCGCCGATATCAGGGGCGCATCAACAACGCTAGTTGAGCAACACCACCGTAATGGGAACGGCGAGTCCTTGCACCTGCTCCACAGCCGAAATGCCAAGCGTGGTCGCCACATCCTCAGCGGTGGCCTTATCGGTCTCATTCTGATACCACACCACGGAAGAAGCCGGCAATGTGCCGCTCGGATTGGTCGCCTCGACACTGGTGTAACCGGCGGTCTGCAGCACATCGGCCTGCTGACCCGCATATCCTTGGATTCCTGTGGCGTTGACCACACGCACCTGCGTGGCCTTATTCACAGTCGCGATGGCTTCGGACTGCTGAGACTGCTGATCGGAGTTTTGATTCTCATTCGAGGATGTCGTGTCACTGTCGGTATCGGACTTTGCCGAATCCGAAGTCGAGTCCTTGGACGAATCGGTCGAAGTGGACGAGGAATCATCCTTGGTGCTGTTCTTGGTCTCAGCCTTGCTGGACGAATCGGACTTGGAC
>ENA-OQJC01000518-OQJC01000518.1-human-gut-metagenome-genome-assembly--contig:-NODE-518-length-11671-cov-2.854123_pt1 | contig 11671 bp, 11 predicted proteins | sample MGYA00242600_ERZ504766 | MGnify/ENA primary metagenome ERZ504766 (study PRJEB26092, sample SAMD00036364) | human gut metagenome | host: Homo sapiens | study: EMG produced TPA metagenomics assembly of...
GGATCCCGCCTGCTTACAGCAGAGGAAGGAACTGGAGCTTGGCAGACAGATCGCAGAAGGAGATACAGAAGCACGACGAAAGAATGGAGGAAGCAAATCTGCGTCTGGTGGTTGCGGTGGCAAAGCATTATGCCGGAAAAGGAATGCAGTTTATGGATCTGATTCAGGAAGGTAATATCGGTCTGATGCGTGCAGTGGAAAAATTTGACTACACAAAGGGCAGTAAATTTTCCACCTATGCGGTATGGTGGATCAAAGAAGCCATTCTGCGGGCGCTGGATTCTCAGTCCAGAGAGATTCGTGTGCCGGTCCGTGTGGCTCAGAATATGAATAAGATCAGCAAAACAGAGCGGAAGATGGAACAGACACTCGGGCGTGAAGTTGCTGCAGAGGAGATTGCAAAAGAGCTGCATATGACAACAGAAGAAGTAGAGCGCATGCAGAGCTATATCAAGAATCCGGTTTCTCTGGAGACTCCGGTGGGAGACGAAGAGGACAGCAGTCTGGAAGACTTTATTGAAGATACACAGGAGCCGACTCCGGAGGAGGCTGTTGCGGCACTGGTACAGAAAGAAGAAGTGCAGGAGATGCTTTCCACGCTGACAGAAAAAGAGCAGAAAATCTTAAGACTCCGCTACGGTCTGGAGGACGGTAATGTACATACGCTCGAAGAAACCGGACAGATACTCGGCGTGACCAGAGAACGGATCCGTCAGCTGGAGTCAAGAGCATTGGAAAAACTGAGGAAATCAGCAGGACCAAGAGCATAAAAAAGAAAAAATTCCATTCATAAAATATTAAAAAAAGGAAAACTTAACAGTGTAAGACTATATTTTATGAAAGGAAGAAGATTATGAAAAACAGAAAAAAACTGCTTGTATTGCTGATGTGTACCTGTATGCTTCTGGGCACGACTGCATGTGGAAACAGAAGAGATACACAGAACGATACAACAATGAATGATGCAACTGACAAAACAAAGGACAATAATGACAAGACAGACAGAAATGAAAACCGTACAGATGACAACAGTAACGGAAAAGCAGACAACGTGGTAGATGATGTCACAGACGGTGTGAATGATGTAGTGGATGGTGTGACCAATGGAGTGGATGATCTGACAAGGGGAGCTACGGATGCGGTAGATGATGCTGCGGATGGAATGACCAAAGATCATAACACACAGAACCGGGAGAATAACAAGTAGGTTTTGAATACCGGATAAACAAGTGCTGCAGAAGAAGTTTTTGCAGCACTTTTCTATAAAAGGAGAATTGTGATGAAGTTCAGACCTTGTATTGATATACATAACGGAAAAGTAAAACAGATCGTCGGCGGCAGCTTAAAAGATGAAGGCGATATGGCACAGACCAATTTTACTTCAGAACAGGATGCAGCCTGGTATGCAGAAAAATATAAACAGGATGGACTCAAAGGAGGGCATATCATTCTGCTCAATTCCAGAGATTCCGAATATTTTGAGGCAACGAAAGCGCAGGCGCTTCTGGCGCTTTCGGCATATCCGGGAGGGATGCAGATCGGCGGCGGTATCACGGCGGAAAATGCAGAAGAATATCTGGATGCAGGTGCCAGCCATGTGATCGTAACCTCTTATATATTTCGTGAAGGAGAGGTGGATCGCAGCCGTTTGAGACGACTGAAAGATATGGTCGGAAAAGAGAGAATAGTTCTGGATCTGAGCTGCCGGAAAAAGGGGAATGACTATTATATCGTGACAAACCGGTGGCAGACGTTTACCAGAGAAAAACTGTCAGAGGAATTGCTTGATGAAATGGCGCAGTACTGTGATGAATTTCTGGTACACGGTGTGGATGTGGAAGGAAAATCTTCCGGAGTGGAAGGAGAACTTGTAGAACTGCTTGGCAGATGGGAAGGATTCCTGTTACTTATGCGGGCGGATCGGAAGTATGGAAGAACTGGAAAAATTCAAAAGTCTTGGACATGGAAAGCTGGATTTTACGATCGGAAGTGCACTGGATCTGTTTGGAGGGACAATTCCTTATAAAAATACTGCTCCGTTTGTAAATGAAATGTAAACAAAGCGGAACAAAAACATGAATTGGTTGAATTCATGGAAAGTTAGTGATAGAATGGTAGGCAGAGTAAATTTAGACAAGGAGCAGATTGCAGATTATGGGTTTAATGGATAAAATTTTCGGGACTCACAGCCAGCACGAGCTGAAGAGAATCTATCCGATTGTGGATCGCATTGAGGCGCTGGAGCCAGAGATGAAAGCGCTTTCGGATGCGGAATTAAAGGATAAGACAAGAGAGTTTAAAGAACGTCTCAAAGAGGGAGAGACACTGGATGATATTCTCCCGGAGGCATATGCAGTTGTAAGAGAAGGTGCATATAGAAGTATGGGGATGCGCCATTACCGGGTACAGCTGATCGGCGGTATCATCCTGCATCAGGGACGTATCGCAGAGATGCGTACAGGTGAAGGTAAGACACTGGTATCCACACTTCCGGCATATCTGAATGCGCTGGAAGGAAAAGGAGTTCACATTGTCACAGTCAATGATTATCTGGCAAAGCGTGATGCCGAGTGGATGGGAAAAGTACACGAATTTCTGGGACTGACAGTCGGTGTGGTTCTCAATGATATGGACAATGATGAGCGCCGCGCGGCATATAATTGTGATATTACATATGTAACGAACAACGAACTGGGATTTGATTATCTGAGAGACAACATGGTGATCTACAAGGAACAGCTTGTACAAAGAGGGCTGAACTTTGCGGTTATCGATGAGGTTGACTCTGTATTGATCGATGAAGCCAGAACTCCGCTGATCATTTCCGGACAGAGTAATAAATCTACAAAATTGTATGAGGCATGCGATATTCTGGCACGCCAGCTGGAAAGAGGAGAAGCAAGCGGTGAGTTTTCCAAGATCAATGCGATCATGGGAGAAGATATTGAAGAGTCCGGAGATTTTATTGTCAACGAGAAAGAAAAGGTTGTCAATCTGACAGAAGACGGTGTGAAGAAGGTAGAAAACTTCTTCCATATCGAGAACCTGGCAGATCCGGAGAATCTGGAGATCCAGCACAACATCATTCTGGCGCTGCGTGCGCATAACCTGATGTTCCGCGATCAGGATTACGTGGTGACTCAGGAGGGAGAGGTTATGATCGTGGATGAGTTCACCGGACGTATCATGCCGGGAAGACGGTATTCGGACGGACTGCATCAGGCGATCGAAGCAAAAGAGCATGTGAAGGTCAGAAGAGAGAGCAAGACACTGGCAACTATTACATTCCAGAACCTGTTCAACAAGTATGAGAAGAAGAGCGGTATGACAGGTACTGCCTTGACTGAGGAAAAAGAGTTCCGTGATATTTACGGAATGGACGTTGTAGAGATCCCGACCAACCGTCCGGTTCAGAGAAAAGATCTCGAAGACGCAGTATATAAGACAAAACAGGAAAAATACCACGCAGTCGTTGAAGCCGTGAAAGAAGCGCATGCAACGGGACAGCCGGTCCTGGTTGGTACGATCACGATCGAGGTTTCAGAGCTGCTCAGCAAAATGCTGAAAAAAGAAGGAATTCAGCATAAGGTATTGAATGCCAAGTATCATGAACTGGAAGCAGAAATCGTGGCAGATGCGGGACAGCACGGAGCAGTCACGATTGCGACCAACATGGCCGGACGTGGTACGGATATCAAGCTGGATGATGCTGCAAGAGAGGCCGGAGGTCTTAAGATCATCGGTACAGAGCGTCATGAATCCAGACGTATTGACAACCAGCTGCGCGGACGTTCCGGACGACAGGGAGATCCGGGAGAATCCCGTTTCTATATTTCTCTGGAGGATGATCTGATGCGTCTGTTTGGTTCTGAACGTCTGATGAGTGTATTCAACACACTTGGTGTAGAGGACGGAGAACAGATCGAGCATAAGATGCTCTCCAGTGCGATTGAGAAAGCACAGAAGAAGATCGAGGGCAATAACTTTGGAATCCGTAAGAATCTGCTGGAATACGATCAGGTTATGAATGAGCAGAGAGAGATCATTTATGAGGAAAGACGTCGTGTTCTGGACGGAGAGAGCATGCGAGATACCATCTACAATATGATGACAGAATATGTAGAAAATATGACAGACCGCTTTGCCGCACCGGATGCAGATTCGGAAGAATGGGATCTGTCAGGACTGGAGCTGACACTTCACGGGGAGATTCCGATGCTGAAGATGCCGGATGCAGAGGAAGTCAAGGACATGAGACAGAAAGAGCTCAAGCATACATTGAAAGAGCGTGCTGTAAAAGCATACGAGGAGAAAGAAGCAGAATTCCCGGAAGCAGAGCAGCTGCGTGAGATGGAGCGAGTGGTACTGCTAAAGGCAATCGATACACGCTGGATGGATCACATCGATGATATGGATCAGCTCCGTCAGGGAATCGGTCTTCAGGCATACGGACAGAGAGATCCACTGGTAGAATATAAGATGATGGGATACGATATGTTCGGCGAGATGACCAATTCCATCGCAGAGACGACGATCCGTACCTTATTCCATATCCGGATCGAGCAGAAGGTAGAAAGAGAGCAGGTGGCACAGGCGACCCGGAACAAACAAAAGATGACAGCGCATCACACACTCCGAAAAAACGGGAAAGAGAAAAAGGTTTATCCAAATGATCCATGCCCGTGCGGAAGTGGCAAGAAGTACAAACAGTGCTGCGGAAGAAAATAGTAACCAGGTAAGTGCCTGAATATTTTGTTGACTGTGTGTATACTGCATCAGACATTGTGCTGCAATATATACACAGTCAATGTTGATTTAAAACAGATTTTTGAAAAAAGAAAGAGGTGATCAAGGTGGTTTTATTAGATGAACTGAAAGTAAGACTGAGTGCATACGAAGAGCCGCTGAAAGATTTGAGGGATTCACTTTGACTTAGCGTCAAAGAAAGAACGAATTGAGGAATTAGAAAGAACGATCGAGGAGCCGGGATTCTGGGATAATCCGGATCAGTCCAGACAGACGATGCAGGTATTGAAAAGTCTTCAGGATTCGGTAAAGCAGATTGAGCAGATGTACGCAGATTATGAGGATCTGGGACTTCTGATTGAGATGAGTCAGGAGGAACAGGACGAAGAGACGGTGCAGGAGATTGAGGAAGAACTGCTCCGTTTTGAAGGAGAGTTTGAAGAGCTGAGGATCCAGACACTTCTGACCGGAGAGTATGACAGAGATCATGCGATCGTTACGCTTCACGCCGGAGCAGGCGGAACAGAATCCTGTGACTGGGCAAACATGCTTTACAGAATGTACACCAGATGGGCAGAGAAAAAGGGATTTTCCGTAGAAGTTCTGGATTATCTGGAAGGAGATGTTGCGGGAATCAAAGGCGTGACATTTGAAGTACGAGGAGAGAATGCTTACGGATATCTGCGCTCTGAAAAAGGGGTGCACAGACTGGTCAGAATTTCTCCGTTTAATGCGGCAGGAAAGCGGCAGACTTCTTTTGCATCCTGTGATGTGATTCCGGATATTGAGGAAGATATTGATATTGAGATCAATGATGACGATATCAGGATTGACACATATCGTTCCAGTGGAGCGGGCGGACAGCATATCAATAAGACTTCTTCGGCAATCCGTATCACGCATTTCCCGACAGGAATTGTTGTTCAGTGTCAGAATGAGCGTTCTCAGCACATGAATAAAGACAAAGCCATGCAGATGCTCAAAGCCAAGCTGTATCTGATGAAGCAGCAGGAGCAGGCAGACAAAGTGTCCGGTATTCGCGGTGAGATCAAGGAGATCGGATTCGGAAGCCAGATCCGTTCCTATGTCATGCAGCCGTATACACTGGTGAAGGATCACCGTACGAATATGGAGATCAGCAATGTGAACGGTGTGCTGGACGGCAACCTGGATCCGTTTATCAACGCATATTTAAGTGCTCCGAAAAACCCGGAAGAGTAGGACAGATGCAGAAAAAGAACAGGAAGGAAGGCGAATATGGTAAATATAGCAGTTATGGGATATGGCACGGTGGGATCCGGAGTCATTGAAGTATTACAGACCAATAAGGAACGAATCGACCAGAGAGCCGGGGATGAGATCCATGTAAAATACATTCTGGATCTGAGAGATTTCCCGGGAGATCCGATTCAGGAAAAAATCGTACATGATTTTCAGGTGATCGCAGAAGATCCTTCCATTCAGATCGTAGTAGAGGTAATGGGCGGGATCGAACCCGCATATACTTTTGTGAAGAAGTGCCTGATGGCCGGAAAAAGCGTGGTGACCTCCAACAAAGCACTGGTGGCAAAGCACGGTGCAGAGTTGCTTTCCATTGCAAGGGAGAAAAATATCAATTTTCTGTTTGAGGCCAGTGTCGGAGGCGGAATTCCGATCATCCGTCCGTTAAATTCTTCAATGACAGCAGATGAGATTGAAGAAATCACAGGGATTTTAAACGGAACGACCAATTATATGCTCAGTAAGATGTTTTATGAAGGAGCAGATTATGAGGAAGTTTTAAAAGAGGCGCAGGAAAAAGGGTATGCGGAACGAAATCCGGAAGCGGATGTGGAAGGATATGATGCATGCCGGAAGATTGCAATTCTTTCTTCTTTGATTTCCGGACAGCAGGTGGATTTTGAAGATATTTATACAGAGGGGATCACGCAGATTACCAAAGAAGATATGATGTATGCAAAGGCAATGGGAATGACGATTAAGCTTCTCGCGTGCAGCAGAAGGGATGAAGATCATATCCATGCCATCGTTGCTCCGTATCTGCTGAGCTCTTCACATCCATTGTATAGCGTAAATGATGTCTTTAATGCGATTTTTGTACATGGCAATGTACTCGGAGATGCAATGTTTTACGGAAGCGGTGCAGGAAAGCTTCCGACAGCGAGTGCGGTTGTTTCTGATATTGTAGATGAAGTAAAGCATTTGAACCGGAATATTATGACGATGTGGGATCAGGATAAAGTGGAACTGCTTCCGATCTCGGATACGAGCAAGCGTTTCTTTGTGCGGATCAAGGGAGAACCACAGGCAATGAGAGCACATCTGGAAAGTAAATTCGGATCGATTGAGATTGTACAGGTGGAATCGTTGGAGGGAGAATTCGGATTTCTGACAGAAATTATGACAGAAGGACACTTTGAACAGTGCCAGAAAGAATTTCCGTCCATTCTCCACCGGATTAGAGTAGAAGGGTGAGGATGCGTATGAAATATGTTGTTGTTTTATGTGACGGGATGGCAGATGAACCGTTGGAAGAACTGGGCGGTATGACACCTCTGGAGAAGGCGCATACTCCAAATCTGGACCGCATGGCGCAGATTTCAGAGATTGGCATGGTTCAGACTGTTCCCGACGGGATGGCTCCGGGAAGTGATACGGCGAATCTTTCCGTGATCGGATATGACCCAAAAGAATATTATACCGGACGTTCCCCTTTGGAGGCACTGAGTATTGGGGTGGATATGGCACCGACAGATGTGTCTTTCCGCTGCAATCTGGTGACACTGTCCGAGGAAGAAGAGAACTATGAAGATAAACATATTCTGGATCACAGTTCCAGTGAGATCAGTACCGAGGATGCGGCTGTTCTGATGGAGACCCTGATGCAGGAAATGCGAAGAGGCGGGTATGAGTTTTATACAGGCACGAGTTACAGACATTTGCTGATCCATAAATTTGGAAGTGTAGTTGAATTGACAGCGCCTCATGATATCCTGACAAAGCGGATTGGGGAGTATCTCCCTCAGGATGCGGTACTTCGGGAAATGATGGAGACCAGCTACCGGATCTTAAGCAATCATCCGCTGAATCTGGAGCGAAAGGCAAAAGGACTCAACCCTGCCAATTCCGTATGGTTCTGGGGGGCAGGTACCAGGCCGATGCTGACCTCTTTCGAGGAAAAATATCATAAAAAAGGAGCCATGATCTCAGCAGTGGATCTGTTGAAGGGGATTGCTGTAGGAGCAGGGCTTGACAATATTATCGTAGAAGGTGCAAACGGAGGACTTCATACGAACTATACAGGAAAAGCGGAGGCAGCAGTGGACGCGCTGGCGGCGCAGAATTATGATTTTGTATATGTACATATTGAAGCACCGGATGAGATGGGACATCAGGGAAGTATTCCGGATAAGATCAAGGCGATTGAAAATATCGATCAGAAGATCATCGGACCGATCGTTGGGGAACTGGAAGATCTTTGCATGGATTTCAGAATGTTAGTCCTTCCGGATCATCCGACGCCGATCTGTGTCCGCACACATACCGGTAATCCGGTTCCGTATCTTTTATATGATTCCAGAAAGAAAGCAGAAGGAATGCCGGAGTATTCGGAAAGGCTGGGCAATAAGAGCCCATTGTTCGAGAAAGAAGGACACAGGCTTCTTTCCCGTCTTTTTGAGATGGACAATGAACGGTAAACAGAGAGGAAGAAAAAATGCTGATAGTAAAGAAGTTTGGCGGCAGTTCGGTCGCAGATAAAGAGTGTATTTTTCGTGTGGCAGAGCGCTGCGCGGAGGATTATAAAAGTGGACACGATGTGATCGTTGTCCTTTCGGCAATGGGAGACACAACAGATGATCTGATCGCAAAAGCAAAAGAGATCAATCCGAATCCATCCAGGAGAGAACTGGATATGCTGCTGACAACAGGGGAACAGATTTCCGTATCATTGATGGCGATGGCATTCCATAAGCTGGGAATCCCGGCAGTATCACTGAATGCGTTCCAGGTGAAGATGCACAGTACATCCACCTATGGCAATGCAAGATTCAAGAAAGTAGAGTCTGAGAGGATCCTCCACGAACTGGGATACCGGAAGATCGTGATCGTCACTGGATTCCAGGGAGTGAACAAATATGAGGATTATGCGACAATGGGGCGGGGTGGGTTCAGATACCACGGCAGTTGCAATCGCAGCGGCTCTGGGCGCAGATGCGTGTGAGATTTATACGGATGTAGACGGTGTGTATACCGCAGATCCACGAATTGTTCCTTCTGCGAGAAATTAAAAGAAATCAGTTATGATGAAATGCAGGAGCTGGCATCCATGGGGGCGAATGTCCTGCATAACCGTTCTGTGGAAATGGCGAAAAAATATGGAGTACAGCTGGTTGTACGTTCCAGCATGAACAGAGAAGAAGGTACGGTGGTCAAGGAGGTAGTAAAAGTGGAAAAATTGTTAATCAGCGGAGTTGCATCTGATAAAAATACAGCGAGAATTTCTGTCATCGGAATCGAAGACAAACCGGGAACAGCGTTCAAGATCTTCAATACACTTGCAAAGAAGAATATCAATGTGGACATCATTCTTCAGTCTGTAGGAAGAGACGGTACAAAAGATATTTCCTTTACAGTGGCAGAGGATGATCTTCAGGATACACTGGCGATCCTGGAAGAAAATAAAGAAGCGCTGACGATCCAGGAAATCAATTCTCAGGAGAGTGTAGCGAAGATCTCGATTGTCGGAGCAGGAATGATGAGTAATCCGGGTGTTGCTGCCAAGATGTTCGAGGCACTGACAAATGCCAGAGTCAACATCCATATGATTTCAACATCAGAAGTAAGAATCACGGTTCTGATCAATGAAAGCGATGTAGAACGTGCGATCAATGCAGTTCACGAGAGATTTGGACTGGGAGAATAATAAAAAAAGGAAATCCGACTGGAGCTGGCGGATTTCCTTTTTCTTTATTACAACAGTTTTTTCAATAGTAATTTATCTTCCGGATTCATGGCCCGGTATCCCTTGATCAGTTCGACTTCTTCCCGCGTAAGATAGAGTGTATCGGCAGTGTCGATCTCCATGGCATACGTAAAGGGACCTTTCTGTTCGAGGATCAGTCCGTCTTTTGTACAGGGATGATTGACCAGCTGGTCGAGAGATACTCCATAGATATCAGCCAGACGCATCAGAGAATCCAGATCCGGTGTCCGTTTGCTGGTTTCGTAGTTAGAATAAGCCTGTCTGGAAATATTGAGCAAGTCACTGATCTCTTGCTGAGTGTAGTGATGTGCTTTACGAAGACGGTATAAATTTTCAACAAGCTGAATATTAGACATTGCTGTACCTCCATTTACAGGGAATTGTTAAAAGCTTAGTAAATTATAACAATTTTCCCTATAAATAGATATCTATGCGACAAAACGTAGCGAAAGAACAAAAAGCCACAAAAAGTTGATATCAGAGTTTACTGAGTGTACTGTTATGATAGGAAGAAGAAAAGGTAACGTCTTCGCCGAACCATTCGGGTGGAGTAAAGTGATTGGCAGTCTCTTCATCCGGAAATTCTACTTCCGCAAGCATCAGAGGCGCAAGGTCTCCGGAAAAAATATCAAGCTCAATAAAGAGGAAATCCTTAAGAGGGATCACATATCTTTTTTTTGTGTATCAGCCGTCCGTCGATTTTTTCTTTTAAATGTTCATAGGATTCTTTTGTCAGCGGAAGGTTGTATTCTTCCCGGATCATCATTCCTTTGGATTTGTAAGTCAGAATGTAGTCATTGTTGTCCCGGCGGATACGTACCACAGGTGCAGTGGAGAGGTATCCCTGTTCGATCTTGCGGCATGGATATGATGAAAGATCAAAGGGGACAGATGAAATCAGATATTTGCGCTCGATTTCCATGAAAAACTCCTTTCTTTGAAAACATCGTTTGTTGTTTGATATTCGGTATCATCATAATATGAAAAACGGAAAATGTAAACGGGGAGGCATTGCATTTTTAACAGGGATTTGCTACACTTTTTACCATATGAAAGAAATGAAAATCAGGTTCAGATTTTAAGTCAGGAGGAAATGATCATGAAACAGATTGCGGTATTTCTCGCAGAAGGATTTGAAGAAATCGAAGGACTTACGGTTACGGATCTGCTGCGCAGGGCAGGTGTTACTGTGACGAACGTATCGGTCACAGGAGAAAAGACAGTACATGGCTCACACGGAATCGGTGTCGAGGCAGACGCCCTGTTTGAGGAGATGGAGTTTGAGGGAATGGATATGCTCGTACTGCCGGGTGGGATGCCGGGGACAAAGCATTTGAAAGAACACAGAGATTTGTGTGTGCTGCTCAAAGAATTTTATGCAAAAGAGCGTTATCTGGCAGCAATCTGTGCAGCGCCTACTGTATTTGGAGAACTGGGATTTCTGGAAGGCAGAAAAGCATGCTGTTATCCGGGCATGGAGTCAGGGCTTTCTCACGCAGAGACAAATGAAGAGCCGGTAAATGTAGACGGGCATATGATCACAAGCCGGGGACTGGGAACCGCGATTCCATTCGCATTGAAGCTGATCGAGCTCCTGTGCGGAAAGAAAAAGGCAGAAGAAATCGGGCATGGAGTAGTTTATTATTAAAAAGTACTGGAAATATTGAAGTGACTATGCTATACTAATTCAATGACTGCGAATATACAATTTGCGTTTGAATGGTACGAATCAAGGAGGAAATAGAAAGATGAGTTTACAGGTAGAAAAGTTAGAGCATAATATGGCGAAGCTTACAGTAGAAGTAGCTGCAGAAGATGTAGAGAAAGCACTGCAGGCAGCTTAACTTAAAACAGCGACAAACAGATCAATAGTTCCGGGATTACCGGTAAAGGGAAACGTTCCGCGTCAGATGATACGAAAAAATGTACGGACCGGAAGTA
>ENA-OQJC01000521-OQJC01000521.1-human-gut-metagenome-genome-assembly--contig:-NODE-521-length-11646-cov-3.300200_pt1 | contig 11646 bp, 12 predicted proteins | sample MGYA00242600_ERZ504766 | MGnify/ENA primary metagenome ERZ504766 (study PRJEB26092, sample SAMD00036364) | human gut metagenome | host: Homo sapiens | study: EMG produced TPA metagenomics assembly of...
TCCCACGACTTGGGCGAGCTCGATGGGCGGCTCGACTACCGCGCTTGGTCTTCGGGCACTACCACGGTGACGAGTGGCGTGACGACAGGCACCGTCTGGTCTATCGAGACATCGTGCCGATCGAAAGTGCTGCGCCCGGTTCTCAGTTCTAGAAACCCCCTAGAAATGCTCTAGGGGGTTTCTAGAAAATTAGATGCTATGCGGCCTACTCGATCTTCATCTGGGTCATGACCTCGATCTTGGCCTCGGCCACGGCCGCACGCTGCTCGGAGGCGGCAAGGCGGTCCTTGAGGGCGGCGACCTCGGCCATCAGGTCGCGCTGGGCCAGGAGTGCGTCGTTCAACTCGGCTTGGGCTTTCAGCGCGGCGTCACGCTCGCCGCGCAGTCGCTCGATCTCATCGACCATGGCCACGGCCTCGGCATGGAGTTGGACGACCTGCCTGTCGAGTTCCCGAGCATCGGCGAGATATCTGACGCTCGCGGCATGGAGCTCGTTGTTCTCGAGCTCGAGGCTCGCGGTATCGAGTTCGAACTTCTCCTCTATAAAGGCGACCCGCTCATTGCAGTCGGCCTCAATCTTTTCATTCCGATCCGTCGCCTCGGCGAGCTTGCGGCTGAATTCATCCACCTGGGCCATGAGCAGTGCGTTCTCGGTCCTGAGGTCGGCAGTCTCGCGCAGCAGCTTCTCCCGCCATGTCGCCTCGATCCGCTCGGCAGCCTCATCGAGGACGGCCTTCACGCCGGATGTCTCGCTGATTTTCTTTTCGCTCGGATTGTCTGCCATGGTGCGGCACTCCAATCAACAACGGCATGGCTCCGCCATGCCATACGGCTGGGGACAATGCACGGCCGCTGTTGATTTGTAGTCATCCTGCGATCGGTGAGTTCTAAAAGGCGTCTCAAGTCATACGTTATGCGTTCACGCAGGGGGTTTCAGTTGGAGAAATACCGCACTCTTATATAGTAGCGCACTCGGATTTATCTTCTGACGCCCACCAATCCGCGTTCACGGAGGATGCGGTACAAAGTCGATTTCGATATACCGGTGGCAGCGCAGATGTCAGGGATGGGCGTTTCCCGCGCAAGGTAGAGTTTCACGGCAGCATCGGCCTTGACGTCCGCGATGCGCGGGCGGCCCCCGACGTTGCCACCATGGTTCCGTTTTACGGCGATGCCCTCGGCCTGGCGCTGCTTGATCAGGTCGCGCTCGAGCTCGGCGGTGCAGGCGTGAGTGCCGAGGACGAATCGACCGAAGGCGGTATCGAGGTCGACCGGCTGTTTCAAGGAAGTTAGCTTCACGCCGAGATTTCGGAACATAAGGTCGTAGTTCAGCAATTGCCTGGTCGATCTGGTTAGGCGCTCCCAGGACTCGACTACCACTTCATCGCCGGCCTTCATCTTCTTGAACAGACGCTTCTGCTGAGTTCGGTCGCCGTCCTTGGCACCCGTGACCTTGTCTTTGTAGATATGGCCATAGGGCACGCCGGCGTTGACCAACGCCTCGATTTGCCTATCTAGCTTCTGATCCTTCGTGCTCACGCGAGCGTATCCGTATCTGGTCATTTTCAGCCTCCTGCCTTGTCTTTTGATTTTCTCATGGGAATGCAAGTGTAGGTTTTGACACTGGGTTTTGGCACTCGCTGTTCACGGCATCGAGGGTTCGGTTTTCGAGTGCCGCGCGGCATACGTTTTGAGACGTTGAATATGAACAATAACAGAGGTGTACCAGTTAACTGGGGCAGTCGCAGGTTCGGTTAGAATTGATGCCACGGCGCATTCCGTGCGCGGGCGGCCGACGATTTGATCGGAGGTCACCATATGCTGAAATTCCTTAACGCGCTGGCCGCTCTCGCGACAGTCGGCACGTTCATCATCGCGTTTTTGAACTCGTATGAGGTTCGGTTTAAGGTCCGTAGGCGCACGCGCGGTGCGGACGGTGGACGGCATTTGCGCCACAAGCGCAAATAAGAATGCCCGGGGGTCGGATCCCGGGCATTTAACAAAACCAGAAAACTAGGCCGCCCGCGCTCCTTGATGCTTACACGGGATGCGTCGTTTTCTGCTTTCATTTTATCCTCTTTAGGCGGATAAAACCACCGTACGCTTGGGTTCTCATGTGAGTTCATTCATCGTCCATGTGGCGTGAACGCAACAGCGGGAGCCGTTCGGGACGGCTCCTCCGACAGTCGAATGAATCGCCACTGCCGGGTCGATCTCCAAAAACATGCCACGGCTGTAAAATGAAGCAGGGTCGAAACGAAGCAGTTCCCGGGCAATTGGCGTCCGGCCAGACACTTCAGTTCGGCCCTTTCTCATGCGCATTTCTAGAAACTCCTAGTACAGATACAGGTCTGGACTAGGTCTACTCATCGCCCGCGACATGTATTCCGAAATGATTGCGAATCGCTTTTGATGCGGTGCCTGACGGCACCTATGATCCGCTCGCGAAGCTCGCTGACTTATATATCTCTTATTTACATCTTCAGCCACAACCGAAAAAATCCGGCGAGTCGTTGCCGAATTGTAGGGCTACAGCCAAGTGGGTTAGTCGCCCGGGGAGCGAAGCGACGCCGGCGCTGAGGGTTGACAGCTGGTACGCCTCGCGCTGATGACTTGCTGGTTGTAATAACTGATCGCGAGGTCTGACCGACTTGCTGGTCGGATTGTTAGGCGGTGGAGTATCCACAGAGCTTGGGCACAATCGTGGACCCTCCCTAAATCTTCGAAACCAGCATTGCAGCTGGGAAAACCTCACCCGCCCCTTGGCCTTTTGCTCGACGATCTCGCGGGACTCCGCATGGCTACGCCCATGCATCCGGACCGTTCGTTTTAACGCGCCGGCCGCCCGCACCGGCGCCCCCGTACATGGCGGGACCCGGGGTGGGGCTCAGAATCCGTCACGGCTGCATGCTCATCGTGATCCTCTTTGCTTGACGTTGCGGCTTATCACCGCGACACGTGTGTTGCCACACGGCTATCCAACCAACTCCTGATCTTCGGCTGTTCGCCTACTTTCCTGCAGTTTTCCAGCAGGACAATCGCTCTGAATCCGGCACGCCGTCTCCGCCCAGAAGGGCCGAGGCGGCGCAGGGGTCACATGGAGGGCACTACCCCCGTCGAAGTCTCCGTAGAGACGGGACAATGAACCTGTACAGCTCAGTCTCCGATTATTCGAGCCCTTGGCTACCTTTTTGAACGGGTCTTAAACCCGTGCCGACCGGGAACGGCATATGTTCGCTCCCATAAACAATGGGAGCCGTGCGAGCCGGCTCCCATTTGCGTTTTCTAACTGTCATCCATAGCGTGACCTGCGGGTCCCTGCTATCATTGGATGTGTCAGGAGTGCTGTTTGCGTTTTTAGCACAACTGGCAAGTAGAAACGCGAGTTGGTAGCTCGCCTCTACACCGTGCGGAGGTGTTGGTCGCACCCGAGCACAATCTTGATGGTATCACGCCCGCCCGTCTTTTCGGCGGGCGGGTTGCCATTTTTTTATGCCTCTACCTGCGGAAACTATAGTATACCTCAGTAACTCATGCCTCACCGCCCTGCCGGGGCATGAGCACTTTACTCCGCCCCGACAGGCAGTTCAAAGCTAGCGAGGCGTGTCGCCGCGAGCGTAATCGCCGGCGATCGACGACGCGATCGTCCATCTGCCGCGATGCGGAGCTTCCGCCATGTGCTTGGCCTGCGGCGCGAACGCGGTCGTCGCCGGCATCGGGAACGGCGCCGGCGTAACGATTGCGAATCTCCCTTGCGTAACCGCGACGCGCAAGGAGCTCGTCGCGAACCGCGGGATCTTCGAGCTACTTCACTTCAAACCTTAAGAGCCTTCGCTCCGGCAGATCGGTCATCTTCATCGTGTAAGTCCCGGGAAATGCCTTCTCAAAACGAACGGTCTCGTAACCTTCGAAATAGTCGTTGGTGTTTTGCATCATGAATGGGACGAGCAACTCGTTCTCCGCCCCAACCTGTACAGCAAACGCAGCAGAACCGCCCAGGGCCGGCATTGCCTGCGTTATCAGATCGGTATTGACCACAAAGTCATAGTTTGGCGCAGACTCCGGCACCAAATGCCAAGCATACGTTTTGATTCCGCCTTCGACATTGTCCTTATTCCTGACACGCATCTTTACGGCGATAACACATGTGGTGTCGGCGTCCTTCAATTTCGTTTTCGTATCTACGATGCCATATTTTGAATAATCATCATGCGCACGCTTGAGATACTCGCGCGGCGTGAGCAGCTCTGCCCCGTCTATGCAAAACGAATACCCGTCAGTCGCCACATCCTTCGACCCCAGAAACGCCCCATCCATCGAGAGCCATTCGCCCTCCGCATAGTATTTCTCAGGAATGACCGTCCGGTTCCCGTTAACGACGCTCACCCTCATGCCCGCAAGGCCAGTAACAGCACAGCCGAAAAGCGCGAGCGCCGACCTTCTCGTCCACAGGGTCTTCTTCATCGCGCTCACGACCTTTCCCGAACGTTCACAACGGCACCGTCGCGCATGCAGTAAACCCGATCGGCCAGCTCCTCGAGCACCTCTCCGTCATGGCTGGACAGAATAACCTCGCGACCCGCTGATGCCGCCATCGCCACAACGCGCTTGAGCATTCCAACGCCCGCTTCGTCGAGGGCATTTGTTGGCTCATCGAGAACAAGTAGCTTCGGCTTTTCCATAATTGCCGCAGCTATCCCCAGACGTTGCTTCATCCCAAGCGAGTATGCTCGGAACTTCTTTTTTTCGTCTGCATCGAGTCCCACGAGCCGCAGGGCAGAGTGAATGTCCTCGGGGGTGGCAACGCCCTTGATCTGGGCGATGAGCTCCAGATTATCGTAGCCAGACAGATATCCTAAAAAGGAAGGCGCCTCGATCAACATCCCCAGACTCGGCGGGAACGAGATGTCCGCCCCAAGCCTTTGGCCATCGATAGAGATTTCGCCTTCGGTAGGCTTGATCAATCCGCAGACCGCTCGCATGAGCATGGTCTTGCCCGAACCGTTTATCCCCTGAAGCCCGACCACGGTCCCAGGGTCAACCTCGATGGACACGTTGCGCAGGACATCGTTTTTGCCCATGCGCTTCGATACGTCCCTAACGATCACGCTCATATCTTGTCCCCCTTTTCTATAAGGTCGGCCCTTCGAAACCACAGTCCACCCAACGATAGGCATAACGACATAATCACAATTGAAAACAAGACGCTCGAGCCCGTCGCGATTCCCTCTTTGACAATTCCGCCCCAGCGCAACAGCATCAGGGCATTTCCCAGCAGCACCCAATGCCGCGCAAATGCCGAACAGATCAGGGAGCTCATTAAAACCACAAACGAGACCGACGACCCAAGCACAAACCCGACCGCTGCCTGCGCAAACGCAAGCGCCTCGAAAGCAAGAAAGAGTCCTACGAAAAACGGCAGCGCATCCGCCTCGGCAGCTTTGAGAAACCACGGCGCCAAATTAGCCAGCTGAAGCGACTCGCCATGAATGACCGCGCTGAACGAGGAGCTCACCACCAAGCTCCAAATCACAACAGAGCAAACCACCACGAGCAGCGAAAATGCCGTTACCGCCGCCACCAAGATAAAACGCGAGACCCACCAAAGGATTCTTGCCCGACATCGAACAAGCGCTTGCAAACCAAACCCGTGCAACGATTCGGTCGGATAATCGAGTGTTGTATAGAGAATAAGCAGAATGAGAAAAAGCCATCCTAGCGGAGGCACAAACATGACCCCGGGCCTAGGCTCAAACGGAGCAGATCCGGCAAACACGAGCGCAAGATTATCCGCAAACCCCAAGGTATCCGTCCTGACCCCATACATAGAAGACAATCCGTAGGCGTATACCAAGTTCGCAACGGTCACTGCCGCGATCGCAATATAAGTAATGATGTTCTTCTTCAAAACGGTCCTCAGGTCCGCGGCGATCAGCCTAAACAGCATCAGACCACCTCGCGCCTTTTTAAGAATCTCGCGGAAACCAAAGAAAAGACGAGCAACAAAGTGATTTCCGCAAACCCCGCTCGAATGTCGGGCCAGTTATTTAGCGATTCCGACCTGATGCTGTTAAGAATGTTGCAGTTAAAGCCAACGCATGAAAGGACGCTAAAAATCCAATCGTTAACAAAGTGCCATGCAACCATAATCAGATATGGAACGACCATCGCCTTGATTCTGCTGCGAAACACAACCGACAGACCGGTCACGGCCATGGATAGAACCCCCAGCGCCACCGCATCGAACAGCGTATAAACCAGCACGTATAACAGAGGCCGGGAATAAAACAAACCAGAAAAATAGCTATGCAGATAGAGCCCAACATAAATCGATTCATCGACCCGGGGGAGATACGCGGGAAACAGCATGGAGACAATCAGAAAGTTCACGAGTAGCGGAATAGCCGTGACCGCAAACGCAGAGAGGAAAAGCAGACAGCATCTTCACGTTCACGTACGCATTTCTAGAAACACGCGTGCAGATCTGTGCCTCGTAACCGCTCAAACGCTCGGACAGGCATGACCACGACCCGGCCAACATGGCAAGCAACGGCAGCGCATAGAAAAACACCGACGCTAACAACGGCGCGTTCGCGCCCACAACAATCCAGTTACCAAAGCTACTTTCACGCGTTTGGCCGAGGTATGTCTGAGACTGCAGACCAATGCCGTAGCCAAAAGATAGCAGCTGCTTGCGCTCAATCTCGAGCGTCCACCATGCCTCAATGGCAGCCGCCATCGAAATTGCAGTTGCAACCATAAGGGTCAACGCAAATATAGGATTGCCAAATATCTTGGACAACTCGTGCCGAATTAGTTTTTTATTCAACCGACATCACCCTCCCATCGGCCGGGCCGAGCAACAACGCTCGACCCGGCCCTAATCACAACAAGAAGCTGCGGATTGGCTAGGAGGGAAGTTTGTTAAAATGGCCCAAGCAATCGGGGCTCCACCTTCCATAGACCGTGCCGTATCCGGACTCGGCCCAGGCAGTCAGACGAGCATGGCTGCGCCCATTCTCGCGAACGAGGTTATACATCTCCCATTCGCCCGCGTGGTTGGCGCGATACACGCCTTGCGTGCAATTCATAGTGCCCGTTCCCCTATTGTCATAGGCGCCGTCCACGTACAAACGTAACGGCCTTCCTGAATAGCCTTGGATCAAAGTGTAAACTGAAGATGAATCTTCTTTCTGGCGATAGCCGGTTGCGCTCGTGCCAGAACATTGAAAAGCGAAATTTCTATCTTCGTTGTTCTTGCATGTGGCAATTCCGGCATCCGCGCTCTGCGAAATGCTAGAAACCTGGGAAGTGTCAAACTCATCTTGAGCAAATGATGCGGCAGGTGCGCCCATCGACAAGCCCGCAACAATCGCCAACCCGACTCCGATTCGGGCAATAATGCTCCTTGGCTTAATCATGGCCTTCTCCAATCAAAAGCGGTTAACAATGCGTCGACGCACGGCAACTTTTGCATGAATGGAGAAAGATGTCTGTAAACACCCGCTATTGAGTTGATTGCTCAGGCGTTTACACGTTATCTACCTGCGATAACAATGAAATAAGCTCCGCTTTATTCTTGATCCTCAACTGGCGGTAAGATGCAGACCGCAATGCTTGCACCGTAGATGCAGCGTAACCGACATCCTCCGCAATAGCCTTTGTCGTTGCGCCCTCTGCCGTCATCAGCAAGATTTGCGACTGAACATCAGAAAGGGAGCGAGACATAAGCAGGGCCAGCTGGCGCACGCGGGCTGTTTCGGTGGACCCGTTCGCGCGGTACCCCAAGACGGCCTTCTCGTCCTCAACCGAGCGGGCGAGCGCGATGTGCGTGACGAACATGGGCGCAGACCAGCAGACGACCACCGTTGCCACGACGACATTGACAGCCGAACTATGCCCCAACAACGACGCGAGGAACAACGGCTTGAAAACCGTCAGATCCTGCACCATGTTGAGCAAGACAACCCAAACAGGAGCCATCGCCCCAAAGCAGAGCATCCATACCCCAAGCATTTTGCGCTGCGGACAGCTTCGCAGCACTATATACGTGAGCAGCATCCCCGTCAGTACCGCAAGTCCATGAATTCGCCCCCTAGTTGCTGCATAGATTAAAGCGAATACACCTATTAACGCCAACGGCACGATAGCCCGAGTATGGGCATGAACCTTAAACGGGCGCAGCCCAACGGCGAGCGAAGCCATAGACGCTATGCCGCAAAACAGGACCGGTGCAGCCATCAACGGATCGCGTATGCACCTCCATGCCGCGATATAGACAAAAGCCCATTCCACGGCAGACAGTATCGCCCACACGCACGGGCTTCCGAGCCCAATCGCTTCGCCTGCCCTATCCAGATCAGCGTCATGATTTGTCTTTACAACCGCGCAATACGGCGAAAGAAACAGTCCGAGGCCCAATGTATAGCTTGCAAGAGAAAAGGCGACTGCCCGCGTAACGCTGGATTCCCAATCGCTATTCGCCATTACCAAGGGACCTGCCGCAAGGAAAATAAAAAAAGATGTGGGCAGATATCGAAGCAGCCGGTGCGTCCGAGCTAATGCCAACATATCGCCGGCATGCCGCTGCGACAGCTCAGACTCTACAGCTTCGCCCCCACCCGCAAACAGCGCCACCAGCTCACGCGAGCCCGCAACCGACGCCTTCCCGTATGCTCGGTGAAGCGTGGTCCGCACCGTCGATGGCTTCGTACCCGTCTCCCTGGCAATTTCCGCCGGCGTTTTCCCTTTGAGCAGCAGTCGAACAAACTGCTCTTCTCGAGGCGACAGGGCAGGGGAAAACACCCCCGCATCGAATGGGTCGGACGTGCGGGGGATATCCGAATCGTTGTTCCGCTTCTTCCTGAGCAATGTGTATACAAAGGCGGCAACAGTAATAGCCGATCCCATCGCCAGCAATGCAATGATCGTGGCATCGTTTGCGAAGTATGCCACCTCGACAGCGGGAACAAGGCCAATGGGAACTGCTACGAGCACAGAACGGGCGAACACGTCGCTCTCTCCCCGACCAAAGGCGCGGGGAGAGCAAAGCAGCGGGACCGCAGCCAATACGAGATAGACCAGAGGAATTAAAAGCATAAGGCCAATTGATGCGGCCATTACAGAGGGCATCCCCCATGGCTCGGGAACGACTCTCCATGAAACTCGACAGCAAAACAGCAGGCAAGACAGGACAACTATTGTTTCTGCAAAAAGCGCGCTCTGCGGTCGGCGGGCCCCCCTTTCGCCGTCCCGCGCTGCCCCCCGTATCAAAGGAGAGCCCGCCGTATTCCAAATTACATATGAGAGGAGCAGCGACCCAGTGAAGCACAAGGTACACGAAACGCCATGCAACAGCCAGATTGGTGCAAACGCGATTGGAATAGAATCTCCGCGAGCATAGAAGGCCAAGTCGACCCATTCGGGAACCACCGCAATAGCAGCAAGGAAAGCACCGAAGACGCCAAGGCGACCCGGCCGTCTTATTTCTCTCCCCTTGCGGAGCGCAACACCATGACCAAACGCCGCGAGGCATGCGCCAAGGATAACGAGCCAGGTCATTGCACCTGATGCCAAGCCGATCGAAGATGAAAACCGGTGATAAGGGGTAACCGCCATTACGACAAGCGCAATGGTAAAAGCAGATGTGGCAGAGCAGCGGGAAAAGAGCATATGACCTCCATAGAGCGGCATTATACAGCTCGGTTTGTTCATCCCTCTTCGCTCCCACACCGGCCAGCATCAACGATTCACGCATACTCCAATCAGAACCAGATAACGGTCCAATTTTTCCGCAGTCCCCGCTCCAAAGCGGGATACGGTTTCCTTTTGAGGGCCGATTGAGAAAACGCATCCCGTTTTAGGCCGAAAACTGGGACGCGCGGGCAGGAGCTATGCAAAGATAGCGGCTGTTGGCCTTGCGATCGGTCTTGCACTGGCGCTGTGCGCATCATTCGCGACGTATAGGTCCGAGCAGTCGTTTATCGATGGCGCTGAGAACGGTTTTGGCATAGACGTAATCCTGTCCTGGGTTCAGGAGCACCTTGACGGATGCGAGGACCCGCGGCGCGCATCGAATGGAAAACAGCTTCAGGGCACCGATTCCGGTTGGCGTTGGCGCGTTGGTGTCTACCGCATCCTGGCAAGGATCGAGGACGGGAAAGCCGTCATCGAGGTCGTAAGGGTCGGCCACCGCCAGGGTGTCTACAAGAGCATGCCGCGGCTATGAGCACCCCAAAGTGCCGCCACGCAGGTCAAGGCCGAAAAAACGACCTCACCAGATGCGTTTTAAGGCGCCTGAAAGCAGATGCCCCCAACGGGTATCCAGGCATTCCTTTTCTGGGCTGTATTTGCGATTACATCAAGCCGTCTACCTGCGGCTTCGTGGAGTTTGCCGCCGCCCGAAAAAATCGTGTCTGCGCGGTGCGATACAGTGGGATAAACGCCCCGCGAGGAAAGGAACAGCCATGAGCGACACACAGGAAATCGTTCAACGACTCGAACGCGAGATGGCGGACCGAGCCGCCGCAGTTGAGAAGGTTGATGCTTTTAAGAACCAGCTCGCACAGGCCATCAAGGCCTTCATGGCCGCCGACGAGGCAGTTCGCGGCCTCAACGACCACGACAGCATCGTTGACGCCCAAATCGCAACCGTCATCGACGAGCATCTTCGTGCCATCGATAGGCTGTGCCGTTTCGGCATCGACGGTGGATTCGGCGAGGAGCATCCCGTTAAGGAGTACTAGACCGCTGCATGGCCATGGAAGTAAAGTAAAAGAGGGTCGAACCAAGCAGTTCCCGGACAATTGGCGTCCGGCCAGACACTTCGGTTCGACCCTTTTCGATTTTGCGGAGTAGTTATAGCTGAACGTCCTCAGATATATGAAATCATTCCCTTCCTTTTCCGAAAAACGTTTTTTGAAATACTGGAATTAACCAAACGAGTAATTGCACTCAATTGCAAAACTGATCCAGCTGCGTTCCGACTTAAAGATTTCTGTTGTCAGGTTCATCTGCCAAATAATCGCTTGGAATATAGTCGACGTGATAACGCTTTGTTAGCGCCGGGCGATTTTAGCCGCTAATAGTCAAACGATTTTGACCAATCCCGGTCACCGAATAATGGCCACCGTGCCTCCCCGCCGCCACTACGCTGGTGGTGCCAACACGCCGGCGTTAGGAGGACCATTGAGGTGAACGAGAGACACGATGACCTACAGGAAATTATAGACGCGGCGCTCCGGGAGATGGCCGCGGAGGAGGGCGACGGGTTCGACCCGCAGGCATGCAACCTCGCGGAGTTCTGCAGGAGGACGGGGCTCACCCGCTCCCGTGCGAGGACGGTCAGGGCACACGGGTTCAGGGCCCTGCCCCACGGGAACAGCGGGGGGAGGGCCGCGCCGGGCGTGCTCGCCGGCCACACCGGCCTGGTGGACGACCTCCTGCGGAAGGGCGTCACCAACTCGCAGGTGATATTCGAGCGGCTGCTCGGCCAGGGCTACGCCGGCGGCCTCACCACTGTGAAGACCTACATCGCCGCGCACCGGGACCTCGTGCCCGCGAAGAGGCGGCAGGCGGCCCCGCAGGGCTGCCGCGGCCAGCGCTTCAGGACGGCGCCCGGAGAGGCCTACCAGATGGACTGGGGCT
>ENA-OQJC01000522-OQJC01000522.1-human-gut-metagenome-genome-assembly--contig:-NODE-522-length-11639-cov-4.716470_pt1 | contig 11639 bp, 9 predicted proteins | sample MGYA00242600_ERZ504766 | MGnify/ENA primary metagenome ERZ504766 (study PRJEB26092, sample SAMD00036364) | human gut metagenome | host: Homo sapiens | study: EMG produced TPA metagenomics assembly of...
AGGTTAAGGTGTTTATGAACAATATGAAGAATGTTGATTCGATAAGTCTGCATGATATATACAACTGGTGCAACAGACAGCATGTGCAGTACACGACGACATTTAATTATGACAGTAAAATGACCTTGACAGAAATGATAAAATCCTACATATTTTACTTCAGACAGAAGCTTAGATATGTAAATAATAGTGATAGGATGATAGAAACATGAGATACCCTGAATTTCTAAAGGATAGAGGAACAATAGGCTTTGTGGCGCCTTCGATGGGCTGTACAACAGAGCCGTACAGGAGTGCCTTTGACAATGCCATTAAAAGGTTTCACAGCATGGGTTATAAGACGATAGAGGGACCTAACTGCAGGTGCGACAGTGGCATAGGTATCAGCAATACACCTAAGAAGTGCGCAGAAGAGCTGAACGAGAGCTATGCTTCTGCTGATAGTGATGTGCTTATATCCTGTGGTGGTGGCGAGCTGATGTGCGAGGTAGTGCCTTATATTGATTTTGAGCGCGTGAAACAGTCAAAGCCGAAATGGTACATGGGCTATTCCGACAACACGAATTTCACATTTTTGGAGGCTACTATTGCAGATACAGCAGGTATTTACGGGCCGTGTGCGGGCAGCTTTGGCATGGAGGTGTGGCATGAGTCACTTACCGATGCATTTAATCTGCTTTGTGGCAGGAAGCTTTCATTTACCAATTACCCTATGTGGGAGAAGGAATCGATAAAGGATGAGAATGCTCCGTTTGTGGGCTACAACCTGACTGAAAAGTCGTGCATCAGCTCTATTCCCACGGTGGCAAAGGAAAGCAGGATTACCATGAGAGGCAGGCTGCTTGGTGGCTGCATGGATTGTCTTATCAATCTGCTTGGCACATCGTTTGACCATGTAAGGGAATTTAATGAGCGCTACAGTGATGATGGTATCATATGGTTCCTTGAGGCCTGTGACCTTAATGTGATGGGCATGAGAAGGGCTATGTGGCAGATGAAAAATGCAGGATGGTTTTCAAATGTAAAGGGCTTTCTTATCGGACGCCCGGCGCACTTCGGAGAGGAAATGTTTGGCATAGACCACAGACAGGCGCTTTCATCACTGCTTAGAGAGTTTAATGTGCCAATCATCATGGATCTGGATATAGGTCATATGTCGCCGATGATGCCTGTGGTATGCGGAAGCATGGCAGATGTCAGCTTCGATGGAAGCAACTTTACAATTTCGTATGATATAGAGCAGTAGATTGGAGGAAAAATGATTAGATTAATAAAGAAAAAAGCAAAGAGTATTGTATGTAGCGTGCTTGCTGCGGTGACATTGTTTACAATGAATCCGGCTGTATTTGCAACAGAGACAGCTACGCAGACTGATACAGTTTCAAGCGTTGATGTATCAGGTAGTGACAGCAGTGACGCAGCTGATAAGAGTAACACAGACAGTACTGCAGACAGCACAACGACAGCCGGCAGTGAGGCAAACGACAAGGTGACCATCAGCAATAATGATAAGCCATACTTAAGTCTTGGAGCAGACCTCACACCGGATCAGAGAGCGACAGTGCTTGGATTTATGGGAATCGAGCTCACTGATCTGGACAAATACGATGTGGTCTATGTAAATAATGATGAGGAGCACAAGTACCTCGATTCATACATCAGCAAGAGCGAGATTGGCACAAGGTCACTTTCCTCAGTACTCATTACGGAGGATAAAAAGGGTGCGGGTCTTAGTGTTTCCACGCACAATATCAATTACTGTACGGTAGGAATGTACAAGAATGCGCTTGCCACAGCAGGCATAGCTGATGCTAAAATCATAGTCGCAGGACCATTCCCTATTTCCGGAACGGCAGCACTTGTAGGCACGCTAAAGGCATACGAGGAGATGACAGGCAAGAAGCTTGACGACAAGGTGACAGACGCAGCGATGGATGAGCTTGTCACAACAGGAGAGCTCAACAAGAGCATTGACGGCGATTCGCAGGATATCGAGGCAATGATTGCAGACCTAAAGAAGCAGCTTGCCGATGGAAGGCTCAAGGATGAGAGCCAGATAAAGGATGCGATAAAGGAGGCTGCAAAGGATTACGACCTGAAGCTTTCTGATGATGATATTGCAAAGCTGACATCGCTTCTTATGAAGCTTAAGGATGCTAATATCGACTGGGATTCAGTCATCAACCAGGCACAGGACTGGGCATCAAAGCTTGGCGATAAGATAAATGACCCGGGCTTCTGGGAAAAGCTTGGCAACTTTTTCATGGATTTATGGGATAAGATAAAATCCCTGTTCAGCTAGAAAAGCTACAGGAGACAGTAAGAATAAGCAGAATATGAATCAGGTAACTCCCTGAAACGTAAGCATGAGCTGCACGTTTCAGGGAGTTTTTATATCATTAAATAAAAAAATATAAATTTCTGCCGAATACATTGATACAAAGGTCATATTCTATTATAATTAAATGGATAATGGATTAATGTAAACAATGCACATAAGAAGATGGGATTTGATGATAAAGATAAATAAATTTCTGGCAGCCTCTGTCGTAACATTGTCATTAGCCGCATGTGACCTGGCACCATACAGCAGCATAGCAGTCTATGCGGATCAGGCGGCTAAGGTTGTGTGTGATGAGAGATACTGGGTAGCGGCGAGAAGCGGACCGGGCACAGAGTATGAGCTGGAGCACAAGCTTTCAAACGGCAAGGATATTACTATTCTTGAGCAGACCACAGGTGCAGACGGCAAGGTGTGGTACAAGGCAAAGTACAATCTGGCAGCAAATAACGAGGAGTGTGTAAGCTATATCAGGTCTGATTTTGTATCAGCAGGTACCGGCACAGCTGCATCAGACAATGCGCAGACAGGGGATGCTTCAGCAGACACCGGCAATGCGGATGCCATACAGCAGAATAATGAGGAACAGCTTGCCCTTGCAACCGCATCGGGAGCATATGCTACAGGTACGATTACAGGTGGCAATGTGTATGTCCGCAATGCAGCAGGCACATCCGGAACTACCAAGGTTGTCTCACTCAACTGGAACCATCAGGTTGACATAATTGGAGAGACCAGGGTAAACGGTGTGGTCTGGTACAATGTCAAGGGTACTTTAAACGGCAAGGCATTTACTGGCTGGACTATCAGTACATACATAAAGGTGACATACAATAATAGCGGAGACAATACTGATTTTGTCACGGCTATGAAGAATGCAGGCTTTCCTGACAGCTATATTCCAAACCTTACAGCTCTTCACAATAAGTATCCAAGCTGGACATTTGAGGCTGTAAATACAGGTTTGAATTGGGATACGGTGATTGAAAATGAGAGTGTAAACGGACTTAATCTGGTATCCAAATCAGCAGACAATGCCAAGAAATCCACAGCTTCTGGAGCATATAACTGGTCAACAAATACGTGGGTTGAGTACGAACCGGGATGGGTGTCAGCAAGCAGTGCCTATATTGCTTATCTCATGGATCCAAGGAATTTTCTTGATGAGACCAATATTTTTCAGTTTCAGAGTCTGGCATACAGTCCGAATGAGGCACTTGAAGGTGTCAAGTCCATAGTAAAAGGCACATTTATGGAGGGAACAAAGACATATTCCAACAATGGTGAGAAAATCAATTATGCAAGCACATTCATGGATGTGGCAAAGAGCAGTGGAGTAAGTGCATACCATATAGCATCGCGTATAAAGCAGGAGCAGGGACAAAAGGGAACGAGCCCTCTTATTTCGGGTACATATTCCGGATACGAAGGATATTATAATTATTTTAATTTTAGTGCAACCGGAAACACGAAGGATAAGATTTATAAAAATGGTCTGTCTTTTGCCAAGAAGCAGGGCTGGAATACAAGAGTAAAGTCCATAAGCGGCGGAGCTGTAAAGGTGGGCAGCAATTATATAAATAAGGGTCAAAATACACTGTATTTTGAGAAGTTTAATGTAGTAAATACAAGCTCGCTGTATTTCCATCAGTACATGGGCAATGCCACAGCGGCTCTTACTGAGGGACAGAGTCTGGCTAAAGGATATTCAGACAAGAATCAGGCTTTTGTATTTAAAATACCTGTATACAACAATATGCCATCGTCAGCAGTGGGCTTCGATAAAGCTGGCGATACCAATAACTATCTGCAGTCGCTTGCGATAAGTGGTGTAACACTCACACCGGCCTTCAATGGAGCGACAACAAGCTATTCAGCAGTTGTTTCAAATGCTATAAGCTCAGTGACTGTTTCGGCAGATGCAGTTTCAGGAAACAGTGGTGTTTCAGGCACAGGAAGCTATTCGCTTGCTGTCGGAAATAATACAATTAAGGTAAAATGCAAGTCGCAAAGCGGTGATACAAGAACATACACTATCAATATAAACAGGCAGGCGGCATCTGCAAATAATGCAGGTGGCAATAATAATCAGAACAATAATAACCAAAATAATACTGATGTAAACATAACATCAGGTAAATACAGTATAGGTACTTATATTACAGGCATTGAGCCTGGAACCGGTGCAGCTGATTTTGTGAAGAATATAGCAGTATCAGCATCAGGTACTGTAAAGCTTCTGACAAGCTCAGGCTCAGAAAACAGCGGAAAGATTGCAACAGGCAATAAAGTGGCTGTTTATGATGCTTCAGGTAATCTGAAAAAGACATACGATATTGTTATATATGGAGATATCAATGGTGATGGTGCTGTAAATGCCCTTGATATGATTAAGCTCAACAGACATATTTTAGGAAAGGGAACACTCACAGGTGCTTATCTGGAGGCAGCTGATGCTAACAGAAAGGGTGATGGTGGAAATGCCCTTGATATGATAATCATGAACAGACACATACTGGGCAAATCAAAGATATCGCAGAATTAGAAATGTGAGGAAAAATATGAAGAAATTATTTGGATGTATATTATCACTTGTTGTGGCGGTGATGCTTGTTTTCACACCTGCCGAGCATGTATATGCGCAGGGACTTGGTCTCAGTGTCAGCTCAAGCTCTATAGCTGTTGGAAAAACAGTTAAGGTGACTGTTTCCATGCCGTCTGGATATTTTGGCACTGTAGTTATCTCAAGCTCTGACGAGGGAGTACTGAGTAACGGAGGGGATGGTGTGGCCAATATTGGTGACGCCGCAGGGTATCCCACGTCGCAGTCATTTTCATTTACGGCGAAGGCTGCAGGAAGCTGCACTATAAAGGCATATTGTACAGTTGTAGGAGATGCAGAGGGCAACGATGCCGGAGGTACAATTACCGGTGCCAGCACGAAGGTGACGGTAACAAGTGCTTCATCAAACAACGATTCAAACAGCAACAAGGATAACAAGGACAATTCCGGCAGCAATACCGGCAATGACAACAATGCGAATAAAGATAATGAAAACAAAGAGGAAAAGAAATCCTCAAATGCATCTCTTGGTTCGCTTGTTATCTCAGCAGGTACGCTTTCCCCTGAGTTTTCTGCTGCGACAAAGGATTACACAGCTACAGTAGATTACAGCTGTTCAAGCCTTGCGGTTACAGCAAATCCGGCTGATTCCAAGGCGAGTGTGACATCCGTCACAGGAAATGATTCACTTGAGGTTGGAGAGAATACGGTCAGCGTTGTTGTGACAGCAGAGGATGGCAGCACAAGCACATACAATATAGTTGTTACCAGAAGAGCCGAGGATGATCCGGAGAATGCAGATAAGCAGGATAACTGGAAGAAGTTTGATATAAATGGCACAGAGTGGACTATGGTAAATGACATTCCGGAGGATGTTGTTCCTGAAGGCTTTGAGCACTCAAAGACAGTGATTGAAGGACTTGAATACAATACCCTTCATGGCACCTTTGGTGATATCACGCTTGTGTATTTACAGTCGGAAAGCGGCAATGGACTTTTTGTATATGATGCAGCACAGAATGCAGCATATGAGTTTGTCCGTATCAATTCAGAGTCGCATTTTATAGTGGTTTTACTGCCTAAGGTGGATGATGTACCTGAGGGATATAATGAGATATCGCTCTCCATAGAGGGCAAGGGTGTGGCAACAGCCTACCAGACCAAAGTCGAAAAAACCGATGATCAGACAAAGGATTTTTACCTCGTATACGCTATGAATGACAATGGTGAGAGTGGCTGGTACACATATGATAGCGTAGATGGCACATATATGAGGACCGAGCTCAGCACACCTACAGTGGCACAGGAGGAAAACGATGCGGTAAAGAGTGAGCTTGTCCCGGGAATTGCCAATAAATATCTTGTTTTAGCTGCAATACTGGTTCTTATTATCATTATTCTGTTACTGTTGCTTATTGTATCAGCTGTGAAAAACAGAAAATATAAGGCAATGGACTATCATGATGACGATGATGATGTAGATGATGCAGCAGAAGATGTATCAAATGAAGCTTTGGAAGAAACAACTGATGAAACTGCGGACGAGATAGCAGATGAGCCGGAAGAAGAGGTTACAGAAGAGTCGTTAGATGAAGTGGAAGAAGAAGCTGCAGAAGAGTCGGTGGATGAAGCCGCAGAAGAAACAGCAGATGAAGCTGTAGAAGAGCCGGCAGATGAAGTCGCAGAAGAAACAGCGGAAGGTGCTGCAGATGAGCAAAAGATGGCTACGGATGAAAATATATCAAATGCATCCTATGTCGGAAGAACCGTAGAAATTACACCTGATTTTAAGAAAGCTGTTGAGAATGAAAACTCTGAGTTTGATTTAAAAGACGATTCAAGGCAGGAAAACGTTTCTGACACAGAAAACGATGCTGATGAGGATGCTTTAAAGAATCAGCTTCAAATCGCACTTGATGGCTTTGTCAATGAGGGAAATAAGCTGTCTGAGACTATAGACCGCAGTGCAAAGGATGACAATGAAGATGACAGCGAGGATGATGATTTGCAGTTCATCGACTTAAATTAGTGAATATGACTGGAGGATATGACTTGAAACCATATACAAGTAAGGCTAAAAAAGCAATAGATTTGGCTGCACGTATATCAAAGAAAATGAATTACAGCTATGTTGGAACAGAGCACATACTGGCTGGCCTTATAAAAGAGGGCACCGGTGTGGCAGCTGAGGTTCTAACAGCCTGCAATGTGGAATATGATAAGCTTATTTCGATGATTGAAGACCTGATTTCACCGGGGGATAACATCGAAGTGATGGACAGGGATGGCTATTCACCAAGGACACAGAGAGTATTGGAGCGTGCATCGGAGGAAGCCGATAGATTTGAGTGCAATGAGATAGGTACAGAACACTTGCTGATGGCTATAGTACTGCAGGGAGACTGTGCAGCTGCAAGACTTTTAAACACCATGGGTGTTAACAGTCAGAAGATGTTTATAGATATTCTTGGTGCGATGGGTGAGGATCCGTCTGCATACAGGGATCTGATGAAAAGCTATGGTACATCATACAATTCTGCGACTCCTGTATTAGATCAGTATTCCAGAGATTTGACAGATATGGCAGAGGCAGGGCTTCTTGACCCTGTTATAGGCAGAAAAAAGGAGATGGAGCACGTTATCCAGATACTTTGCCGTCGTGGCAAAAACAATCCATGTCTGATTGGAGAGCCGGGAGTGGGCAAGACCGCTATAGTAGAAGGACTTGCGCAGGATATAGTCAGTGGCAATGTTCCGGATATTCTTTTGGGAAAGAGACTGGTTTCCCTTGATATGTCCGGGCTTGTAGCCAAATCAAAGTATCGTGGTGAGTTTGAGGAGCGTATCAAGAAGGTGATAAGCGAGGTTTCAAATGCCAAAAATGTACTGCTTTTCATTGATGAGCTTCACACTATAATAGGTGCAGGAGGAGCAGAAGGTTCGTTAGATGCATCTAACATATTAAAGCCTGCGCTTGCCAGAGGCGAGGTACAGGTAATCGGCGCCACTACCATAGAAGAGTATCGCAAATACGTGGAAAAGGATGCTGCGCTTGAGCGCCGTTTCCAGCCGGTGATGGTTGAGGAGCCGGGTGCGGATGAGACAATAGAGATACTCACAGGATTAAAGGGAATCTATGAAAAGCATCATGGTGTCATCATAACAGATGAGGGTGTGAAAGCAGCAGTAAACCTTTCTGCACGATATATAAATGACAGATTTTTACCTGATAAGGCGATAGACCTGATGGATGAAGCGGCAGCCAGGATAAGGCTTAAGAATCTGACATCATCTGACGAGCTGCTTGCTCTGAAAAAAGAGATAACAGATAAGCAGAACCAGGTGGAAAATGCTTTATCGAATGGAGATCTCGCAGCTGCCGGCGCGCTTATGTCAGAAAAGGAAGTACTTGAAAATAAACAGCAGAAGCTTATGAGAAAGAACTGTCGCACAGGAGCCAAAAATCAGCCTGTAGTCGGCGAAAATGAGATAGCGGATGTAGTATCGGGATGGACCAAAATACCTGTAAATAAGCTTACAGAGTCAGAGGCAGGACGACTTGCAAAGCTTGAACAGATACTTCACAAGCGTGTAATAGGACAGGAGGAGGCTGTTTCTGCTGTCGCAAAGGCAGTCAGACGAGGCCGTGTTGGTTTAAAGGATCCTAAGAAGCCGATTGGCTCATTCCTGTTTTTGGGACCGACAGGAGTAGGTAAGACGGAGGTATCAAAGGCGCTTGCTGAGGCTGTCTTTGGCAAAGAAGATGCCATGATACGTGTTGACATGTCAGAGTACATGGAAAAGCATAGTGTTTCAAAGATGATTGGTTCACCACCGGGATATGTGGGCCATGAGGAGGGCGGACAGCTCTCAGAGAAGGTCAGACGCAATCCTTTTTCTGTTATACTGTTTGATGAGATAGAAAAAGCACATCCTGATGTGTTCAATATACTTTTACAGGTGCTTGATGATGGTAGAATCACTGATTCACAGGGGCGCACGGTTGATTTCAAGAATACAATAATCATCATGACATCAAATGCAGGAGCTTCTTCTATTATAGAACCAAAGCGCCTTGGCTTTGGCGCTGGTGAGGATGAAAAGCAGGATCACGAGCGTATGAAGAACAGTGTCATGGAGGAGGTCCGCCGTATATTTAAACCTGAGTTTTTGAACCGAATCGACGAGACTATTGTATTTAGAGCTCTCAACAAGGATGACATGAAGCATATAGTGACACTTCTTGTAAAGGAGCTTAAGAAACGCTGTAAAGAACAGCTTGATATAGAGCTCACAGTGCGTGACAGTGCAAAATCCTTTATCGTGGACAAAGCCTATGACAGAAAATATGGCGCAAGACCTCTTAAACGAAAACTTCAGGAGGAGATTGAAGACCGTATGTCAGAGGATATTATTACCGGCAAAATTAAGCGCGGCAATAAGGTAATAATTTCTACGAAAAACAAACAAATTTCATTGACTGTTGAGTAGAATTGGATTTATAATTAATATATCAATATAGCTACGGGAGGATAAAAATGGCTGTAATAAGTGAATTAATCCGTACTGAGGAAAACGGAAAGCTCAGCTTCGGAGATTATACATTGGCTGCAAAGGCAAAGCTTGACAATTTTGAGAAGGATGGAGATATCTACAAGGTAAAGACATTTAAGGAGATTACAAAGCTCGAAAGAAACGGACTCTTTGTATACGAGTCTGTTCCGGGAACAGCGGTTATGGATTTCGAGGAGACTGCTGATACAGTGACATTTACTGTGGAGGGACCTGAGGATGCTCAGATTACTCTTGGCCTTGAAGAGGAGACAGAGTACGAAATTGATATAGCTGGAGCTGTTGCAGGTACTATGAAGACAAATCTCGGCGGCAAGCTCAGCTTAAGCGTAGAGCTTGAGGGTGTTGATTCAGTCGATATCAAAGTATCAAGAAAATAGAGCATATTTTTAGCCCGGTGAAAGCCGGGCTTTTTGTATTTTATAAAGGAGAACAATATGGCAAAAGGAAAGACCTCTGTATTTTTCTGCCAGGAATGTGGTTATGAATCGGCAAAATGGATGGGACAGTGCCCGGCCTGTAAGGAATGGAATACATTTGTAGAGGAAACCGTAGATAAAAAGTCGATAAGCTCGTCGGGAAAAGTAAAAAAAGAATCAAAGGCGGCACAGGTTCTGCCTCTTTCGGCAGTAAAAAGCGAGAAAGAGGAGCGTATAGTGACAGGTATAGCCGAGTTTGACAGAGTGCTTGGTGGAGGAATTGTGAGGGGGTCGCTTGTGCTTGTGGGAGGAGATCCGGGTATAGGAAAATCCACGCTACTACTTCAGGTATGCAGGGAACTTTCACAAAAAAAGGTGCCATTACTTTATGTGTCAGGTGAGGAATCCCTGCATCAGATAAAGATGCGTGCCGACAGACTTGGTGATTTTACGGATTCACTGGAGCTTTTATGTGAGACAAGTCTTGATATAGCAAAGGACGTGATTCAACGAAAAAAACCGGAAGGTTGTTGTAATAGATTCCATCCAGACTATGTACAATGAGGAGATAGCGTCGGCACCGGGCAGTGTCTCACAGGTCAGGGAGACAACCGGAGTGCTTATGCAGCTTGCAAAGACTCTGGGTATTTCTGTTTTTATAGTAGGACATGTGACAAAGGATGGTGCGGTTGCGGGGCCGAGGACGTTAGAGCATATGGTTGATACTGTGCTTTATTTTGAGGGTGACAGGTATGAGTCGTACAGGATACTTAGAGGTGTTAAGAACAGATTTGGTTCGACCAATGAGATAGGCGTATTTGAAATGAAGGCGGAGGGACTTGTTGAGGTGGAAAATCCGTCGGAGTATATGCTTAGCGGTAAGCCCGAGGGAGCATCAGGATCAATTGTCACATGTTCCATAGAGGGAAGCCGCCCGATACTTCTCGAGATACAGGCTCTTGTATGTCACAGTTTTTTTAATAATCCAAGGCGTACAGCAAATGGTATAGATTATAATAAAGTAATCTACTCATGGCGGTCCTTGAAAAAAGAGCCAACCTGTCACTGTCAGACTGTGACGCTTATGTGAATATAGCAGGCGGTATAAGGATGAACGAACCGGCGATAGACCTTGGGATAGTGCTTGCAATCGCATCAAGCAAAAAGGATATTATAGTGCGTGAGGATACCATATGCTTTGGAGAGGTGGGCTTAAGCGGAGAGGTGCGCGGAGTTACCATGTCCGAGCAGCGTGTTGCTGAGGCAAAGAAGCTTGGCTTTAAAAAGTGTATTGTTCCCAAAGTGTGTCTTGCAGGAGTGTCGCATATTAGTGGAATTGAGATTGTCGGTGTGGCAAATATCAAGGAAGCGATAGAGGCTGTCAGATAGTAATTGTGAGAATTGCATATAATAAACAGACAATTTAGAAAATTTGCGTTTTTTAAGATAGTTTTACTACTTTAATTAATTGCAGTAAATCCGTTGACATATGTGTGCCGGGATGATATTATATCAAAGCTGACTCGCGGGACACATTGAGTTGTAGAGCTTGTGAGTTACATTTTACAGACATGACTTTATAGATACTGCTTTGAAAATAAGTTGAAAAAGTTATGAAAAAAGTTCTTGACAAATGAAAAACATTTTGATAGAATAAACAAGCTGTCGCAAGACAGAGAACTTAAAACAGAGTTCAAAAAACAAAAAAGTGCTTGACAAACGAACAGCGATTTGATAAAATAAT
>ENA-OQJC01000523-OQJC01000523.1-human-gut-metagenome-genome-assembly--contig:-NODE-523-length-11639-cov-3.636206_pt1 | contig 11639 bp, 10 predicted proteins | sample MGYA00242600_ERZ504766 | MGnify/ENA primary metagenome ERZ504766 (study PRJEB26092, sample SAMD00036364) | human gut metagenome | host: Homo sapiens | study: EMG produced TPA metagenomics assembly of...
AAACTGTATAGAGGAGAGACTCCTGCAGCATTTAAAAAGCGAGGATAGATAATCGCAGAAATGATATAAAAAAACACAAAAACAGGAATATAAAAAACAACCAAAACAAGAGATAATAAAGTCAGAAAATATGATAGAACCAAACAAAACACATAATGGAAATCCAAAATGGTTAAGGGGGGAGAAAGGATGGCAGAAGTTTTAAAAAGAATTAATGAGATTGCATGGGGGATGCCGCTGGTTATTCTGGTTGTAGGAGCCGGAATTTATTTTTCAATCCGTATGAAATTTCCGCAGTTTCGTTATATGAAAGAGATGGTCAGAATCATGGGATCCGGTAGAGACTCGGAACATGGCTTATCTCCTTTGAAAACTTTCATTTTTACGGCAGCACGTTCAGTGGGTGTTGGTAATATTGCCGGTATGGCAGCCGCACTTTTTACAGGAGGTCCGGGATCTATTTTCTGGCTGTGGGTATTGGCACTGGTAGGTTCTTCCGTAGCCTTGATTGAGGCAATTCTTGCACAGACATTTCGTGTGAAAGTTTTTGGAGAATATCGAGGCGGTCCTGCCTATTATATGTCGCGGGGAATGAAAAATAAAAAGGTCGGAAAAGTTTTCGGAATGGCATATGCAATAGTTACCGTGATCGGAGTTGCCTTCCTGATGTCAAGCGTACAGGCTTATAACATTGCACATGGATTTGAAGATGCAGTTGGAGGTTCGTACATCATTTTTGGAATTGCCTTGGCAGCGCTGATGGGCTTTGTTATCTTTGGCGGTCTGAAACGAATCGGAGAAACAGCAAAACGAATTTCTCCGTTTATGGCACTTCTTTATATTTTAATGACTTTGATTATTGTAATTGTAAATATAAAGGAACTTCCAAGGGTAATTGCTTTGATCGTAAAATCAGCTTTTGGAGCAGAGCAGGTTTTTAGCGGAATTGTTGGTTCTGCGGTTACGATGGGAATTCGCCGAGGTGTGTTTGCTAATGAAGTAGGTATTGGTACTTCGGCGATCACAGGAGCAGTTGGAGAAGTTGAAAATCCGGTTATGCAGGGTTTGACGAATGCTTTAAGTGTATTTATCGGTACCTTCTTTGTATGTACACCATCTGCGATCATGATGCTGATGACTGGATGTTACAATGTATCAGATGGAAAAGGCGGCTTTCTTTTTGAAGGATTGCCAGGAGTAGAATACGGAAATGGGTATGTAAGTGCGGCAATTAATTCCGTTATTCCTGGAATCGGAAAAATCTTTGTTGCGGGTGCAATTTTCTGCTTCGCTTTTGTTGCTTTACTTGCTTATTATCTGTACTCGGAATCAAATCTGCTTTATATTTTTAAAGAAATAAAAACGCAGTAATGATTCTTCGCAGCTTGTTTGTTCTGGCAATTTTAATTGGTTCGTTGTTATCTGCCGATACTATTTGGACGATGGGTGATATTGCAAATGCATTTATGGCTTGGATCAATGTGGTTGCCTTAATTATTTTAGGAAATCTTGGTATTCGTATTTTTAAAGACTATGATAAACAAAAGAAATCCGGAGTTGAAAATCCTAAGTTTGATCCCCAAAAGCTGGGACTTGGAAAAGAGTGTGAGACCTGGGATAAATAACAAGAACTTTTAAACTAAAACAATAAGAAGCATTTATGGCCATTGAGAAAGAAAGGAGAGAGTATGAGTTTAAAAGAAACAAGAAGAACAGATCCTGAACTTGCAGGATTGATCGATGAGGAATTAGCTCGTCAGGAAGCATGTGTGGAAATGATTGCATCGGAAAGTATTGTGCCGCTTCCTGTAATGGAATTATCGGGTAGTATATTTACGAATAAAACGTTAGAAGGACTTCCAGGTGCACGTTTCCAGGCAGGTGCAGGCATTGCAGATAAAATGGAAAAGCTTTCCTGGAAAAGAGCAAAAGAATTATTTGGTGCGGAACATGTAAATGTACAGACTTATTCCGGATCCTCTGCAAACCATTCTGTTTTTGCAGCGATTCTGGAACCCGGAGATAAGATTATGGCAATGCGCCTGGATCAGGGTGGTCATTTAACTCATGGCTCTCCTGCTAACTGGCTGAGTAAATTTTATAACCATGTATTTTACGGAGTTGATGATTCTGGACGTATCAATTATGAAGAACTGGAAAAAATGGCAAAAAAGGAACAGCCGAAGTTGATCATTTGTGGAGCTAGTTCTTATCCAAGATTGATTGATTATGAAAAGATTGCAAAAATAGCAGAAGAAGTGGGAGCCTACTCCATGTGTGATATGGCTCACGTTGCCGGCCTTGTTGCTGCAAAAGTGATTCCAAGTCCGATTCCGTATATGGATTTTGTCACTTCATCCACGACAAAAACCTTCTGCTCCGCTCGTTCCGGAATGGTATTTTGTAAAGAAAAATATGCGAAACTGTTGGATAAAGGTACGTTCCCGGGCAGCATGGGTTCGATTCATCTAAATACCATGGCGGCAAAATGCTGGTCATTTAAATATGCTGCCAGCGAGGAATTTCATAATATCATGGCTCAGGTTGTAAAGAATGCACAGTTTTTAGTTACTGAACTGCAGAAATATGGTTTTGAGATCGTAAGTGGAGGTACTGATAATCACCTTCTTGTGGTAGATTTGAGAAATAAGAATGTCAATGGACGTCAAATGCAGGATGCTTTGGATAAAGCAGGAATTTCTGTAAATAAACAGGTGGTTCCTTTTGATCCGGCAAAACCGCATATTACCAGTGGAATCCGTATTGGCTTAACAGCTGTTACAGAAAGAGGTATAAAGGAAAAAGAACTGGTAAAAATTGCAGAATGGATTTCCAGAGTAACCGACGCTCCGGAAGACGAAGAGGTTCTTAAACAGGTACGTCGAGAAGCAGAAGAACTGATGAAAAATTTCCCAATGTATCCGGCAGAATATTTTGAAGAACAACAATTAAAAAATAACTATAGAGAAAAGGGGCTGTCCTGAACTACGTTTTCAGGACAGCCCCTTGTTTTCAATATTTTATTGAGAAAAGCCTGAGAAAAGTTTAAAATAGAAGATAATAAAAAATAAACGAAAGGGGTTTTTGTCATGAGTAAACGAACAGAGAGAATGAGCTGGAGTGCGGCAGAGAGAATTAACCGCAAAGATACAGTGATCAGGCAGAATAATACAGAACTTGAGGAACTGAGGAGTCAGTATGAGAGTCTGGACATTTGTGAAGAGGATAAGCAGGTGATTGATGATTATATTGCCTGCAAAGATGCCAGAGCGGACAGGATGGCAGAGAGGCTCTATGAAAAGGGAAGAAAAGATGTGAAGAGAGGTATCCGCATCCGAAAACTGATCCGCAGATGTGTGATTCTGTCTGCTATTGTTACAGTGGTACTGATTCAGTATAATAAGAATGAGAAGCTGAGAGAACGTCTGGAAGAGTTGCTGAAGCTGTTCCGGGATGAAGTAGTAAACGAGTCTGGTAAAGCGGTTTGATCGAATCAGGTAAGTCCCTTGCACATCTGATGTACTCTCGGAATCTTCTTACAAAAGCAAATGCAAGGAAGACTTCGGGAGTACTTAAAATAAAAAAGGAGCGAAACACAATGGAAACACCAAGATATTCAATTATATACAGCAGTAAAACAGGAAACACAAAGAAGCTTGCAGAGAAGATCAGGGAGGTATTGCCTGAGGAAAACTGTGACTATTTTGGAACAGAAGGAGCGAAGGCTCTCTCTTCCGACATATTATACATTGGATTCTGGACAGATATAGGGAATGCAGATCCTGCAACACTTGAACTGTTAAAGAGCCTGAGAAATAAAAAAATACTTTACTGTTTGGAACAGCAGGCTTCGGAGGCAGTGAAGCCTATTTCCAGCAGGTTCTCGGGAAAGTTAAGGAATCTGTTGATGAGAGTAATACAGTGATGGGAGAATTTATGTGTCAGGGGAAAATGCCCCAGTCAGTCAGGGACAGATACGTAAAGATGAAGGAGAATCCGGATCATGCACCAAACCTGGATGAACTGATCCGGAATTTTGACAGGGCGTTATCTCATCCTGACAATGAGGATCTGGACAGGCTGGAAGAAATAATCAGAAGAGACCTGGAAAAATAATTAAGTCTTGACTAACAGAGGGAACTGCGGTATAGTGCTCGTTACTAAAAAGGTAATTCATAAATTTTTATAGATTTTCACGAAAGAGAGGTAACGAGATATGACATTTTATCAGGAATTACAATTGAGTTCGACCGGCTCCAAACAGCTGATCAGAAGCACCACAGATCCCAAAGAGAAAAGACGGCACATTTTAATCTATAATTTTAAAGTGTATCTGGTTATGGCTTTTTGCGTAGCAGTGGTGAGCATGTACAGTAAGCTTACAGGGAGCAGCAACAGTGTAGTTGGTGTTACTGTTCTGTTGGCAGTGCTTGTGCTGCGGCAGGCAGATTTCGGGATCAGGACAACACATGGACTGCTTTCCATTGCAGGGATCTTCGGTATTCTTATGGCAGGACCCCGTCTGGCAAATATAGTGCCTCCGTTAGCCGCGTTTGCAGTGAATGCTGTGTGTATTTTACTGCTGATGATACTGGGCTGTCATAATGTGATCATGTACAATCATTCTACCTTTGTTCTGGGCTATTTGCTGCTTCTGGGCTATGATGTGACAGAAAAGGAATACACCTTCCGTGTAATCGGCTTGTTGGTGGGAATGGTGATCTGTATGATCGTCTTCTATAAGAACCAGAGAAACAGAGCCTATCGAAGAACCTTCCTGGATTTGTTCCGGGAATTTGATCTTAAGTCAGCAAGAAGCAGATGGTATGTGAAACTGACACTGATCGTATCCAGCGCAATGCTGTTTATGAATCTTCTGGGACTTCCCAGAGCAATGTGGGCAGGAATCGCCTGTATGTCCGTATGTCTGCCTTTTACAGAGGACTGTATCCCAAGGTCTGTGAGCAGAGGAATGTTTAATGTTGTGGGCTGTCTGCTGTTTATTGTGCTGTATCTGGTACTTCCTAAATCCATGTATCCGTACATTGGAATGATCGGAGGAATCGGAGTTGGATATTCAGCAGGATATCCGTGGCAGACTGCATTTAATACATTTGGAGCGTTGTCTATTGCAGCAGGGATCTTCGGAATGCCGGCAGCAATAGCACTTCGTATAGGTGCCAATGTTCTGGGAGCAGCTTATACGGTAATCTGCAATAAAGTAACAGATAAAGTAGCAGAGTATATAGGCACAAATAAATGTGCAGAAAATCTTTCCTGACTGAAACTGCGGAGCGGTTATAAGCAAGTAAAAAGAGGATGATTTTATCCGTCTGATATGTGTTCTGGGAATAGAGTGAATATTAACGTACAATGACAGAGGGAGAGAGAAAGAATATGAAACAGGATACCCTGGAAGGCAGGGCGAAAACGAAAAATGGTGTAAAACGATTATGCTTTTCCGCAGTATGTATTTTACTGGAAGCAGCTTTTATCATTGCGATGATCACAAAGCTGAATCAATATGCGGAGATTATCAATCTGATGACAAGGCTTCTTGCAGGTGTACTGGTTCTTAAGCTGTATGCGTCAGACCAGACTTCATCTATGAAAATGCCCTGGGTTATTTTGATCCTTGTATTCCCTATCCTGGGAGTGGGATTGTACTTACTGATTGGTCTCAATGGCGGTACCCGTAAAATGCGGGAGCGTTATGACCAGATCGACAGGGAACTTCTGCCGTTGCTTCCCAATGACAGTGAGTGCAGGGAAACGCTTGGCAGGAAAATCCCGAAGGCAGGCAATATTTCTGATTATATACAGAAAAATGCCTCCTATCCGGTCTATCAGAATACAGATGTTATTTATTATGATGAGGCAGTCAAAGGGCTGGAGGCTCAGCTGGCAGATCTGGCAAAGGCAGAGAAATTCATTTTTATGGAATATCATGCCATTGAGGATGCACAGGCCTGGCATAAAATCCAGAGAGTTCTGGAAGACCGCATAAAGGCAGGCGTAGAAGTCAGAGTATTTTATGACGACATGGGTTCCATTGGGTTTATCAATACAGACTTCATTAAGAAAATGGAAAATGTGGGAATCCATTGCAGAGTGTTCAACCCTTTTACTCCGGGTCTGAATGTGTTCCTGAATAACCGGGATCACCGCAAGATCACAGTAATCGATGGAAAAGTGGGATTTACCGGCGGTTACAACCTTGCCAACGAATATTTTAATTTCACACATCCTTATGGACAGTGGAAGGATACAGGTATCCGTCTGGAGGGGGAGGCAGTCCGTTCCCTAACAGTAACATTCCTGGAGATGTGGAATGCTGTCAGTGATAAGGATAAAAATGACAGTGATTTTACCGGATTTCTGGTTCAGACAGATTATCAGGCAAAGCAGACAGGCTTTATCCAGCCTTATGCGGACAGTCCTATGGACCATGAACAGGTAGGCGAAGAGGTGTATATCAGTATGGTGAACAAAGCAGAAAAATATTGCTGGTTTATGACTCCGTACCTGATCATCACAGATGAAATGAGCCATGCTCTGTGTCTGGCTGCCAAGCGCGGGGTAGACGTGAGAATCATCACACCTGGTATTCCGGATAAAAAGATGATCTACAATATCACACGATCCTTTTACCATGGACTGGTGAAGCATGGAGTGCGTATCTATGAATGGACACCTGGTTTCTGTCATGCAAAGATAAGTGTGGCAGATGACTGTATGGCAACCTGCGGAACCATAAATCTGGATTACAGAAGTCTGTATCATCATTTTGAAAACGGCTGCTTTATGGCAGACTGCCAGGCAGTTCTGGATATCCGAAATGATCTTGCAGCAACAATGGATGAATGCCGTGAAGTCACAGAACAGTACAGTACCGGACGCAGCGCATATCTGCGATTGGGACAGCTGTTTATGAGGTTATTTGCGGGATTATTATAACACTTGGAAAAAAGCAGAATATCGTGTACAATGGAATGGGAAAGAGCAAAACTATTATAAATATGGGAGAATTTTAACTATGGATCTTTCAACCTTAGTAAAATGTCAAATACTTATGGAAGCAACCCTGCTTATGTTCTTGCAGGCGGTGGCAATACTTCAGTAAAAGATGACACCACATTGTATGTAAAAGGCTCCGGTACACAGCTTGCCACAATTAAGGAAGAGGAATTTGTGGAAATGAGCAGAGCACGTTTGAATGAAATCATGAAAACAGATTATCCTGAAGATGATGTCAAACGTGAATCACTGTATCTTGCAGATGTTATGGCAGCAGTAACAGATGCTGATAAAACCAAACGTCCAAGTGTGGAAGCGCTGCTTCATAATTTATTTGCCTATACATATGTACTGCATGTTCATCCTACACTTGTCAACGGACTTACCTGCGGAAAAGGGGCAAAGGAACTCAGTGAACAGCTTCTTGGAAAAGATGTACTCTGGATTGATATCTGCAAACCCGGATATACACTTGCGCGTATCTGCTATGAGAAAATGAATGCTTATAAAGAAGAATCCGGAAAAGATGTTCAGGTTCTTCTGCTTCAGAATCATGGAATTTTCGTTGCAGCAAATACTGTAGAGGAAATTGGAGTATTATTTGACGGCGTGATCAGTAAATTAGAGAAACAGGTAAAGAGAACTGCTGATGTCAGTGATGCGGTTACACCTGAAAAAGAGCAGGCAGCAGAGAAGCTTTCCCAGTTACTGGGACATGCGGTAGAAGTTGTACCTGTAGCGGAAGCTGATAACTTCGTAAAAGATAAGGCAGCGGCTGCACCGCTTCTGAAACCATTTACACCGGATCACATTGTATATTGTGGACCATATCCGTTATTTGTAGAAAATATTGATCAGGCAAAAGATGCGCTGGACGCATTTATGAAAGAGAATGACAAAGAGCCAAGACTGATCCTGGTACAGGGAGTTGGCGCCTTTATTATGGAAGATGATAAGGGAAAAGCTGCAAAAGCACAGCTTCTTGTAAAAGATGCCATCAAGCTTGCAGTATATGCAGAAAGCTTTGGCGGTCCGCTTCATATGACGGATGATATTACATACTTTATCACGCATTGGGAAGCAGAAGCATATCGCAGTAAGAAATAATATAATAAGGGGCTGTCTTTTTTTGACAGCCCCATTTTGTTGGTTTAAACACTATATTTTTAAAGGAAAAGGTTTATTTTCAGCAAATCTTATTTCTCTTCTTTTTTCTCTTTGGCTTTCCCGGATTCAGGAATATTTCCCTCACCATAGTAAGCTTTCAGATAGATTTCTTTCAGCTCAGACATTAATGGATATCTCGGGTTGGCACCGGTACACTGGTCGTTGAATGCCTGTTCTGTCATTTCGTCTAGAGTTTCAAGGAAGTACTTCTCGTCTACGCCGTATTCTTTGATCGTATGTTTGATCTCAATAGTATCCATCAGTTCCTGCAGTTTCTGGAGAAGCTTTTCAAATACTTCGCTGTCGTTCTTGCCTGTCAGACCTACAGAACGGCCAATCTCAGCGTAACGTGCAAGTGTGTGCGGATACTGATACTGTGGGAAGGTACCCATCTTAGCCGGAACTTCGGCTGCATTATAGCGCAGAACATGAAGCAGAACCAGAGCATTTGCAATACCATGTGGAAGGTGATGGAAAGCTCCCAGCTTATGAGCAAGAGAGTGGTTTACGCCAAGGAAAGCATTTGCGAAAGCCATACCAGCCATGCAGGAAGCATTTGCCATATGCTGTCTTGCTTCTACATCAGAACCATCTTTGTATGCACGTGGCAGATAGTTAAATACCAGTTTAATCGCATTTAATGCAAGACCATCTGTATAATCAGACGCCATCATGGAAGCATAGGCTTCAAGTGCATGAGTCATAACGTCGATACCGGAAGCACAGGTCAGTCCCTTAGGTGCGCTCATCATATTATCTGTATCAACAATAGCCATATCAGGCATTAATTCATAATCTGCCAGAGGCCATTTGATACCTGTAGTTTTATCAGTAATGATAGCAAACGGTGTTACCTCGGAACCTGTACCGGAAGATGTCGGAACAGCTACAAAGTAAGCTTTCTTACCCATATGCGGGAATGTGAAGATTCTCTTACGGATATCCATAAAGTCCATAGCCATATCATCAAAGTTGGCGTCCGGATTTTCATAGAGAACCCACATGATCTTGCTGGCATCCATTGCGGAACCACCGCCCATTGCGATAATGCAGTCAGGCTCGAACATTCTCATTGCAGCAGCACCGGCTCTTGCAGAAGCGAGAGATGGATCTGGCTCTACATCGTAGAAGCAGGTATGTACGATTCCCATCTGATCTAATTTATCTTCGATCTTTTTAGTATATCCATTCTTATAAAGGAAAGAGTCTGTTACGATAAAGCAGCGTTTCTTGTGCATAACAGTGCCAAGTTCATCCAGAGCAACCGGCAGGCAGCCTTTTTTGAAATAAACTTTTTCCGGTGTTCTAATCCAGAGCATATTTTCTCTCCTTTCAGCAACGGTCTTGATGTTAATGAGATGTTTTACACCTACGTTCTCAGATACGGAGTTGCCACCCCAGGAACCGCAGCCCAAAGTCAGGGACGGAACAAGTTTGAAGTTGTAAAGGTCGCCGATACCGCCCTGAGAAGATGGAGTATTGATGAGGATACGGCAGGTCTTCATAGCTGCTGCGTGTTTTTCCATTTTTTCCTTTCTCTTGTGTCAATGTAGAGAGCGGAGGTATGTCCATAACCGCCGTCAGCTACAAGCTGTTCAGCTTTGGCAATCGCTTCGTCAAAAGTTTTGGCCTTGTACATGGCAAGTACAGGGGAAAGCTTCTCATGTGCGAATTCTTCGCTGATGTCTACAGATTCAACTTCACCGATCAGAATCTTTGTTTCAGGAGGAACTGCAACACCGGCCATCTCAGCGATAGTGGCAGCCTTCTGGCCTACGATCTTTGCATTCAATGCGCCATTGATAAGGATAGTTTTTCTTACTTTCTCTAATTCATCCGGTTTCAGGAAGTAACATCCTCTGTAAAGGAATTCTTCTTTTACTTTCTTATAAATGCTCTCAAGAACAGTTACAGATTGTTCGGAAGCACAGATCATACCATTGTCAAAGGTCTTGGAATGGATGATGGAGTTAACTGCCAGACGGATATCTGCACTGTCATCAATGATAACAGGAGTATTTCCGGGACCTACACCTAAAGCAGGTTTTCCGGAAGAATAGGCAGCCTTAACCATTCCGGGACCACCTGTGGCAAGGATGATGTCTGCTTCACGCATAACCTGATTTGTCAGATCAAGACTTGGAACATCAATCCATCCGATGATTCCCTCCGGTGCACCGGCTTCTACAGCAGCCTCCAGAACAACCTTTGCTGCCTCAATGGTACATTTCTTTGCGCGGGGATGCGGACTGATGATGATTGCATTACGTGTTTTCAGTGCGATCAGAGTTTTGAAGATTGCAGTAGATGTTGGGTTGGTTGTAGGAATAACAGCAGCAATCAGACCAATCGGCTCAGCTATTTTCTTAATACCGTAAGCAGTATCTTCTTCAATCACACCGCAGGTTCTGGTATTCTTATATGCGTTGTATACATATTCGGCTGCGTAATGGTTCTTGATAACCTTATCTTCTACAATACCCATTCCTGTTTCTTCAACAGCATCTTTAGCAAGCGGGATACGTGCTTTGTCAGCAGCAGTAGCGGCAGCTTTAAAAATCTTATCTACCTGCTCCTGGGTAAATGTTGCGAAAATCTTCTGTGCCTCTTTCATGGCTGCAATCTTTGCAGTAAGGGCTTCAGGGGTGTCGATGATGGTTGGGATAGTGTTCTCTTTTTTTGCCATTTGGGAATCCTCCTGTTTGTGTTTTCGTTAAAAGTATTTACCGTGACCTGTTATGTTTTTATTATACAAATAAACTGATTATTCGGTCAACAGTAACATTAATATGAGTGTAACGAAATATTATGGTGAAAATTGTGCATAATCACGTAAATAATGTGAATAAAATATCAATTGTCAGAATATATGAGAAAAATTTAACAATATATGTTCTGTTGGCAACTGAGAGAAAGTTAAAAAAATAACGTTAATAAATTAACAACCTCGATGATCCTATTATATGACTTTGTTAATTATTTGTCAATTACATAGCATATAAAAAAAGTTACAAATACTAACTAGGAATTTCGTGAAAATATAACAATATAATTTGTAGAAGGATTTATGTTTTTCCATATGTTTGCAGGAGATTAAGAGTTACTGTGAACGGAGTGAACAGTAATGATTAAGAAAATTAAGCCCCGCAAAATCTGCGGGGCTTCAGACTGTAGACAAACTTGGTGTTGGGGATTATGCCCAGCACCATTTTTCTTTAAAACTTCTTTTCTTTTATTTTTTCAAAATCAACAAAAATCTGGCTGTATTCCAGCCTCGTTTTTCCAGAATTTTTGTCAGTTTTTTCAGATTCATACATGCGAAGGTAAGCCCGGCTTTCATTTCCATCCGCGCCTTTCCTACATACTGCGTATATCGAAATCCATGTTGTTTTTTCGCTTGTACCGAATATCCTCTCTATGGTTTCTTTCTTAACTGATAGATCTGAGTCGTAGGA
>ENA-OQJC01000527-OQJC01000527.1-human-gut-metagenome-genome-assembly--contig:-NODE-527-length-11566-cov-3.450651_pt1 | contig 11566 bp, 8 predicted proteins | sample MGYA00242600_ERZ504766 | MGnify/ENA primary metagenome ERZ504766 (study PRJEB26092, sample SAMD00036364) | human gut metagenome | host: Homo sapiens | study: EMG produced TPA metagenomics assembly of...
CCCGGAAGGCGAATGGCTCGCCATCGTCGGCTCCTCCGGGCTCAGGGCAAGACCACGCTGATGAACATGATTGGCTGCAATGGACACGCCCTCCAAGGGCTCCGTGAAGCTGGAAGGCCGCAAAGCTGGAGGACCTGAACGCCACGCAGCTGGCCGACGTGCGCAAGAACCTCATCGGACTGGTGTTCCAGAAGTTCTATCTGGTGCCGCACCTGACCGCCGTGGAAAACGTGATGGTGGCCCAGTACTACCATTCGGTGGTCGATGAGAAGCAGGCCATGGAGGCGCTGGAAAAGGTCGGTCTGAAGGACCGCGCCCACCACCTGCCCGGCCAGCTCTCCGGCGGCGAGCAGCAGCGCGTGTGCGTGGCCCGCGCGCTGATCAACGACCCGAAGCTGATTCTGGCCGATGAGCCCACCGGCAACCTCGACGAGAAGAACGAGAAAATCGTGCTCGACCTGTTCCGCAAGCTGCACGAGCAGGGCACCACGATTATCGTGGTCACCCACGATGCGCTGGTCGCCAGCTGCGCGCAGCGCGAGATCATGCTCAACCATGGCGTGCTCGTCGGTGAGAAGTGGAATGACGAGGATGCGCGCAAGGCCTACGAGGCGGCCGGCGGCAAGCCCGCCTCCACGGGTGCACAGGTCGAGGGCGCGCAGAACGGCGAGACCGCCATTGGTTTCACTGACCCCACCAAGGCCGCGAAAACCGGCGGCGAGGAGTAGGGCCGTCAGGGGCATCGAGCAGTATGTGAGGAATACATGGCAAGCTGATGGTCTCTCCCCAGTCAGCTTCGCTGACAGCCCCCTCGTCAGAGGGGGGGCTTAAGGAGCGTGAATATGACCGAAAAGAGTACGTTGAAGAAATCCGCGACATTGGCGGCGGCCGGACTGGTCGTGGCTGGCGCGCTGCTGGCCGGATGCGGCGAATCCAAGGCCGCGCCGATGGACGATGCGTACGCCGGCAACTCGGGCGAGACCGAGAAGTCGCAGGAAGAGCAGTCGCAATCCCAGTCGAACGGCTCCGATAGCTCCGACGGCTCCGATTCCAGCTCGTCGCACAACGACCCGTCCACCACCACGTCCGACAAGAAGGACACCGGCAACTACAAGGACGGCAACTACTCGATCAACGGCCAGTACGGCCCGGTAGGCGAGGATTCCATCGACGTCCATCTGACCATCAAGGACGGCAACGTCGAGACCGTCAATATCATTGGGCACCCGTTCACCACGATTTCCAAGAACCATCAGGACGACTTCGCCAAAGCCATTAACGGCGTGGTGGACGGCAAACCTCTGAAGGGTCTCAAAGTGGACAAGGTCGCCGGCGCCAGCTGGACCTCCGACGCCTTCAACAAAGCCCTCGAAGTCGCCCGCCAGGAGGCTTCGATTCAGGAGTAAGACCGCTACTTCAGCAATGCTGGCCACAGCAGATCGGCCATGCGCGAGGCCCAGGCGGTGTCGTCGTCCATTGCTTTGCCCTCGATGGCCTCATACGCCACCAAAGATCCGATAATCGTGGACAACAGCAACTTCTCGTCAACGTCCTCGCGAAACACGCCCTGCGCGACTCCCTGCTTGAGGAACGCCCCCACATGCTCCAGCCACGGGGTCACCACCTGGTCGACGATGTGCTGGAAGAACTCGGCCTCGCTGGACAATACAATGCCCACGCGCTTGACGTCGATGTCGTTGTCGCGCACCCAATCGACCAATCGCTGCAATAGTTGCGTGAAATGCTCACGCGTGGGGCTGGGCACTGGGTCGGAATCCGGGATGGCCAGATACATCGCGCTGATCTCGTGCAGCAGCTCGTCGGCATTATGATATCGGCGGTAAATCGTGGTTTTGGCCACACCGGAGCGCCGGGCCACCTCCTCGATGGTCACGCCGCTGATGCCGCGGTCCACCGCAATCTGCAGCGTGGCTCGCATGAGCTTGCGATCCGTCGCCTCGCGCGTGCGCTCACCGCGCGGTGTCGCCGTCGTGTCTGTCATCTCCGTCATCTCTTCTCTTCGAAATATGCTCCCGTACGCTCCCGCCGGCGGAGCTGGCTGGCAAAGCCAGACTGAGGTGGTAAGTCCATGCCGTTTGTAGGCAACTCCCGGATAATACCTGCTAGCTCAGCACTTTAGTGCTCTCGACTTTGGCTACATACCACTGGTTGAACCGCACCAGTGGCTTCCTGAGCAACAGCCCAAGCAACAGTAGCGGCGGCACGAATGCCAGCAGCATTCCGGCGGCCCGCCAGTAATCCATGTCGTAGATGCCGGCGATGGCCGCACGCATCATCGTCACCGCATGGGTGAGCGGCAAGAGCGGACTGACTTTGGCGATGAAGTCGGGCAACATCTGCACCGGGTAGGCAGCGTTCGCACCCGAAATCTGCACGATGAGCATAAGCACGCCGATTGCCTTACCCACATTGCCGAAACTCACCACCATCGTATAGGTGAAGAACGAGAACACCAGCGAGGCCAGCCATCCAGACAACATAAACAGCAGCGGATGCACGGCCTGCACGCGCAGGAACAGCAAATCGCCACCGAGCGACACCGTGGATTGCAGCAGCGCAATCAGCGCGAACACTCCGTAATGCCCAAGGAAGAGCCGATGCGGCCGCGGATCGCCCAATGCTTTGCGCGTCCGGCGAGACACGGTGGTTTTCAGCGTCACCACCATCAGCAGCGCGCCCACCCACAGCGGCAGCAGCGTGTAGAACGGTGCCATCGACGAACCGAAATTCGCCACCGGGAATACGGCCTTGCGCCTGAGCTGCACCGGTGCGGCCAACGTACTGGCCAGCGTTTCGGGATCATTGCCCAGCACCTCTTTGACCATGCCCATATCGCCACTGTTTAGTGCGTCGCTCAGTGTGCTGTTGAACGAAGCCAGTTCGGCACCGGCGGAACGCAGTTTGCCGGACACCTTGTCCAAGGTAGTGCGAGCGTCGCTGAGCATATCGCTGGCGTCGTCGGAAGTCCCCTTCAGGTCGCCGAGCGTGGAGTCCAACTGGGTGGCGCCGGAACTCAGTATGCCGGAGGCGTCAGCGACGGTGGACGACAGGGAGTCGATTTGCGGTTTCACCGTGGCCGAGAAATCTGACTTGATATTGGCAATACTGTTCTGCGCTTGATCAGCCAGATTCTTGACCTGCGCATGCTGATCCTGCGCGTCCTGATTGCCTTGGCGAATATCGGTCGCCGCCGTATTCAGCGCTTGCCGCAGCCTGTTTTGCCGTGCGATTGAACGGTCAATCGCCGTGATGATGGATGAGTCGTTGCCCAGTATGCCGGCCAACGTGTTGCGAATTTCAGTGTATTTCTCCGTCTGCTTGCCAATGGCCGTGGCTTGACGGTCCAATTCGTCGGCGACCGTGGTGGCACCATCATTCGCGTCGGAATACAGCTTGTCTATGGAATCGGACACCGCGCCGAAACTGGAGGCGCTCGCGTCCAGTGCGCTGCTCATCGCGTCAGCGGTGGTGCCCAGGGCTCCGGCCACGTCGGTGACTTCCTGTTTGGCGCTGGCAAGATCCTTGCCGCCTTGTTTGGCGGCAGAGGAAACCTGAGTGATTAGTGAGTTCGAGGTGTCGAGCAAGGCGCCGGCCGTATCGGTCAATGCGCTGTATGTGCCAAGCAGATCCGCAGTATCGTCAAGCTGTGTGGCGAAATTGGCGATGTTGGCGTTGAAGGTATTCAGTTGCTCTTTGGCCTCGGGCTTGGACAGCTGATCGGCCAGCGAAGACGCGATTTCCAGCCCGGCCGAAGTGATGGTCTTAGCGAACGTGGTGTTGATTTCCGCCGCAACCTCATCCGTGCCCTCGTTGAGCAGATTCGGTGCCAGCGCGTTCTTCTTCTCGTTGCGGTAATAGGTCAGTTCGGCATGCTGCACGTCGTCGGAGAAGAAGGTCATCATGTCTTTGCTGAACGACTTCGGAATTACGATGGCCGCGTAGTATTTGCCGGATCGTGCGCCCTCGACGGCATCGGCTTTGGACGTGATCGTCCAATCGAGCTGACTGTTGGCGCGCAGCGCGTTCACCACCTGATCGCCGACCGTGACTTTCACCGGGATCAGGTCGGAACGATACCCCTCATCCACATTCGCCACCGCGAATTTCAGGTTCTTCATATTCGAGAACGGGTCCCAGCATGCGGCCACGTTGAACCAGGTGAACAGGCCGGGAATCATCACCAAGCCGATCACGATGATGATGGAGACCACGTTGCTGGTCAGGCGTTTGATGTCGCCGGTAAACAGTTTCCACATGGTGTTCATCGTGCGTGCCTGCCTTCCTTGGTCGGCGGAATAGTGGGGATGATTGCGGTAACAGCGGCGCTCGGGTCCGCTTCTTCGTGGCGTTCGGCGGAGGTGTCGCGACGCTTGGCCTTATGCCCGTACAGCATGGCGCGGATCGACTCGTCGGAGAGGCTGCCGAGCTCGGTTTGGCGGCGGATGGAATCGCGCATGAATTCCACGACCATCAGGAAGCCCATGATGATGAGCACCCATGCCAGCCATGTGCCCATGACTACGATTTTCTCGCTGGTGGTCAGCGCAAACACGATAATGAGCGCGGCCGGCACCACGAATCCGGCAATAAGCGCACCCAGCAGCAGCCGGGGATAACGGTAGGCGAATTTGGCGGCCCGACGTTCGATGGCATGACGGTATTCGTCGTGGTCGGCCAGTGCTGCAATGGCCTGAGTGACACGGTATTCGCTGCCAGGCAGATGCACCGGCTCGCCGATAATCATGTCGCTTTCCTTGATTTCCCGCGCGAACAGGCGGTTGAGATTGGCCAGTTTCGGCCGGGCGCCGAGGCCAAGCGCAAAGGCCAGAACCACGAAAACCAGCAATTTGCCGATATAGGCGAACCAGAGGCCGTCGTAGAAGCCGCCGATGGTTTCACGCATCGCGTCAATCGAATAGGTGAACGGCAGCAGCGGGTAGATGGCGCGGAAGAACGCGGGCATCATTTCAATCGGGTACAGGCCGGAGGCGCCCGGCACCTGCAGAATGACCAGCGCCACGCATACGCCTTTGCCCACGTGCATGAACGTGGTGGAGAGGGCGAAAATCACCGACATATACACCAGTGAGGTGAAGACGCAGGTGAGCAGAAACACTGGGGCGCTCGCGCATTGAATGCCGATGACAAGATCGCCGATGGCCGTGACCAGGCCTTGGACGGCAGCCAGCGTGGCCAGCAGCAGGAAGCGACCGAGATAGCCTTGGGTTGGTGTGAGATCGTCGATGCCCTCATCGTCGGTTTCGAGTTTGGGAATGACCACGAGCACGAACGCGCCCACCCACAAAGACAGGGTGGTGAACAGCGGTGCCATGCCGGAACCATAGGAGGCGACCGGATAGACGGCCTGTTTGCTGATAACAGTGGGGGAGAGCATGAAGTCGGCGATTGTGGCGGCATCCAGTTTGCCGTCGGTGCCGATCAGGGAACTGAGTGAACTGGAGATGCTCAGGGCTTTGATGTCGGTGACCAGCGTATCGAGCTTGGTTTGTACGCCGGCCAGCGCCTTATCGGTGTCGCGCAGCGCGGTCACCGTGGTGGAGGCTGCTTTGTCGAGTTGGTCGAGGGTATGCTTCGACTGATCGATGAGTGAGCCTTGCGACGTGATGCCGGTCGACAGAGTGCTGGCGGTCGAGCTGAGGGCGTTGAGACCGGTGTTGAGCTGAGGAATGGCGCCGGAGGTGATGGTGCCGCGAGCGGTATTGGCCTCGCGCACCGTGGTTTGGGTGGCGGTATTGAGATGCTGCGCCAATCCGGCGGTGTCTGTGGAGGCATTGCCGATAGTGGTGTTCAGGCTATCGAGGTTGCCCAGTGCGCCGGCAAGCTCGCTATTGCGGCTTTCCAGTGTGGCAATGGCGGATTGCAGCGGTTCTCGATTGGCGTTCGGCAGCCCTTTGAGTTGGCCGATGATGTCGGCGTTCGCTTGGTTGATGTCTTCCGCCGTATTGATCAGTCCGCCTACCTGCTGATTGGCGGCGCTGATGGTTCCGGTTACCGTGCCCACGCTTTGGTTGGCCTGTGCTGCGGCTTGGCTCAGCAGGCTTGAGCCTTGGTCAAGCGCTTCGGACGTGGAGGTGACGAAGCCGTTCAGACTGGTCTGGGTAGTGCCGATCAGGGTGGAGACGCCGGCCAGACCTTCTGCAGTGTCGATGCCAAGTGTGCGCGCGTCGTCCAGCGCCTGACGTGCGGTGCGTGTCTGCTCTGGGGTGTCGGTGAGTTTGGTGGTGAGCTTGGCGATGGTGCTGCGTGTGTGCTGCACATCGTCGGAGGCCTCGGCAAGGGCCGTGAGGGCCTTGGCTTTGGTGGTGTCTTCGGTACTGATGGCTTTGCCGTCAACCGTATTGATGACTTCGGTAAGTACTTCGGATACGGTGGAGACGAATGTGGAATTGACCGTGCGGTCCACAGTGGACGCGCCGACGTCGGTGACTTTGGGGGCGATGGCGCTGGCTTTTTCGTTGACGTAATACTCCAGAGTGGGCCGACTCTTGCCGCCGGTCACCACGCCGGCGAGATCGTCGGAAAAGTCTTTGGGAATGATGATGGCTGCGTATGCCTTGCCGGATTCCACTTGGTCCATGGCCTCGGCTTCGGTGACGAAGGTCCAGCCGAGCTGGTCGTTGCTTCTCATCTGCTTGACGATTTGATCGCCGAGGTTCTGCTTGCCGATGAGCGCGTTGTCGGTGCCGTCGTCATTGTTGGCGATGGCGACGGTGATGCCTTTGGTATTGCCGTACGGGTCCCAGAAGCCGACGATGTTGTACCACGAATACAGTGGCGGGATGAACACCATGCCGAACAGGATCACCCATGCGGCCGGCACCTTGAACAGGCGCAGGAAGTCGCGTCTGAGGACCTTGAAGATATTGCCCACTGATACCTCCGGAGCTTGGTGTTGCTTGGTTGCTACGTTTTCCGTAGCGATACGTTAATCGTAGCGCTACGTTTGTAGTAGCGTAATACGGCTGCCGGAGATTAATGGGGTGATTGATGATGTTTTTGGCGGAATAACGCCGCTGCCCAGCGGCTTATCGTGTGTCGCTGGGCAGAGCGAAAGGCGTTCTGGAACTTATTGACAAGATTTCTGGATGGTTTTTGGACGTTTCCTGAACGCGATGGATAGGCTCGGTGCTCGGCAATGTAGACAGACATGTACCGACCGCCCATCAAGTTCAGCAAAACCGCAATCGGGTGATAGGGTGAGGGGACGCTATGTGGGGAGGAAACCATGGTTGAATTCAAGGACGATGGCACGGCCACTACCCTCGGCAAGCCGCGGGAGAACCGTGACGCCGAGTCCGCAGTCGTGGCCGATCTGGTGGCCGTCGAACTGGACGAAGCCGGCTTGAACCTGAACACCAAGCGATTACCGATTCTGGCGCGCATCTATGGCGCGGTCGTGCTGCTGGACGGACTCGCCACATTGCCGATTATGGTGATTTCCATCCTCTATGCCGTGCGCGAGATTCTGGATGGTCATGTGCACGTCGATGCGATGAGCCTGACCTTCATCCTGTCCGCGATTCATGCGGTGGTGCTGGTAGTCAGTGCCGCATGCCTGATTGTGTTCGGCGTGATGCTGCTGCGCAATCATCGCCGGTATGCCGCGCGCTGGACCTACGTGCTGATGCCGTTGACGTTGGCCGACGGCATGCTGTCGCTGGCCCTGACCGGCCTTGGCTTCAACCTGCTGCTGCCGCTGATTCAGATGATTATTCTCGTCGTGATTTCGGTGACCGCCGATCCCTCCCTGAGCGAGGAACGCCGTCTGCAGCGCGCGCTCAGGCGTATGGACGATCGCGATGATTATGAATCGGCTGTGGCGGCCGGCATGCTAGGCCGCGACCAGTCCGGCAAGGGCTATATTGCGCTGGACTTCTTCAATATCTTCTGGCTGTTTACCATCGCTTCGGTGGGTGGCCTGATTGTGGAGACGATCTACCATATGGCGCTGTATAACGGTGAACTTCAGGACCGCGCTGGTTTGCTGTGGGGCCCGTTCTCACCGATTTACGGCTGTGGTGCGGTATTGGTAACCGTGTGCCTGAATCGCCTGTGGAAGGCGAATCCGTTCTTGATTTTCTGCGCTTCGGCGGTGATCGGCGGCGCGTTCGAATATTGCACCAGCTGGTTCATGGAAGCGGCGTTTGGTATTACCGCGTGGGATTACACCGGCCGTTGGCTGTCCATCGACGGACGTACTTCGGGCCAATTCATGTTCTTCTGGGGACTGATTGGTGTGGTGTGGGTCAAGTGGCTGTTACCGCGACTGCTGGCTCTGATTAATCGCATTCCATGGAAAGTGCGGTATTCGCTGACTGCGGTATGCACGGTGCTGATGGTGATCGACATTGCCTTCACGCTGATGGCCTTGGATTGCTGGTATGGGCGCATGGCCGGCCAGCCGCAGGATTCACCGGTCGCGATGTGGTTCAGCGAACGCTACAGCGACGCTTACATGGCCAATCGCTTCCAGACCATGCATATCGACCCTTCCAAGGCCGGGCGTATGTGAATGGCCGGCAAGTAATTACGCTTCGCGGGCAGAAGGTGCGTAGAACCTAAGACAGCCCTCGCGTGTGGGTGGTAAGCGGGATACACTTTCAAGCGTTGAAGGAATGATTCCCTCCGCTGATGCGCTGTTTTGTGACGCGCGTGATGACGATGGGACAATCAAACGAAAGGCAAGGCACATGGCCGAAGCTACAGCAAACATTGGTGTGATTGGACTGGCCACGATGGGCTCCAATCTGGCGCGTAATCTGGCGCACCATGGCAACACGGTGGCGTTGTTCAACCGCCACTACTCGCGTACCGAGAAGCTCATGAACGAGCATGGCACCGAAGGCAACTTCGTGCCGGCCGAAACGCTCGAGGAATTCGCCGCGTCCCTGAAGCGTCCGCGTACCGCCATCATCATGGTCAAGGCCGGTGCTCCGACCGACGCGACCATCGCGCAGCTGGAAGAGGTGTTCGAACCGGGCGACATCATCGTCGACGGTGGCAACTCCTTCTTCAAGGACACCATCAAGCGTGAGAAGGAAGTGCGTGCCAAGGGCTTCCACTTCGTGGGTTGCGGCGTGTCCGGTGGTGAGGAAGGCGCGCTCAACGGCCCGTCTCTGATGCCTGGTGGCACGGCGGAATCCTGGAAGACCTTGGGCCCGATTCTTCAGTCCATCGCCGCCAAGGTGAACGGCGAACCGTGCGTGACCCACATCGGCACCGATGGTGCCGGCCACTTTGTCAAGATGGTGCACAACGGCATCGAGTATGCCGATATGCAGGTGATTGGTGAGGCGTATGACATTCTGCGCCGTGGACTCGGCATGGATGCCGAGGAGATTGGCGACGTGTTCGCTGAATGGAACAAGGGCGACCTTGACTCCTACCTGATCGAGATCACCGCTGAGATTCTGCACCACAAGGATGCCGAGACCGGCAAGCCGTTCGTGGACGTGGTCGTGGATCATGCCGGCATGAAGGGTACTGGTACGTGGACCGTGCAGACTGGTCTGGAATGTGGTTCTCCTGTGGCTGCCATCGGTGAAGCCGTGTTCGCTCGTGCACTGTCTTCGCACGGTGAGCTGCGTGAAGACGCTCAGAAGGAAGGTCTGGCTGGACCGAACAAGACCATCGATCTGGCCGGAGAAGACAAGGCCGCGTTCGTCGAGGACGTGCGCAAGGCTCTGTTCGCTTCCAAGGTCGTGGCCTATGCTCAGGGCCTGAACGAGATTCAGGACGGTGCCAAGGAATACGGCTGGGATATCAACCTGTCCGAAGTGGCCCGCATTTGGCGTGGCGGCTGCATTATTCGCGCCCAGTTCCTGCTCGACCGCATCACCGAGGCCTTCAGGGGCGATAACCCGCCGGCTTCCCTGCTGTTCGATCCGTACTTCGAGAAGATCATCGGCGAATCGCAGGATGCATGGCGTCGCGTGATCGTTCGCGCGGTGGAGGCCGGCATCCCGACCCCGGTGTTCTCCAGCTCCCTGGCGTACTACGATGGTCTGCGCTCCAAGCGCCTGCCTACCGCTCTGACCCAGTCCCAGCGTGACTTCTTCGGTGCCCACACCTACGGCCGCGTAGACAAGCCCGGCGTGTTCCACACGCTGTGGGCTGAAGAAGGCAAGCCTGAAATCGAGGCGTAGCCTCGTGATTTCAGGTTTAGGACAGCCCTGTGGGCTGTCCGGCCTTCTTCAGGCTCGGCGATAGCCGAGCTGAGAAAACAGCAAGTCCGAGATCGAGGCGTAGCCTCGCGATCTCGGGCTTAGGGGAGCCCGGTGGGCTCCCCGGCCCTCTTCGGAGCGAGGCGGCTATGCCGCCGAGCCAACACTGAGCCTCGCCGCAGGCGAGTCCCTAATTGCAGGGGCCGGCGGCGAAGAGGGCAAGTCCGAGATTGAGGCGTAGCCATAGACGAATTAAGCCCCCTCATCAGAGGGGGCTTAATTCACTCACAACTCGGTGACGGTTTCTTCGGTGGAGAACCAGATGAACTCGTCCACTCCGTTGGCGTAGGAGGACGGGTAATCCGGTTTGTTGGGCTGCTCGAAGACATGGGCCAGCGATTCGGCTTTGCCGGCACCGGCGGCGAAGAACCACGTATGGCGTGAACGCGCGATGAGCGGCGCGGTCAATGAAACACGCAGCGGCGGCATCTTGGGGGAGTGGTTCACACCCACGGTGAGCCTATCAGTAACCTTGACCTCATCATGACCAGGGAACAGCGACGCATAGTGACCGTCCGGTCCCATGCCGAGAATCATCAGATCGATTACCGGTTCCGGCCCCAATTCATTCACCAACTCGCGCTCATAGTCGCTCGCGACATCGTCCAGCAACGCATCATTCGCGGCATCGGCGGCGGCGCGAACGGAAGCATCATCGCTGTCGGCCTGATCCATCACATCGGCGATGTCATCGGCTGAACGGGTATCGGCCGCCATCTCATGAATATTCGACTCAGGCAGCTTGCCATCTGCCACCAGCTGGTCAAGCAGCAGGCGACGGGCCTCCAAAGCATTGCGATCGGTGTCGTAAGCCGGCACAAAACGTTCGTCGCTCCACCAGAAATGCACGCGCGACCAATCAATCGCGTCAGCCAGCGGATTGTTCAGCACCAAGCCCAGCGGCTGCGCGGCCGAACCGCCAGACAGCGCCACATCCACACGCGTGCGATGCGTGCCATCAGGCAATCGTTCGGCGAGCAAATCGAGTAGCGCCAAGACAAAACGTTGCGCGCCAGCCTGAATCATCAGATCTTTATTCGGATACACAATGAGTTTTCGAGTTGCCATGTATGGTCCTTGTATGGGGTATGTGTCGTACTTTGCAATGTGGATTGTGTTGTCAGTTGACAACACAATCCACATTGTGCGACATCGCATATGTCACTTTATTACTCCGCGGGCATGAGCTTCGGCATCGCATGAGGTAGGAAACGATGAGCAACGGCGTTGGCATGGCTCGGCCACAATTGCCGAACTCATTCCAACGCCGCTGTGGCAACGGGTTCTACCGACTTCAGTGA
>ENA-OQJC01000532-OQJC01000532.1-human-gut-metagenome-genome-assembly--contig:-NODE-532-length-11459-cov-8.280709_pt1 | contig 11459 bp, 7 predicted proteins | sample MGYA00242600_ERZ504766 | MGnify/ENA primary metagenome ERZ504766 (study PRJEB26092, sample SAMD00036364) | human gut metagenome | host: Homo sapiens | study: EMG produced TPA metagenomics assembly of...
TGGTCATGCCTTCGACGGCGAGCTTGGCGCCTGCCACGGCATGAACCACGGTGAGCGGGCCGTTAACCACGTCGCCGGCGGCAAAGACGCCAGGCACGGTGGTCATACCGTACTCGTCGACCGAAAGCAGGCCGCGATGGTCGGTCTCCAGACCGCCCGTCGTAAGCACAAGCTTGTCCTTGGGCACCTGCGAAGCCGCGATCACAACTGTGTCGGCGGACACATGGTCGAGCTCTTCCTCGTAGCCCACCACATTGTTGTCCTCGTCAAAGATAGCCGTTTCGAACACCGGACCGTTATCGTCGATGGCGCAGATCGCCTTGCCGCACACAATCTCGGCACCGTCAAGCTCGGTCAGCTCCACCTCATCATCGATGGCAGAGATATGGCGCGATCGGGCATACACGGTGACCTTACGAGCACCCGAGCGCAGCGCCGTGCGGGCCACATCCATGGCCACGTTACCGGCACCGATGACCGCCACATTCTGCCCGATTGCCACGCTCGCAGGATCGACCAGGTAATCGATGCCAAACAGCACGTTGCCGCGCGACTCGCCGGGAATACCCAACTTTCGAGCTCGCCAGGTACCGGTACCAACAAAGACCGCATCGTAGCCGTCGCGCAGCAGGTCATCGATGTGCAACGCGCCGCCGATGGTGGTCGAAGGGCGCACGCGCACGCCGAGCGAGCACATCACGTGACGGTACTTTTGCACGAGCGCACGGGGCAGGCGGAACTCGGGGATACCGTACTCCAGCACACCGCCGATCTCGGGGCGCTGTTCAAATACCGTGACGGCACAGCCCAGCTGGGCCATCTTAATGGCCACGGTAATACCAGCGGGACCGGAACCGACCACAGCAATCTGTTTACCGCACGACGGTGCGGGCTTCCACTCCTTACGATCCAAATATGCCGTGGAGATATAGTTCTCGATGCTCGAGAAATGCACCGGCGCGCCCTTGCGGCCCTGGATGCACGCGCCCTCGCACTGGCCCGAATGGTTGCAAACCATGGAGCAGACCGCGCTCATGGGATTGTTCTGGAACAGTAGCTCGCCCGCCTCTTCTAGACGACGCTGTTTGAACAGGTCGATGACCTGCGGAATAGGCGTCTGAACCGGGCAGCCCTTAATCTGACAGAACGCCCTTTTACAACCTAGGCAACGATTCGCCTCTTCGACAATGTGGATAGCCACGCAACTCCCCTTTTTAATGCAATCCAATGGGGGCGACGATAAAGACCCTTCACCGCCGCCCCCATACAGGTAATCTCAATCTGCCGACACAGCAAAAGCCAATGCTATAACTCGCGATGCGAAGCCCCGCAGCGAGCGGACATGTGCTCGAGTGTCGCCAGGCAGTCAGCCGCCGTCGCCGGCACACTGTTCTCGACCACGCAGGGAATCCCAGGGCAGGCGGCAGCCGCCCAGGCCACTACGGGCTCAAAGTCATAGCGGCCCGTCTCGCCCACGCCATGACACACCAGACGTGAACCCGTACCGTCGCACCATCCGGCTCCGTCCTCGTTATCAACGATCTCAAAATCCTTGGCGTGCAGCACGCGGATCTTACTGCCGCATAAGTAGAGCATGCGCGCGGTGATTTCCTGCGCTTCGTCAACGACACTGGGGTGCAGCAGCGATACCGGGTCGTAGATCACGCCGAGCGACGGGCTCGAGACGCGCTCCAGCACCTCACGGCAGCGATCCGGAGTATTAACCGTCTCGTTCCAACCGGGCTCGATCAAAATTTGCCCGCCCACGGCCTCGGCCCGATCGCAGACGCGTGCAAGCCCGTCTGTAAACGCTTCGAGTGCCCCATCGGTCATGCGGTCGTCAGCAACGCGGTTCTGCGCATTGGGGCGACCGGTCTCGGTGCCAACCGGGCATCCGCCGAGCATCTGGGCAAAGTTCAGGCATGCCTCGTACTCGGCAATGTTATCCATGAGCTGTTGGCGATCGGGCGTCGCCAAATTCTTATAGCAGCCGAGCACGGCGACCGAAACGCCCGCCTCGTCGAGCACCGCACGCAAATGGTCGGCAAGCTCGCGGGTCAGGCCGCCTCGATCGATCCCCATCGATGCGTAGAGCACCTTGCTCGGCAGCTGAATGCACGAAAAGCCCAGCTCTCCCGCCATGCGGATGCGTTCCTCGACGGTCCCCTGCGGAAGGTCGTGCAAACGCACACCCGGAGTAATAGCCCCCACGTTATTCACATCCCTTATGAGCGTTGATGCCCGGGGTGTATCCGCCAAACGGGTCCTCGATAGAGCACACGCCCGAGGGAGCAAGCGGGTCATGCCTGCCGGCCAGTTTGTCGTGATGCATGGTCTCGATATAGGCAAGCACCAGCGGCGCCACGCCCTTCGCATCGTTTTTGACGATAGGCTCGCTCATGTAGTAACCAAACGTGCCCTCGCGGTGCGCGGTGTTTCCCAAGCCCGCGACCAGGCAGATGTTGTCGAGCGCCAGCTGCCCATCATGCTCGGACAGGCAGGTCTCGCAGATGCCGTCGAAGGCGCGACGGCCGTACTGGTAGTAACGCTCGCCCAGCACGCCTAGACGCACGCCCTTCATGATGGCATTGGCAAAAATCGCGCTACCAGACTCCTCCAGGTAGTTGGGGGCGATATTGGGCAGGTTGATGACCTGATGCCACATGCCGGTCTTCTCGTCCTGATACGGCAGCATGGCATCGATCAGGTCGTGGAACATCTTGCGAATCTCGTCCTTCTCGGCTGACATCGAAGGCGGCATGAGCTCCCAGGTATCGATGAGTGCCATGGCAAACCAGCCCTCGGCGCGCAGCCAGAAGTTAGCCGAAAGGCCGGTGACCGGGTCGCACCAAAACTGTTTGCGGCTCGCGTCGTAAGCGTGATAGTAAAGACCGTTGAGGGGGTTGCGCATCAGGTCATGCACGACCTGGAACATATGGAAGCTGTCCGAGCAGGCACGACGGTTGTGGAAGCTCAGCTCGTACTGCATGTAGAACGGCTGTGCCATGTACATGCCATCGAGCCAAATCTGGTTGGGATAGACGGCCTTGTGCCAAAACACGCCCTCTTTGGTGCGCGGCTGGGTCTCGAGCTGGCGGTAGATGGTGTCCATGGCGGCACGGTACTTGGGCTTGCCCACCAGGTCATACAGCTTGTAGAGGGTCTTGCCCGCATTGACGTTATCGAGGTTGTACTCCTGCGGGTTGTAATGCTTGATGGTACCGTCGTCCTGGACAAAGAAATCGATGTAGTCATCGGCAAAGGTCAGGTAGCGCTGCTCGCCCGTGATCTCGTACAGCTCGATGAGCGCCTTGATCATGCAGCCGTCGATATAGTTCCAGGTGTTCTCCTTGCCGGCGCGAATCTTTTCGATATTCCAAGCCGGCGCCTGCGGCGTAGAGGTTTCGATCAACTGCTCGATATAACGGTCCAGGATTTGATTGCAACCCATTGCTGTCCCCTCTGACATAAACGATAGGTGAACGTTACCCCTAGTGTAACGCGAACGAGGAATATAGGGTGAACGTTAACCCTATATTCCTCGCGAACGGCAGACTTTTAGCGGCAAACGGCGGTGAGACCCGCGGCGATGCGATGCGCCAGGCGCTCATAGCCGGCAGGACTGTAATGCAGACCGTCCGGCATATAGAGCTCGCGGTGCTCCGGCAAAAACGGGCTGATACCGCTTTGCGCATACAGGTCAATCACCGGCACGGAGTAGCGGTCGCAGACCTCGAGCATCGCTCGCACGTAGGCGACCTGCGTCAACCCCAGGTGGTTGAGCTCGTCGCTTGCCGGGATATCCTTCTCGTGCTTGCCGCTCGTCTTGCACGGCGTCATAAACACGAGCTTTGCCCGAGGCGAGCGCGCCGTGATGGTACGGATCAGGTAATCGAGTGCACCATAGAACTCATGCACGTCCGTGCTGCCCAGCTCTCCAAGCGGCACGTTGCGGCTAAAGTCGTTGACGCCGCCAAAGACGATGTAGATATCGGCCGCATCGTCGATACCGTCAAGGCGCTCGACAAACGAATCGGTACGGTCGGCCTTGATGGCGATACGCGAACCCTTGATGCCAAAGTTCTCGACGACCGCGCCTCCCAGCAACGCGCCCAGATGCGAAGTCCAAGAGATGTCGTTGCCGCCTGCGCCGCATCCGTTATCGCCCCATGTGGTCGAATCGCCAAAGCAGCAAATGGTCGATTCACTCAAACTCTTCGTTTCCATAATCTTCTCCTCATCCGCCCATCGGCAGTCATACAGGAACGTACCGTTTATTCGCAGCATGCCGAGGGGCTATGCACGGGCGCATTCCGCAACGTGCGAATCGAGCCATTCGATATCCTCGACAAGATGTGCCACGCCCAGATGGTGTTCACCCGGACACACCTCGTGCCGCAGGCCATCTCTGCGACCCAGCAACTTGTAGACATCGCGCACGATCTCGAGCTGCTCGTCAACATTTTTCAGCCCGCGCGAACCGTTCAGATGATCCTCTTCGCAGCTTTGCACCAGCAGCGGATGCGGCGCGATGAGCGAGGCAATATCGCCCATGTCGAGTAAGCGCCAAAGTCCGGGTGTGTAGTTGCAGCTGCAATTGCCATTGAGATGCAGCAGCGAATCGTCGACACCGTACAGATAGCCCGAGACAAACGCCTTGCGCACACGCGGGTCGAGTGCGGCCAGGTACAACGTCATGTAGCCGCCACCCGAAAAACCAAAGCAACCCAGGTCATCCATGGCAATGTCGCCGCGCGCCTCTAGGTAATCGATCAGACGCATGTTATCCCAGGCGTTGAGGCCCGCAACCGTAAGACCCAGCGGCTCGGCCATACGTGCTTGATTCAGACACGTACCGCGCAGGTAGCTGTTCTCGTCATCGCCCTGACCCTTCCAGTCACGACGGTATCCCCAACCGCGCGCATCAGGGCAGACGGTCACGTAACCCATGCGTGCCAAACGCAGACCGTAGTCGTAATTGAACTTACGCACGGCATCATCGACAGCCGGCACGCCCGCAACACCGGCTACGCTTGCAGCACCCGCTCCCTGATGACCATGCGGGCAGATATAACAGCGTTTGAGTCCCCGCTCATCAAGCTTAGGATGAGACGGCTCCAACAGGTAGAACGGCACCCAAACATCACGCTCGACCTGCAACATCGCATGGGTGCGCACGATGCCGCCGGCAACCCGCACGCGGCTGAGCTCACGAATCTCAATCGGGACGCGGTCCATAAGCGAAAGACCCAAAACATCGTACAGGCGAGTCCTGGTCGCAATCCTCCACGCCTCAAAGTCTGCAGGGGTCTTGCCCGCAAATGCCGCCGAGCGCCCTTCGCGCTTCAGTCGGGCGCGCAGCGCAGGCTCGTCTTCGCAGTACGTCTCGATGTGCACGGTGCGACCATTGGCAGATAGCCCAGCCGTCTCCACCGCATCACCGTCGCCGCCCTCGGGATCCCAGCCATCCACACCGGCAAGCACCTGCTCGCGAGCGTACCCGGCGGCAGCCATCACATCGAGTTCATTCGCCCACGGCACCCAGCCGGTAGTATCGCCCGCCGGCCCATACAGGATCGCGCCAGCATACTGCGCGCAGTTGTGCGCCGCCGGTTTATCCAATCCCACCAGCCTTCGCGCTTGATATGTCGCCCTAGCCAACAATCGATCAGCGCAGTTTGCGCCCATTCGCGCCAAGGACGGCCTAGGTAGACCGAATCCGGCGCCACGCCATCCGGAGCTGTAAACGAACAACCATGAAACACAAATCCGTACGGCTCGCCTTTAGGCGTGGAGGCTGCCGTTACATACCCGTTGACATCCATATCGCGGTTGAGCGAGCGAATCTCGCACCCCTCAAAGTAGGCACGCGCGCCGCCAAAGATAAAGTCGACATCGCCCTCGATCCGGCAACGTCGAAAATACTGGCGTCCCACCCGGCGCGGCGCATACTGTTTGGGTCCTATGAACCCGCCCGGTTTGGCCTCATGCGGCGGCAGCGGACCCAAAAACAGCGTGTCTTGGTGTCCCTTAATGCAGCAGGCATCGACAACCAGACAGTCGCCATCGGCATACAGGGCAATCGCCTGACCGACCTCGCGCCCATCGCCCGCATCGTTTTCGATCGTGAGGTTCTCGAGCCGTACGTCGTCGGCATCGACCAAAACGGTATAGGTCCTAAACGTGCCGAGCGTGCCGTCGACGCCCGAGCCGTCCTCCGAAGGCATCTTGGCACCCAGGCTGCCCACGATACGCACGCTATCGGCCGTCTCTCCCTCAATCGTCACATGCGGGCGACGAATCTCGACCCGCTCGCGGTACTCACCCGGCTCGACGCGAATCATCACCGGTTGCTCGGCATCCGGATAGAGCTGATCGGCTGCCGCCAAGGCATCGGAAATCGTTGGATACGCTCCTGCCGCAGCCCTCGAAACGCGCAGCGTATAGATACTTTCGCTCATCGTCCATCACGCTCCCATGCAACGAACTGTTCAGGCCAGCCCTGAACCTGTGGCTGAATATGCTCGGCGCAGCCCTTAAATGCCGTTTGGGCCGTGGCGAGCGATGCCCCATGCTTTCCATGCGGAAAGACATGTAGGCTAAAGCCAATCCCGTGGTCGGCAAGAGCCTGCGCAAGAAGGAGGCTATTTTGAACTGGTACCGATGCATCCTCGGCGGTATGCCACAAGAACGTACGGGGGAAGCCATCGCCCACCATATTCTCGATCGACAACTTTTGAGCCAAAGCGCCATCGGCACCCGTTAGGTGTTCAAACGAACCACGATGAGCATAGGCCCCCGAGCTTACGACCGGATAGCCCAAGCAAAGTGTGTCAGGCCGAATCGACTCAGGCGATGCCGCGATCGACTCTGCAAGCCAGGATTGGTCCCAAAGCGCCCCGAGCAAGCCAACCAGATGCCCACCGGCCGAAAAACCCATAACCGTAATCCGATCAGGATCGACACAGTACTCTGCCGCATGGCTTCGGACGGTATCGACCGCCCGCGCGAGTTCTTGCAATGCCAGCGGATAGACAGCCGGAGCAACCGAGTAGTTCAGCACAAACGCTTGGTAGCCCATCGCCAACAAACGGAGCGCTACCGGCTCGCCTTCGCGCGGCGAAACGTGATCGTAGCCGCCTCCCGGCACGACCACAACTGCAGGCAGCGGTTTTAAAGCATAAGCATCTTCGGTCGGGGCAAAAACATAAGACGTAATCGTGGCAGACGAGCCATCGACCCCGGCAGGAATCGTTTTATTGAGCATATATTCCCTTTCACCATGATGCGTAGCGCAGCGCACACGGCCGTATCGCATAAGGGCTGCATTGCCGATTTATCCGACAATGCAGCCCTGGTCATCACCCCGAGTTAGGAACGGACGACCTTGTCGACGTTCTGGAGCTGCAGCTCCTCGCCGTCCTGGCCCTCGATCACCACATTTTGCAGGTCGAGCACCTTGACGTTTTGCGCAATGATGCCCTGACGCACCATGGGCTCAACGCCGCAGGCCATGGCCGGAACAAAGGGCTCAGCATCGTCGGCAAAGGTCACGTGGACATCCTGGAACGTCAGGCGCGTTACTTTGCTCTCGGGCAGACCCGTGATATAGGCCGCGGCAGCATGGCAGTTGGTGGCCTCGATATCGCAAAACGTCGTGGCACCAAAGCCGGGCGTGCGGTCGTCGGCGGGCAGTGCCTCGCGAGACTGCACGTAGTCGGTCTTGCCGTCCTTGTCACAGAAGTAGAAGGAGTTGACCACGAAGGGCGTGAGCACCTCGTCCATGCGAATGTGCTCAAAGGTAATGCCCTCGTTGACGGCATCCTTGCCCCGCCCGCGGCGGGTCTTGACGCGCAGGCCGCGGTCGGTGCGCTCAAAGAGGCACTTGCTCACGGTAAGGTCCTTGATGCCGCCGGCAGCCTCTGAACCCAGGACCACGGCGCCGTGACCATCGTGCATGTAGCAGTGAGAGATCAGCACGTCGTGCGTGGCGGGACGAAGCTCGGGTTCAATGCCCAGCTTGCCGCTCTTGATGGCGATGCAGTCGTCACCCACTGAGAACTGACAACCAAGGATGCGAACAAAACCGCAGCTCTCGGGATCGAAACCGTCGGTGTTGTGGGAGTTCTTGGGGCCCTCGATGGACAGGCAGAGCGCATCGACGTGCTCGCACAGGATGGGGTGGATGTTCCACGCCGGGCTGTTGCGGACGGTGAAGCCGGCCAAGCTCACGTTCTCACACTCGGATAGGAAGATCATGCGCGGGCGGGCGACCTCGCGGCCCTCCTCCGGGCGAAAGATGTTCTTAAAGTCCTTGTTCCACCAGTTGTCCTCGGCAAAATCGGTCTGACCGTCGATGGCACCACGACCATAGATGCACGCGTCGTGCACGCTCAGACCCGTAAAGGTAGAGCAGTAGGTCGAGAAACTCTCGCCCTCCCAGCGGCCCAGGGGCAGCATATCGGTGCCAGCATACCCAGCACCCTCGTCGCCCGTGACCGTACCGGGGATGTAGGCAAGCGCCGCACGATCGTGGCGAGCCAGCAGCACCGCTCCCTCGGCGAGCTCGATGTTGATATTGCTCTTAAGGAAGAGGGACTTGATACGATAGCTGCCGGCGGGAATCAGCACGCGCCCGTCCTTGGGACAGGCCATGATGGCAGCCTGGATGTTGGTGGTGTCATCATGCTCGGCATCGCCCTTGGCGCCACAGTCACGAACGTTGATGGTAAAAGGCTCAGCCGGCGTGGTGACACCTACGCTCAGCTCACGCTCGCCACAAACAAAACGAACCAGGTTGCGCTTGCCGGGGGTCAGGCCGTCGACATAGGTCTCGACCGTATTCGTGGTACCAGCGGGCTCGTCGTTGACAAAGATCTCCCACGTATCGGCGCAGGTAAAGTAGCCGCCGTCGTCAAGCTCGATCACGGCCGCGCGGGCGTTGCGCCAGATAACGTTCGTCTCCATGGATTTCTCCCTCAAAAAGATGCTCTAAAGGCAAATTGTACGCTGTTAAAAAAGGGCCGTGCCTGCCGGCGGAATTCCGGTGGCACGGCCCTGTGATTTGGACGATATGTCGGCCTTACTCGGCGGGAGTTACGCTACCGTCCTGGAAGCCAACGTTGTTGTGGGCAAAGCAGTCCTCGTACTTAAAGCCGGAGAGCTCCTCGCAAAGCGCCTTGACCTCGGGCTTGACGTCGGCCATCTTGCCACCCTCCTTGACTCGGTGAATCTCGTCGCAAAGGACGTCGCACTGCTCCTTGTCGATCTTGATGCCGCGGGCAAGGACGGCCGCAAGCAGGAAGAAGCCGGCGCAGCCGATGATCATGTAGCCGCAGATATACAGAGGCACGGTAGCGGGCTGGGTCACGGCGTCGCTATTGCCGGCGGTCTGAATGAAGCCGGAGGCAGCAAGGACGATAGCCCACACGTTGACGGCGATAGCCTGGGCGATTTGCTGGCAGAGCTGCTGCGCGGAGCTGTAGATGCCCTCGCGACGACGCAGGGTGATGAGTTCATCGACATCGGGGATGTAGTTGAGCAGAACATCGGGCAGGTACTGGAAGCCGACGTAGAAGAACTTCCAGATGGCGAAGATGATGGGGTAGGCGATCATGGCGATGGCGACCGTGGAGGTGCCGTTGATCTGACCAAAGGCGAAGTAGTTGTAGGCGATGATGCACGCAGCGCAACCGACATTTGCGAGGTACCAAGACTTGTGGAAGCCCTTCTTGGCCATGAGGGCGACCCAGATGGCGGTGCAGACGATAGCGACGACCTTGCCAGGCATCTCCATCACGGACTCGTAGGACTTAGGAATCTGCAGGCAGTAGACGATGAAGAAGGACAGGCAGGCAGCAGCGAGCTTCGTGGAGACCTGTGCATACAGGACCTTGCGGAAGGACTTGTTGCGGAAGGTGGAGAGAACGTCCACAAAGAACTTCTTGATGCCCTCGCCGACGCTCTCGATCTTCTCCTGAGCGACCTCCTCGGGGGTGTGCTCCCACGTGGACAGGTACACGCAGAGCAGCGAGATTGCCATGACCGAAGCGTTGACCGTAGCGATGATGAAGTAGCTGAACGGGTTGGTCTCGCCGAAGGTGCCAAAGCCAAAGCCGACGAGTGCAGCCATCAGGAAGCCGGCGGCGTTACCAAAGAGATGCTTGTAGCCGGTGAGGTACGTACGCTCCTTAAAGTCGTCGGTCATCTCGATGGTAAGCGGCGACAGGTTGGCGGTGCAGAACGTGTACGCGACGTTGTAGATCAGGTACAGCACAAAGTAGTACGGGAAGCCAAACGGCGTAGCCACGAAGATGAGCGGCTCGGCGATCATCATCGGGATGGCCAGCAAGATCCAGAAACGACGACGACCAAAGATGCGGCCAATCTTGGTGGCATAGAAGTTATCGGCCACAAAGCCCATCAGCGGGCAAAGAATGGCGTTGACATAGATGGCAAACGAGCTGATCAGTGCAGCCTCGCCTGCGGACAGGCCGCACTCCGTGGACAGGAACAGCACCATGTAGCTGTGCGTAAAGGTCAGGGCACCGGAATTGAGCATACCGCCCATACCAAAGCCCAAGCGCGTCCAGAATGTGATCTTACGCTTTTTTCCGATCTTATTAGTCATCGAGCTCCCTCTCTTTTCTCGATTGTCTTGTACCAAGACATTTGAGTCCACACTGACATCTGTCTGCCCAGCGTTCAGGGTGAACGTTTAGTTAGATTATGCGCGATTCCTTACGAGAGGTGAACGTTCACTTGCATATTATCCCCAAACGGTCGATTTTTACCGCCGAACGGACACAATTGAGGCTCTAAGACCTATTGTCTGCTGGTAAATGTGCCATGCTGGACAGCCATGAGATAGGTGAACGTTTATCAGATTCTCCAACATATTCACTTAACCACAAAACGAAACCCCGCCGGGAACACTCCCGACGGGGCCGACGACATAGCGCTACGCTTGGGTGCATTTGCCACTACAGGCAGACGCCGTCCTTCCAGATGCTGATCTCGTGACAGCCACGGCGCTCGGCACTCGTGAGTTTACCGCTCGCCGTCTCCAGCACCAGCTGGTATAGATCGTGAGCAGCCTCGTCGAGCGTGCGCTCACCCGTGGCAATCACGCCGGCGTTAAAGTCCATCCAGTTGGCCTTGTGGTCGCACAGACGCTGATTGGTGAACACCTTGAGGGTAGGCGCCGGCGCGCCAAACGGTGTGCCGCGGCCGGTCGAGAACAGAATCACGTGGCAGCCGGCAGCCGTCAACGCCGTGGTGGATACCATGTCGTTGCCCGGACCGCACAGCATGTTCAGGCCGTGTTTATTTGCCTGGCCGGCATACGGCAGCACGTCGACGATGGGGGCAGATCCGCCCTTTTGCACGCAGCCGCAGCTCTTGTCCTCGAGCGTGGTAATACCGCCGTCCTTGTTGCCGGGGCTCGGGTTCTCGTAGAC
>ENA-OQJC01000534-OQJC01000534.1-human-gut-metagenome-genome-assembly--contig:-NODE-534-length-11449-cov-3.865925_pt1 | contig 11449 bp, 10 predicted proteins | sample MGYA00242600_ERZ504766 | MGnify/ENA primary metagenome ERZ504766 (study PRJEB26092, sample SAMD00036364) | human gut metagenome | host: Homo sapiens | study: EMG produced TPA metagenomics assembly of...
AATGCTATTCTGTTTCTGCGAGGGTTGGCCGGGCTTGCTTTGCTATTCTCTCCGTCGCCCTCGCTGCTCTGATTTCAGCATTTGAATGCTGTTTGTCAGGGGCAGCGAATCGTTGACGGTATTTTTTCATTTTTGGGCTTGACTTTTAATAGTTAGTCTCCTATTTTCCTTACTCAGACTCTGACTGATAGGTTCTTCTTTTCTAATGAAACATACGCTCAACCGCGGATCGGCGGTCGCGCATTTTACCGTTGCCTTGCTTCCCCCAGAGTCGTTACATGTGGTACACCGCAGCGGAGCGAAGTCCTTCCGGCAGGCCGTCGGGCGCAGCAGGTGAAAGTTCCCAGTGTACCTGCCCCGCCCACTGGGAGGCGACAGCGGAGAAGTGGAGCATGACAATACCGAGATCCAATGCGGCATCCAAATTATCGGTGTAGGCATCCTCCTGCTGCACCAAATAGATGCTGTGATCCTGCACAAGGAAGCCATAGGGCTGACGGTTGAGATAGCTGGGGGAGAGCGAAGCGGCGTAGAAGGACTGCCAGAGCATATCGTCGTAGAAGTCCATCATCTCGTCAAGCCCAGACTTGTTGCTCCAGCTCCCCATGTGAACCAAATCGTGCACGCCCTTTTTGGGCGCGTAGTACTGCTGTTCGGCCCGCACATCGATCTGAGACATACTTAGGATATTCAGCCGCAGCTTTTTTGCGGTCTTTTCCCCGTAGCCAAAGGCAACGATTGCCGCCACCTCTAACGGGGTGGCGAGAGACAGTGCCTTTTTGATTTTGTCGCTGTCGGTGAAGGTCATCCAGCAGGTGTCAATGTCCAACTCAGTCAGCTTGAGGACGAGATCTTCCATCATGTAGCCGGCGTTGATGGCCGCATAGGAATGCGGGGCAGACATAAGGAGCAGGTAGTGCGGTGCTCCGATGAGAAATTGATTATAGCCCGCTGAGCTCTCCAGCGCCGGCTGTGCATCCTTGTCCAAGACGATCAACTCCGTTGCAATCTCCGGGACAAGACGGGGGCAGGTCTTTTCATAGTAGGATCGGAGCTGGCCGATAGCCTCGCTCGGAACTTCCTTTTCGCGGAATGCGCGAACGGATCTGCGATTTTGAATCATAGCGCTGTAATTCATAGTAGTATCTCCTATTCTGATGTCTTTGGTTTTCTTATAAATCGTCTATCAGTGCGGTGCTCTTGGCGTAGGCGGTACTGCGTGCCTCAAAGAAATCGGTCTTGACCATGTTGGCGTCGGCGTACTGGCTGACCCATTCCATGCTCTCCGGTTCGCTCTCAAAGCCTGGATACAATGCAGGATAGCCAAGGCTCGTCCAGCGGAGGTTGCCGAGATAGCGGATGTAATCGCTGATCATCTGCCGGTTCAGCCCCGGGATGTCGTCGCCGATTACATAATGCCCCCATGCGATCTCCTGCTCCACGCCCTCACGCATCATCTCGCGCAGCGCTTGTACGCTCTCGGCGGTGAACAACTCCGGCTGCTCCTTTTGCAGCTCCGTGATGATATTGCGGAACAGCCACAAGTGCGTGTTCTCGTCGCGGTTGATATAGCGGATCTCCTGCGCCGAGCCGGGCATCTTCCCGTTTCGGGAGAGATTGTAGAAGAACATAAAGCCGCTGTAAAAATAGATGCCCTCCAAAATATAGTTTGCCATCATCACGCGCAGCAGCGTGGGAGCGTCCTTCCGCTCCTGAAACTCGTTGTAGCAGTCCCCAATGAAGGTGTTGCGGCGCAGCAGATGCTCGTCCGTTTTCCATTGGTAGAGGATGTCATTGCGCTCCACGGGGGAACAGATGGTGTCGAGCATATAGCTGTAGCTCTGTGAGTGGACACACTCCTGAAACGCCTGAATGGACAGGCAGAGATTGACCTCGTTGGCGGTAATGTAGGCGCCGATATTAGGCAGGTTCGCTGTCTGAATGGAATCCAAAAAGACAAGAAAACTCAGAATTTTATCGTAGGCGCTGCGCTCGGCTGACAGCAGGCGTGGATAGTCCTTCACATCCTGCGAGAGATTGATCTCCTCAGGGATCCAAAAGTTGTTCATGGCCTGCCGGTACCAGTCGCTGACCCAAGCGTACTTCATATTGTTGAAGTCGTTGAGGTTTGTGGTATTGCCGCCGATCATGCGCCGCAGGCGCACATCAGGGTCGCCCTCCGGGTTAAAGAGGGGCTTTTTCTTCAGTTCCGTCATGCTATCCTCCTTATGACGAGCAGCTTTCGCAGGCCTCGACCTCAAGGGCCTTGCTGCGGACATAGTAAATGGTCTTGACGCCGGCCCTCCACGCCTCCAAATACAGTCTGAGCACCTGACGCATGGAATAGTCGTTTGTGATATAGAGATTCATGCTCTGCGCCTGGTCAATATGTCTCTGGCGAAGGCCCGCGGCGCGTACCGACCAGCTTTGGTCGATTAGATGCGCTGCCTTATAGTACCACCATGTGTCCATAGAAAGCTCTGGAGCAACGCGGGGCAGCATGCTGCCCTTTTTTTCCTCTAAAAAGAATTTCTTCATAATTGGATCTATACCCGCCGACGTGCCGGAGAGGATAGATGTGCTGGAGGTCGGTGCGACCGCCAGCAGATAGGCGTTGCGCATTCCCTGCACCGCCACCGTTTTCGCAAGCGCCCGCCACTTTTCGGAGGTATAACCCCGCTTTTCAAAATACGCGCCCGTCTGCCAGTCGCTGCCCTCAAAGAGCGCGTAACGACTCTTTTCCCGTGCCAGAGCTGTGTCCGCCTTGACGGCGGCGTAGTTGATGAGCTCGAACACTGCGTCGGTGAAGGCAAGGTGCTTATCGCTCTCCCAGTGGATGCCGCGCTTTGCCAGCATGTGGTGGTAGCCGCTGACGCCCAGGCCGATGCTGCGGTACTTCTGATTGGTAAGCCGCGCGTATTCCAACGGGTAGAAGTTGAGGTCGATCACATTATCCAGTGCGCGGATGGCCGTTTCCACCGTGCGTTCCATATAGGCCTCGTCCTCCACCGGCAGATTACCGAGAGACAGACTCGCCAGGTTGCAGACCACAAACTCACCTGGGCGTGTGGCCGTCACCACAATTGTGTCGCCGTTCTCCGTGTGCACCTCAGTGCTGATGTGCTCGATGGGTGCCATGTTCTGCGCGATCTCCGTACAGAGATTGGAGCAATAGATCATTCCCGTGTGGCCGTTTGGGTTCATATGGTTTACACTGTCGCGATTGAAAGCGAAGGGTGTGCCGGTCTCCACTGCCGAGCGAAGCACCAGCCGCACGATGTCCTTGACGGTGACGCTGCGCTTTTCGATGCGCGGGTCATTGACGCAGTCCAGATACCGCTTCTCCCATTCTGTACCCCAGTAATCCTCCAGTGCGTAGCCCTTGACCGTGAGGATCTCATGCGGACACATGAGATGCCACGGTGCGTCTATGTTCTCCTCCGCCAGTCGCCAGAAGAGATCCGGATAGCACACGGCGGGAAACACATCATGTGCCTTCATGCGGTCGTCGCCGTTGTTGGTGCGAAGTTGAAGGAATTCCGGCAGATCCCGGTGCCATGCGTCTAAGTAAACCGCCACAGCGCCCTGCCGCATCCCCAACTGATCCACCGCCACGGCGGTGTCGTTGACCAGCCGGATCCAGCGGATAACGCCGCCCGCCGCCCCTTGAAAGCCGCGGATGGTGCTGCCTGCAGCGCGCACCTTACCGAAGTACATCCCCATTCCACCGCCGAATTTAGAGACCTTTGCGAAGTTGTCCAGCGAGCGGTAGATGCCGTCCAGACTGTCCGGCACAGTGTCCACAAAGCAGCTTGAAAGCTGATGGTAGGGCTTTCGTGCGTTGGACATGGTAGGTGTCGCCATCGTGACCTCCATACGGCTGAGCATATCGTAAAAGCGTTTTACCCACCCCATGCGGTCAGAGCCTTCGTTCATAGCAAGATGCAGCGCGATACCCAAAAACATCTCCTGCGGTGTTTCCAGCGGCACGCGGCTGCGTGACTGGATCACATAGCGTTTGAGCAGCAGGTCAAGGCCGGAGTAGGTGAACAGCTCGTCCCGTTCCGGGCAGAGAAAGTCCTCCGCCATGGCAATCTCCTCGTGGGTATAGTGGGCAAGGATATAGTCACCGTAGAGTCCCTTATCCGTCAGATAGCGAAGCTTGCCATAGAGGTCGCAGACGCCGCGCCCCTCCCATTCCTGTGCGTTGCGACAGCGAAAGGAGTGGTTCAGAAGCCGCGCCGCGATGAACTCCCACTTGGGTGCCTCTGCCGTAGTCAGCTCTACCGCCGCCTTGGTCAGTGCCTCAGCCCGCTCATCCTCCGTCATGCCCAGGTGACAGAAACTCTCAAACTTCATTTGAAGCGCCGCGAGGGAGTAGACTTCCTCGGTAAATCCATCTGGATGCGGCGCAGCACCTCGTCAAGCGAGTCATCCCCCACGTCCGCGCGATGGTATGCCGGACACGGCGCAGCGCAGACCGCTTTTCGCGGTAGAGGATGTACGCCTTGGCCACCTCATAGTGTCCGCGCTCCATGAGCGTTCGCTCCACCTCGTCCTGCACACGTTCTACGGTGAGCGGCACTGTAACGGAGAGATTGTTGAGAACGGTGGCGAGGATCTCATCCATCTCTCTGCTCCCGATCTCCTTGCCCTGTCCGTCAAACGCCTTTTTCATGGCGTTGAAAATTTTCTCCTGTTGAAAGGGAACAGACTCCCCGTTTCGTTTTCTGATCTCCATTTCGATCCTCTCATCTTCTCCGGTCACTTCTCATGTCCTTTTGGGCAAAGAGCGGGCAAGCGCAGTATCACGCTTGCCCGCTCTATTTTTGAAAGCCGGTTTTTCTGCAGCCGACGCGGCGGGGCTGTTTGTTGTCTGTTGTCTTGGTTTTGGCTTCCCTGCCAGTTACTTCATAGATTCCAGAATGGCGTCCGCCAGTGCTTCCAGCTCAGTGCGCTTGTCCGTGCCCATGGACGAGGCGAGGCTGAGCCGCTCGTTGAGCACCGTCATGTTCTTTAGCTCATTGTTGACGAATTTCTGCATGAGGTCACCGGACTTCACCGCCCATGAGCCGTTTTCAATGATGGCAAAGGTGCGGTTTTGCAGATTCAGTGCCTTCATATCCATGAGGAAGTCATGCATGGCGGGGTAGATGCCGAGGTTGTAGGTCACAGAGGCCAGGACAATGTGACTGTACTTAAACGCCTCGGAGATCAGCTGGGAGACATGAGTGGAGGACACATCGTACATCGCCACCTTGCTCATGCCCTTATCGCAGAGCGACGTCGCCAGCGCCTGCGCCGCGTTCTCCGTGTTGCCGTACATAGAGGCGTAGACGATGAGCACGCCCTGGGTCTCAGGGGCATAGCGGCTCCATGTGTCGTACTTTTCGATGAACCAGCCCAGATCCTTGCGCCACACGGGGCCGTGGAGCGGGCAGATGTACTTGATCTGATCCAAAACGCCGCCGGCCTTTTTCAGCAGGAGCTGGATGTGGGGGCCGTACTTGCCCACGATGTTGGTGAGGTAACGGCGGGCGTCGTCCAGCCAGTCCCGCTCGAAGTCCACCTCGTCGGCGAACAGCTTGCCGTCCAGCGCGCCGAAGGTGCCGAAGGCGTCGGCGGAAAAGAGGACGCCGTCGGTGACATCGAGGGTCACCATGGCCTCCGGCCAGTGAACCATAGGCGCGCCCACAAAGGTGACGGTGTGCTTGCCGAAGGAGAAGGTGTCGCCCTCCTTCACCTCGATGCACTCATGTCCGTCCACATGGAAGCCGAACTGCCGCATGAGCATGAATGCCTTCTCGTTGGAGATCAGTTTCACCTTGGGATGGCGCAGCAGGATCTCCTCGATGCAGGCGGCGTGATCCGGCTCCAGATGGTTGACCAGCAGGTAGTCCAGCTCGCGGCCATCCAGCACATACGCCAGATTTTCCAAAAGCTGGCGGCAGGCAGACCAGTCCACCGTGTCAAAGAGCACCGTCTTTTCATCCAGCAGGCAGTAGGCGTTGTAGCTTACGCCCCGGGGAATGGGAAAGCAGTTTTCAAACAGAGCCAGGCGATGGTCGTTGGCGCCCACCCAGTAGAGGTCGTTCGTTACTTTACGCACGCAATACATCTTATCTTACCTCCTTCACGGCCTCAAGCCTTTACAAATTGATCCTTCGTCTCCGCGCACTCGGGACACACCCACTCGGCGGGAAGCTGCTCAAAGAGCGTACCGGGCGCGATCTCGCCGTCCTCGTCGCCCAACTCCGGCACATACTCGTAGCCGCAGCCGCTGCAGACGTAGCGGTCGCCGATGGGGGCGGGCTTCGGCGGCGTGGGCCGCTTCATCTTTACCATGGGCGGCGCGGGCAGCTTTTCGCCGCTATCCAGCGCGGCAGTGAGCAGGGGCAGGATCTCCTCCACATCGCCCACGATGCCGTAGTCGCAGTTCTTAAAGATAGGCGCGTTACCGTTCTTATTGATGGCCACGATGGTGGAGGCGTCCTTGATGCCCTTAAGGTGCTGGGATGCGCCGGAGATGCCGCAGGCGATGTACAGATTGCCGGTGAACTTCTGACCGGACATACCCACATAGCGGTTCAGCGGCAGATATTTGAGAGTCTCCGCCACAGGGGCGGGAAGAACCGATGGCCGCGCCGGCGGCCTTGGCCAGCGACTCTACCAGTTTCATGTTTCTTTTTCTCCCCGATGCCCTTGCCCGCGGAGACCACCCGCTCCGCCTGCGGGATGGGCGTATCCATAGGGATGCCGACGGAGAAGTCGTGACCATCCTTCTTCAGCGCCGCCACAAGGTCGGCCACCTGCTGGGCAGCATCCCCCTCCGGAAGATGGTCTTTTTGCGAATGCCGGTGATGGGCGCGGGTTTCTTGGCCGCCGAACGGCTCTCGCCGCCGGAGCTCTTGCCCAGCCTGCCCAACAGATGAGAGGCGATGACCACCCGCTGGATCTCGTTAGTGCCCTCGTAGAGGGTGGTGATCTTGGCGTCGCGGTAGGCCCGTTCCACCTCCATGCCCTTGAGGTAGCCGCTGCCGCCGTGGATCTGCAAGGCATCGTTGGTGACCTCCAGCGCGATGTCCGAGGCGTACATCTTCGCCATGGCGGACTCCATGCCGTAAGGCGCGTGCTGCTCCTTCAGCTCCGCCGCGGAGTAGATGAGGAACCGGGCGCAGCGCAGCTTGGTTGCCATATCCGCCAGCTTGAAGGCGATGCTCTGCTGGGCCGCGATGGGCTTGCCGAACTGGACGCGCTCCTTGGAATAGCTCAACGCGTGCTCAAACGCGCCCTGGGCGATGCCCAGCGCCTGCGCGGCGATGCCGATGCGTCCGCCGTCCAGCGTGGACATGGCAATCTTGAAGCCCTCGCCCTCCTTGCCCAATAGGTTTTCCTTGGGAACCTTCACGTCGTTGAAGATCAGCTCCGCCGTGGAGGAGGAGCGAATACCCATCTTGTCATAGTGGTCGCCGAACTCAAAGCCCTTCCAGCCCTTCTCCACGATGAAAGCGGAGATGCCCCGGGTGCCGATGTCCGGCGTGGTGACGGCGAAAACCACATAGGTGTCCGCCTTAGGGGCGTTGGTAATGAAGATCTTGCCGCCGTTGAGGAGGTAGTAGTCCCCCTTATCCAGCGCCGTGGTCTCCGTGCCGCCGGCGTCGGATCCGGCGTTGGTCTCCGTAAGGCCGAAGGCGCCGATCTTCTCGCCCTTGGCCAGCGGAACCAGATATTTCTTCTTCTGCTCCTCGGTGCCATAGGCGAAAATGGGCCATGAGCCGAGGGAGACGTGGGCGGAGAGGATTACGCCCGTGCCGCCGTCCACACGGGCCAGTTCCTCCACCGCGATGGCGTAGCTCAGGGCATCAAGACCGGCACCGCCGTACTCCTTGGGGTAGGGAATGCCCATCCAGCCTAGCTTACCCAGCTTCTTGACAGCCTCCTCGGGAAACTCATTGTTCTGATCCATTAAAAATGCGAGGGGCTTGATCTCCTCCTCCGCAAAACTCCGGATCTTCGCGCGCAGCTCTTCGTGCGCCGACGTGGTTTGAAACAGCATACGGGTACCTCCTTTTAAAATTTTACAGCTTGCTTGTATCTTGGGAATCGGATCCGCCGGTCAGCAGCCTGCGCAGGCTCACGGCACGGAACGCCTCGTCCTGCTTTTGCTGCAAGGCCGCCAGCTGACAGTGGATGGTGCACCGCCCATGCTTGTCCTGCCAGCGGCATTTATATCCCGGCTCCATGCAGGCGCACAGGATGCCCCGCTCCCCCACGACCCCCATGAGATCGTAGAGGGAGGTCGCGTCCAGATCGCAGGACAGCGCGCAGCCGCCGAGAGCGCCGCGGCTCACCCGCACCAAATTGCCGGCGGAGAGCTTGCGCAGAATCTGGTAGGCAAACTGATTGGGGATCAATTCCGTTTCCGACATCTCGGCCACCGAATGCTTCTCCCCGTCCAGCAGCACCCGCAAAATGCGCAGCGCGTAGTCCGTCTCTTTGGTGATGATCATGCTCCACATCCTCTTTTCGCTTGCTTGTTAATACTATCATATCAATCTTGATAAATTTTGTCAAGATTATTTCAAAAAAAATATTGCTTTCATACAGACCGCCCCAGCCCGGGTCAGCTTCGCTTTCCATTCAGCGAAAAGCCATGTTCCTTACAATTATAGAAGCCAAAAAGCTGTGCCGTGGCAGTCCGCCGAAAGCAGAAAAGACTATGCCTGAAAACCAGAAAGCGGAGAAATTGGTTGGGGCTCGCAGGGGTCGCCCATCCAAGGCGGATGAGGCGATTCCTGACAAGCCTAAGCCATCCAACCGAAACAAGCAATAAAGTGCGTGCTTTTCATTTTATTCATGCCGATCATTCTTGGGAGACAGTAGAAAAATTTCCATTGTTATTGACATGATGTGCGTTACAGAGTAAAGTATTCATCAAGACTGATTCGCAATAAAGAATATCATGGTCGTTCCGTGATCGAGGTCATTATGATAAAAGGAAATGTAAAAATAGATCGCAAAAATCTCATCAGCATCCTGCAAAGCTGCCTTGTGCTGATTTTGGTGATCTTTGTCGCTCTGATGATGGTCGAGATCGGCAACCTGAAGGGCACGGCCCGCGTCATCAATTATGCCGGGCTGGTGCGCGGAGACACGCAGCGGGCGGTAAAGCTGGAGATCACAGGCACCCGAAACGATGAGTTGATCGCGTATTTAGACGATATCTTAAGCAATCTGACATCCGGAGAAGGGCACTACGAATTGGTAAAGCTCAAGGACGCGGCCTATCAGGAAAGGCTGGACAGCCAGCGTGCCTACTGGGAGCGGCTCAAGGCGGAGGTCGCGGCGGCCAGACAGCGTGGATATGAGAACACCCAAATCGTTGCCATGAGCGAGACCTATTTTGAAATGGCGGACGAAACGGTGTCTGCCGCGGAACACTATTCAGAAAAGATCGCCATGAAGATCCGCACTATTGAGATCCTCTCGGCACTGGATATGCTGTGCCTGGTGATCCTGATCATGCTCCAGACCGCCATGGCACTGAAAATGGCCCGGAAAAACCAACTGCTGGAGCAGAAGGCATACATCGACATCCATACCGGCCTGCCCAACAAAGGCTCCTGCGAGGAGCTTCTCAACAACAGGGAAATTCTCCGGGAGTCTACGGCCTGCGTCATATTTGACCTGAACAATCTGAAAACCGTCAACGATACGAGGGGTCATTCGGCGGGTGATCAACTGATCCTGAGCTTTGCCCGGCTTTTACGCCGGGTGATCCCGGAAAAGCATTTCGTGGGCAGATACGGCGGCGACGAATTTATGGCGGTCATTTACCATACGGACCGGCAGGAGGTGGAGGGCATACTGGACAGTCTGCGCAGGGAAGCCGACGCTGCAAACCGTGACGGCAATCAGCTTCCTCTCAGCTACGCCTACGGTTGGGCGATCTCCGCCGATTATGAAGGCTGCATCATGCAAACGCTGCTGGACAAGGCCGACTATTGCATGTACGAAAATAAGCGAGCCTACTACGCCACCCACGACCGGAGAGCGCCAAGGCCATAAGGCTCTTTTCAAACGAAAAACAGCAAGAACGAATTCGTCGCCACTATTGCGAAAAAAGCCTGGCCTGACGAAGAAAGGACAGGGAGGCGGCACTGAACGTCCACGTCGCAGTTGTGATGGAGGTACTGAAGGCTGGTGGCAGCGTGCAGTTCATCAGCTTCGTTAGCTTTGAGGTGAAGGGGTGCGCTGCCTGATCTGCCAGTTCGATGGTTTGCTGTACAGGAAACTCACCAGCAGGTACTTTACGATGAACGCTGGGGCGAGGGGCGGACGACTATCTTCTTTGCTGCACAACTGCACCATTTTCTCATACACGGACGATAGATCCAGCACTGCATTACATTTCCGGAGGATGGTCTCCTGCTGCATTAGATACTCGATTAATCCGCCAAGCTGATCTGGCCATTGCTGTAACGATACATAGCTGCCCTCCAGGTACAAGGTTTTTGCTGGATTTTTTCCAGTTCTCTTGCTCCAATTATACCACAGATTGGCCTCTATGGATTGAAATATAAGGCTTTTTCTTTTATTCAGTGCATATTAAGTTAGGATGTGCAGTAGATGCTCCATTTTAGCGTTTATCTGGAGATTGCCAAAGGATAAATAGAAGCAGTATTATGATGAGCAGCTTGCCGCAGAAAAGCAGCGCACCGAGCGTGTGCCCAAGCGCATTCTGACTGAGGAAGAAATGTCGGCTCTGTCCGATCGGCTGATGCAGGTCACCAAGGGCATGACCATCACGGTGCGGTATTTCAAAGAGGATACCGCCCACCCGGAGATTCCCGCAGTGGGCAACTACGTCACCCTGACTGGCAAGGCAGACCGCGATCGACCCGGTGTTCCGCACCTTGCAGGTGGGCGACACCGTAGTGCCCTTTGAAGATCTGGTGGAGGTCAGTGGGGAGGGTATCATGGAGATCGACCAATATCTCGGCATCTCCGAGGAATAAAAAACGCTGGGAGAAATCTCCCAGCGCAAGCAGCCCTAATCACGGTACCGATATGTGCCAAGCCAAAGCGGACCCAGCACCCACAACCAAGGCAGTGAAACCGTTCTCGTCACTTTTAATACCGTAAGCACCAGCGTTAAAGCAAATAAGAGGGTCATTGCAATTATTTCGGAACGGTCAGGTTTCTTCTCCATACGCAGATCACCTAGAAAGTCCGGTCACATCTGAGAAATAGTATAAAAGTCAGTATGCTTCATCCGGTTCGGTAGGTGCTGCGGTAATATCACGGTAGAAAGTGGCCCATGCAGCTTCCTCATAGGGGCGGTACAAAAAAGAAAGCCAATGCTCAATGGAATTGTCAGCAGAAGAAAAAGAAGAAATCGCCATAGCCTCTGAACCGGTGAAATATTTGAGAACCAGAAAACCCCCGC
>ENA-OQJC01000535-OQJC01000535.1-human-gut-metagenome-genome-assembly--contig:-NODE-535-length-11441-cov-3.545961_pt1 | contig 11441 bp, 9 predicted proteins | sample MGYA00242600_ERZ504766 | MGnify/ENA primary metagenome ERZ504766 (study PRJEB26092, sample SAMD00036364) | human gut metagenome | host: Homo sapiens | study: EMG produced TPA metagenomics assembly of...
ACCAGCATGACCGCGCGGTGCATCTCCTTGGTGGAGATCAGGGCGGCCTTGTCGGTCAGACGCTCGCTCATTTCCTTCTGGTGGCTCCAGAGGCTCTTGAGCTCGGCGCTCGGCGGCGTGGTCTCGGCTTCCATCGTGAGGTTGCGGCCCACGGTGCGGGTGGCTTCCTCAAGGGCGGCGATCACGTGATCGGAGAACTTGCGGGCCACGGCGCGGCTCACCTTGGCGGTGACGTTCGGGTTGCCGTCACGGTCGGAGCCGATCCAGCTGCCCGGGTGGAAGAACGCGGGGCAAGCGGGCTCGACGAGACCGGCCTTATCGCCCAGGACCCAGTCGTCGAAGCGACGGTAAACCTTGGGGATGGTGTTGAACAGCGTGTTGTCGAAGATGTCGAGAATCGTGTCCGCTTCCTCAACCGGGGTCGGCTTCTTCAGCGCGATTGGAGAAGTGCGGAACAGGGCGTCGATCTCGTTGTAGAGACGGCGCAGGCATTCCTTCTTATCCGAGCCGCCGAGGCACTTGTACTCCTCAAGCAATTCGGAAACGCGGCGAATCTTGCCTTCCACGGCCTTACGACGGGCCTCAGTGGGGTGCGCCGTGAAGACGGGGTGGAATTCGAGCTGGTTGAGCAGTTCCTTGGCCTTGGCCGGGCCAGTCTCATTGATGAGCTGGTGGTAAGCGACGGTGAGCTCGTTGATCGGGTCGACCGCCTGGTCAACGGGCACGTTGTTCTCGCGCTCGTGGAGCACGGAAACGCGGTAGTTCTCCTCGGACAGGTTTGCCAGATGGAAATACGTGGCGAACGCGCGGGCCAGCAGCTGGGCGTCGTGCAACGTCATGTTGTCGATGACGTTCACGGCCTCCTTCAGGCCATCCTGGTCGGGGTTCGGATCCTTCAGCTCGGCGAAATGCTCGGCGCTGGCCTCCACCGCGTAATGACGCACGGTGTCGAACGTAGACAGCAGTTCGGGGTTGTATTCGCCCAGTACGTTACGCAGGATCTCAAGACACAGATCCATGTCGTACTTCAGGCTTTCGGGAAGATCATGCTCCTCCGGGCCCTTTCGGCCGGTCCCGGTAGTGACGATGGCGGCGTCAGCGGGAGTGATCTGTTCTTCAGGTGTTGCCATATAACCTCCTTTGCCGAATAACAGGTTGCTCGGTCTACCGGTCGTCTGCGGCTCCTCCGCAGTTGTTGAGACCAGTCGTTGCGAGCCCACAGCCCATATTCAACGTGGTTGTTGTGTGGGCAATAGTGTATCCCCGCGAAATCGCTATTTACGTTACGAAGTCCATATAGTGCGCCAAGTTGTCCACCTATAGAGACCGAATATCGGACAGCATATGAGACGCTGTCCGATTCGCGGAAGATTTGAGCGCCTTACGATTGCTGGCGGGGAAGGCAGGGAGTAGTAATGAAGGATGTGAGCGAACAGAGAAAAAAAGTGCGCCCGAAGCGAAAGGCGCAACGGCTGTACGTAAATTCCACACCCACTCCATTCCGCTGGACATGGAAGATATTGCACGCGATTGGGAAAAACCGGTGGTGGACGCCGGTATCGCCGCCAAAGCCAGCGTGATTGTACGAGTCGGCATGTTGGACCTGGGAGCCGGCACCGGCTCCTTCCGCGTGCGTGAAATGATGCACCGCATCGCCTACCCGCTGGGCGTGCACGTACGCGCCGACGTGAACCTGACGGATATCGAGGCCACCTGCACGGATGGTCGTAACCGCATCACCGAAGTCGTGGATTTGCCGAGTACCGGCGTGAACACCGAACGTATCTGGCTGCTGGAACATTTCGCCGACTGGTTCTCCGTGAATCTCGGCAAGGGGTCGATGTATCACGTCGATTCGCAACTGTCCGATGGCGTGGTCAAGCATTTGGACGAACGTGACGCTTCGCAGTATTCGGCCGATCTGGCCAAGCGCCTGCGCGAACGTGCCAAGGTCGAGGCTGAGGCGGCCAACGGCAGCGTGGACGAGGCGCTGGATCTTGCGTCGAAAACCAAGGTACTCGTGACCTCCGTGGCCAAGTCCTTGGACGATGACAATGAAGAAGCCCACCGACTTTTGGCGGACAGCGCGGAAGTCACTCCGGTCGAAGACAAAGCGGCCGAAGAGAAGGCCTACGACGATGCCGAAGTGTTTACCGGTGACTCCAATGAGTCGGTTGAATCGGCGAACGCGGCGAACGGCGCAACCGCCGAAAGCCCTGCCGCAAGCAGTACGAAGCGTAAGAATCGCGTGCCCAAGGAATACGCCGAACACTTCAACGAGCGCTCCGACGAAGAGAAGGCCAAGGGCGGTATCACCGTGCGGCAGGCGCACGAGCGACTCGATCTGATTGAGCGCCGTAAGCCGCTGTACAAGCCGTGGTTCTCCGGTCTGGCCTCCGCCCTAGCCTGCGCGGCCTTCGTGTTCCTGCTCGGCGGCGGCCCATACGACATGATCGGTGCGTTCGTGGGCGCGGGCCTTGGCCAGTGGATGCGTCGCCGGCTGTTTGCATACCATCTGAACCAGTTCTTCGTCACCTTTGTGTGTGTGGCCGCGGCGGCGCTCGCCTGCACCGGCACCCTGCGACTCATCGGCATTTTCGACCCAGTCGCGCTCTCGCACGATACGGCCTACATCGGCGCCATGCTGTTCGTGATCCCCGGTTTCCCGCTCATCACCGGCGGACTCGACATGGCGAAAATCGACTTCCCCTCGGGCATCCAGCGCGTGGCGTACGTGCTGTGCATCATCCTGATGGCCACGCTGGCAGGCTGGGCCGTGGCCGTGATGGTGCACCTGCACCCGGAAGGCTTTGAGCCACTGGGGCTTGACCCGTGGGTCAACGGATTGCTGCGATTCGTGGCGGCGTTCGTCGGCGTGTGGGGCTTCTCCGTGCTGTTCAATTCGCCGCAGCGCATGTGCCTGACCGCCGCCCTGATCGGTGCGATCACGGACACGCTGCGCTTGGAATTGCAAGACTTCAACGTGGCACCCGAGATGGCTACCTTCATCGGCGCGTTTCTGGCGGGCATTCTGGCATCGGTGTGGCGTTCATCCGTGCGACGTGGCTGGCTACCGCCGCACCTCGGCTACCCGCGCATCTGCCTGACCGTGCCGTCGATCGTGATCATGGTGCCCGGTCTGTATATGTATCGTGCCATGTGGTACCTCGGCAGCTTCCAGACCATGAATGCGCTGGACTGGGCGTTCCGTGCGTTCATGGTGATTATCTGTCTGCCGATCGGCTTGGCGATGGCCCGCGTGGTGACCGACAAGTCCTGGCGCTACGACATCTGACCGTCATCTTGGCTCTCCTCAGGTGGGGGGAGCTCGGATAAAACAGCGTCTCAGTATGGAAACGGTGGAAGGTGCTTGAGCCCTTGTATCCACTACCATCAGGCGAAGTGCGTTGCGGCCGTATTCACGACTGTGACGGTCTGTATGACGCCGCTCCGGCGTCAATCGCATATCAGCACATAGTTCTGCCATGGCGGTAGCCGCTTGGCGTCATGATTGAGGAGGGGGCGCAGTTGGCCAACGATTTCTGGATTCTGCTGGCCATGGTCATCTATTTTGTGGCCATGCTGTCCATCGGATTCATCTACTCCAAACGCTCCAACTCCTCCTCCAAGGAATACTTCGCGGGCGGGCGTGGCGTGGGGCCGTGGCTCACGGCCCTGAGCGCCGAAGCCTCCGACATGAGCGGCTGGCTGCTGATGGGCCTGCCGGGCCTGGCCTACTTCACTGGTGCGGCCGACCCGATGTGGACCGCCGTCGGACTGGCGCTCGGCACCTATCTCAACTGGAAGCTTGTGGCCCGGCGACTGCGCCGCTACTCGGTAGTGACCGACGATGCCATCACCATTCCTGACTTCTTCGCCAAGCGTTTCCATGACAAGAAGGGCGTGATCTCCACCATCGCGGCCGTGATCATCCTGGTGTTCTTCAGCGTGTACGTGGGCAGCTGCTTCGTGACCGTGGGCAAGCTGTTCGCCACGTTGTTCGGTTTCGACTACCACGTCATGATGATCATCGGCGCGGTGGTCGTGTTCGTCTACACCGTGGTGGGCGGCTACTTGTCGGTGGTGATGACCGACTTCATTCAAGGCATGCTCATGTTCTTCGCGCTCGCGGTGGTGTTCATCGGCACCGTGGCCAGCGCGGGCGGTGTCGACAACACCGTGGAATTCCTGCGTGCCATCCCCGGCTACCTGTCCGGCACGCAGGTGGCCGCGCCCAAGCTGGACCCGGCCACCGGCCAGCAGCTCGTCGAGGCGGGCAAGGCCGTGTTCGGCGCGCCCTCCGACTACGGCATCATCACCATCATCTCCATGCTGGCGTGGGGCCTGGGTTACTTCGGTATGCCGCAGGTGCTGGTGCGCTTCCTGTCCATCCGCAGCGTGGAAGAAGTGCGCAAGTCCCGAATCATCGCCACCTCCTGGTGCGTGATTTCGCTGGGTTGCGCAGTGTGCATCGGCTTGGTGGGGCGTGCGATGATGCCCACCGAACTGCTGACCTCCACCGATGCGGAAACCATCTTCATCGTGCTGGCGCAGACCCTGCTGCCGAGCTTCATGTGCGGCGTGGTGGTCTCCGGCATTTTCGCGGCCTCGATGAGCTCCAGCTCCTCGTATCTGATCATCGGCGCTTCGGCCATGGGCGAGAACATCTTCCGCGGACTGCTGCACCGCAAGGCCACCGACAAGCAGGTCATGATTGTGGCCAGGGTCACGCTGGTGGTCATGTTCCTGTTCGGCATTCTGGTGGCATACGACCAGAACTCGTCGATCTTCCAGGTGGTGTCTTACGCGTGGGCCGGGCTTGGTGCCTCATTCGGCCCGTTGATGCTGTGCTCGCTATACTGGCGTCGCGCCAACAAGGCCGGCGCCGTGGCCGGCATGCTGTCCGGCACGGCGGCCGTGCTGAATCTGGCACAACCTCGTCAAGCCCTTGGGCGGCGTATTCGCCATCTATGAGCTGCTGCCGGCGTTCATCATTTCGCTGCTGTTCATCGTGGTGGTTTCGTTGCTGACCGCCAAGCCGAACAAGCGCATGCTCTACGAATTCGACCACTACATGGACGATCCGCTGCCCGGCACCCTGCCGTCCGGCACCGTGCTCGTCGACGAGCCCATGGAAGCCATGGAGTCCGAGGTCCGCAGCGGCAAATGACACGTGCCTGCTGTGCGGTCGGCTCGTATGGCAGAGGAGTGGCTTTTTTGTGGTTCGGCAGGAACCATTGAGGCCAAAACGGACTTCGAGGGGCTGATTTGACGTTCTGGAGAGATCTACTTCCGTTTCAAGGGGCTGATGCCTGAGTAGACGCGGCTCCAAAACGGCGGAATGGCGTTGACGTAAGGGCATTGATACACGTGGTCTACCGGATGATCAGCCCCTTGAAACGGAAGTAGACCTCCGGCGGAGGCCAAATCAGCCCCTTGAAATGGGTTTTGAATACCGTAGCGCGGTGCGGACGGTGCGGACTGACTCTACCGGGCTTATTATTCCTGCGTCGTCGGAATAATTGGCAGCAGAGGCTCGAATTTCAGCCGTTTGTACAGTGGAATACGGCGTAGCTTTCGGACATCGCTAATTTGCTGGGTAGTTTGCCGCATCGTGAGCTGGACCGTTTTGCCCGTAACCTCCTGTATCCTTTCGGCAACTCTTCGGGCAAGGGCCTCTTCTCCCGCTTCGTCGCCAATATCTAATTTGGTGACTTGAATGTACTTCCAGCCAGCATCTTCGATCATCTGGCGGCGTCTCGCGTCATTCAGCCATTGCCCGGCATGATGAGAGCCTTCGTATTCGATACATATCTTGAATTCAGGGTATGCAAGATCGAGATATATGGGTCTGGTGTTGTTTCCTACGAATATTGGATAATTCACCTGCGGGCAATTCAGACCGTATTTCAAGAGAACCAAACGAGTTCGTGTTTCCATGGAGGAATCTGTGCCCGCGCGCGCCAAAAGTAGGGCGCGACGGCATTTGTTATACCCGCGGAACAAATACGAATTGGTGCCATTCTCTTTGTCGGCTCGCACCTGGGCCTCGGCCTCATCGAGATACAGAGAAAGGGCGTCGATGGTTGTTCTGCAGAGCCTTCGATCTCGTCGCATCATGGAATCAGCGAGAACGATGAGTTCTTCAAGTTCGAGATACGTGGAGAACATGGCCCATGTGCAAGCTGGTGAAGTGCATGTGAATTGTCCCTCGATTATGACCGTGTCTAGTGGAAAAGGCCATACAACCACTTTGACCCCCACAATGTGCCGTTTGTCATTGGCGTGTGGAACCGCAACAATGGTTGTAGTTGCAAGGCCTCTGTGTTTGCTTGATATGCGGGGTACTTCAATTGACAAAAGCTCCAACGCTGTTGTCAGGGCATAGGGTGGGCGCCATGCGCTTCGTCGTTGAACATCTGCGCACGTCTGCATTCGTTGGTACTTCTGCATTGTCAGCTCGGTCAATGCCGTTGAGCTACCCATGATGATCACCCCTTCGTGATGTTCGCTTTGTCCTCGCAGTGTAGAGTCCGGCTACCGGCCCTGTCTACCGCCCCAATTTTTCGGTGGATAAATGTGGATAAGTCGGTGGATAAACTATGGGTGTTCATCGCAGTTGCAGGCCATCCCGCAATTACATGGAACGTAGGGGTTTGCAGGCAGCCAGCGGGAATCGCCGTCGACGGCGCGATTCAACTTGGACGAATCTCCATGGCGTTCATGCAAAGGTGGCATGATGGCCGGTATGAGTAGCTTGGTGCGTATTGTCAATGCCGGTGTTCCGGGGTCTCAGGACCGCGTGGATGTGGTGCTTCGCGATGGGGTTGTTGCGTCTGTCGGCCCTGCTGGAACGGTCTCGGCTTCGGACAGCACGATGCAGACTAAGGCGCATACGACATCGTTGGAATACGCGACGAATGCCATTGCTTCTGGCAGCGTCTCAATCCCAACGTCGGCCGCCGCACCCGCCGACGAAACCACCATCGACGCCGACGGCCTGTGGGTTATTCCCGGCCTGTGGGACTGCCACACGCACTTCACGCAATGGGCTAAGACGCTGGGCCGACTGGACCTCATCAATGCCCGTTCCGCCGCCGAAGCGATGGACATGTTGCGCCGTCATCTGGATGAGCGCCGCGCCGCCGGCACGCTTGACCCAGATGCCTTCGTGGTGGGCATGCGATTCCGTCACTCGCTGTGGGCCGACGACGAGCAGCCCACACTGGCCGCAATTGACGCCGTGACCGGCGAACAGCCGGTGGCCCTCTCCAGCGCGGACATGCACTGCGGATGGGTGAATTCCGCCGCGGCCCGCAGGCTTGGCGTACATGTGGACGAATCCGGTCTGGTCGGTGAACTCGAATGGTTCAACGCCTACACCGCCTTCGACAAGGCGCCGGGCGCTGCTGAAGAGACTGACCGTCTGCTGCGCGAGGCCGAACAGGACGCCGCAAGCAAGGGCGTGGTGGGCATCCGCGATTATGAAATGGCCGAAAACATCGATACATGGATCAATCGTTTCGCGGCTGGCATTAACGGTTTGCGCGTGGACGCCGGTGTATACCCCGAGCGGTTGCGAGCCGCCATTGACGCGGGTTGGCATACCGGCAAGGAATTGCCGGGCAGCGCCGGGCTTGGCCATGTGGGCGCCATGAAGCTCATCTCGGACGGATCGCTCAACACCCGCTCCGCCTACTGCTCCACGCCGTATTCGGGCATCGAGCCGCTGACGTATGGCACGCTGAGCTACACGCCGCAGCAAATCGAAGACTATATGCGCCTAGCCACCGAGCATGGCTTCGACATTGCCTGCCACGCCATTGGCGACGAAGCGAACACCATTGCGCTCAACGCAGTCGCCGCCACGCACGCACATGGATCGATCGAGCATGCGCAGATGCTCAAACCCGTCGATATCCCGCGTTTCGCCGAGCTGGGGCTCACGGCCAGCATCCAGCCGCAGCACGCCATGGATGACCGCGACGTCATCACCCGTTTCTGGGCCAACCCGGCCGGCATCCCTTATCCGTTCAGGGCCCTCCACGACGCCGGTACCACGCTGCGCATGGGCTCGGATGCGCCCGTGGCCCCGCTGGACCCGTGGCTGGCCATTTCCGCCGCCGTGCTCGGCACCGAAAGCTCTGACCGCGAGCCGTTCCAGCCCGAGCAGTGCCTCGATGTGCATACCTCGCTGGCAGCCTCGACCGCCACTGGCCGTGACCGCCTTGCATCCGGCGACCCGGCCGATGTGGTGTTGCTGGACGCCGACCCATACGCCGCCGATACTCCGGAAGCCATGCGCGCTATGCCGCAACACGTCGTAATGACATTGCTGTGCGGGGAGCGTACGTATTGATGCAAGCCATCGGCATGAAGTGAACAGAGGTCCGTCTTGATAGCCGCGTTGCACGGAAAACAAGAAATCCGCCCTCGAAGTGAAGATAGGACACAGCAGACGCCGCAATACAAAAACGCCGTGTCAGTTGCCCAGTTGGGGCTGACACGGCGTCTTGCTACGAGCGGCGGGAAAATCAGTACTTCATGCCCATGGCCTCGCGCACCTGGTCAAGGGTCTCCTCGGCGATGGCGTTGGCGCGCTTGTTGCCGTCGTGCAGGATGTCACGAATGGAATCCATGTCCTTGGCCAGCTCGGCGCGGCGCTCGCGGTGCGGGGCCAGGAACTCGTTGACTGATTCGATGACGTATGCCTTGAGCGCGCCGGCGCCGGAATCACCGATCTCCTCGGCGATGTCCTTCGGATCGCGGCCGGTCACCAGACCGGCGGTGGTCAGTAGCGCGGAGACCTGCGGGCGGGCAATCGGGTCGAAGGTGATGCGGCGCTCGGAATCGGTCGGGCTCTTCTTGATGAGCTTGGCGGTCTCCTCGGCGGTGGCGCCCAGCATGATGGAGTTGCCGTACGACTTGCTCATCTTGCGGCCGTCGAGACCCGGAATCTCCGGTGCCTCAGACAGAATGGCGGCCGGCTCCGGGAACACCGGGTTCTTCTTGGCGTAACGCTCGTTGAAACGGCGGGCGATGGTGCGCGTGATTTCCACGTGCGGCAGGTTGTCCTTGCCGATCGGCACGACATTGGCCTTGCAGAAGAGGATGTCGCACGCCTGATGCACCGGGTAGGTGAGCAGCAGACCGGTCAGCGCGTGGCCGGACGCCTCCATCTCGGACTTCACGGTCGGGTTGCGGTGCAGCTCGGCCTCGGTGACCAAGGACAGGAACGGCAGCAGTAGCTGGTTCTCGGCCGGCACGGCGGAGTGGGTGAACATCATGGTCTTGTTCGGATCGATGCCGGCGGCCATGTAGTCGAGCACCAGGTTCAGCACGTTGTCTTGGATGTGCTCGGTGGTGTCGCGGTCGGTGATCACCTGGTAGTCGGCGATGATGATGTTCGTGTTGACGCCGCGCTCCTGCATGGCGACACGCTCACGGATCGAGCCGAAGTAGTGGCCGAGGTGCAGCCGGCCGGTCGGGCGGTCGCCGGTCAACATGGTGAAGGACGACGGCTTGGCCTCCAGCTTGGCGAGCGTTTCGTCCGAACGCTTTTTGGCCGCGAGGAAGCTCGCGCTCATCTCATTGCCTGCCGCTGTCAGTTGCTGCTCGTCGGTCATGCGAAAATCCTTTGAATATGCCCTAAATAAACGCTTTTTATGGTAAAAGTGTGAGCCGACAACGAACAAGCCACTATTAGTGGTACTCTCTATTGTTGATGAATCGAACAGCACAGTAATCGCAGGGGGTCAGATGGGCCGCGGACGTCAAAAAGCAAAACAGCAGAAAATTGCCCGAAAGCTCAAGTACCTGACCACCGATACCGACTACGATGAGCTGGCAAAAGAGCTGAGCGAGCAGGAGCCGGGAATGGGCTCTCCTGACCCGTTCGCCGACATCGATGACCAGTATGCGGACAAGGATGTGGATTCCGCTGCTGATGACCACGCTTCCGGTGCCGCCGAGGCAGCTCCCGCTACGCAGGAGGATGACCTCGACGAGTACGCCAAGTGGGCTGCCGAAGCCGCCGCAAAGGCGACCAGCGGCGAGTTCCCGGCCTCCGCGCCTGCCGCACCGAAGCCGGCCCCGCGCAAGCCGATTCCGATGCCCATGCCTTCCGCGCTCAAGCCCAAGAAGAGCTGAACGCCGGTCTTCTCGTAATAATCCCCTTGTGCTTGGTTGAGCACAAGGGGATTTGTGGTTATGGCTGATGGTGCCGCCGCTGGTGGCTTACTTACGCTTCGCGCCTCACAGCGGCAGCAGGTCGCTCAGGTCGTCGCGCTCGCCGACCGCGCTGATGTGGCCGGCGTCCTTTTCCTCTGCCCATGTGGTGATGCCGCAGGCCAGCCGCAGCCAGACTTCCGGGTCCAGCTCGATGACGTCCGGCGGGGTCAGGTTATGCGGGTCCGATTCCGGGCCGTCCAAGATTTGACCGCCCCCACGGCGCGACACGCACCTCCACGCCAGGGCCGGGTGCGCGCCGCTCCAGCAGAAACAGCGAGTAGCGCACGGCCATCGCCCACACCGGGCGTGGCAAGACAGGGGAGACGGTCAGACGATGTGGTGTGTTGTCCGCCAGCTCCCGGGCCGCGGCACGCCATTGCACCAGCGCGTCATGCCCGCGTTTCAGGTCTTTTTCAAGAATTACTGCCATGTATCCCATCATGGCACCGGAGCCGGAAGATCTTCCATAATGCAAACGATGGCATACGGTGTGATACGGAATATCGGGGCATGTGCTACGCTCTAAATGAGAACGTATGCAAGAACGCTCCGCCATCGTCGTTACGGAGAGTTCATGCTTACGTTTGTGCGACGATACCTATCGCGCGGCATAATAAACACGGGCACTTATCCCGGAAGGAAAGTCAGAATGACCGAAATCACCGCACCGAAGTCTCCTGTCACGGCGGAACAATTCGCCGACGAGATTCGTGAACAACTGAAATACACTCAGAACGTCACCACCGAGCAGGCTACCCCTGCTGACGTGTATGTCGCCGCATCCAAGGCCGTGCGCAACCACCTTGCCGACTCCTGGTTCAAGACCCAGGCCGACACCGTGAACGGCAACACCAAGGCCGTCGGCTACCTGTCCGCAGAATTCCTGATGGGTAAGCAGCTGCGCAACGCGCTGCTCAACGCCGGTCTGACCGAGCAGTTCGACAAGGCCGTGGAAGCCCTCGGCTTCAAGGTCCAGGACGTCGTCGACGCCGAATACGAGCCGGGCCTCGGCAACGGCGGCCTCGGCCGTCTGGCCGCCTGCTTCATCGACTCCCTCGCCTCGCTGGGCGTGCCGGCCTTCGGCTACGGCATCCAGTACAAGTACGGCATCTTCAAGCAGGAATTCGACGAGAACGGCAAGCAGATCGAGACCCCGGATTACTGGCTGGCCAACGAAGAGCCGTGGGGCCACATCGATTACAACCGCGACC
>ENA-OQJC01000538-OQJC01000538.1-human-gut-metagenome-genome-assembly--contig:-NODE-538-length-11377-cov-3.884444_pt1 | contig 11377 bp, 10 predicted proteins | sample MGYA00242600_ERZ504766 | MGnify/ENA primary metagenome ERZ504766 (study PRJEB26092, sample SAMD00036364) | human gut metagenome | host: Homo sapiens | study: EMG produced TPA metagenomics assembly of...
GGTGTGGAGAGCCCCTTTAGTTGTGTAATAGTGAAAGAGAAAAGTTTTTATGTAGTGGACTTGATAAGAATCAGTTCGGAGCAGGTGGGATTCTTGGTTGATTGTAGGCAGCTAACGAATTTCCTTAGGTAAATCTTTTAATTATCTTTAATTTTTTCACTTTTTGTATTTCTGTTTTATTTATCTAAGGAGATGATTTTATGGCATCAAATGAGCATCACAATGAGGTTCGTCCGATTATGGATCCAACCAAAAATTATGAGGAAATTAACAGTTATGTTATTTTCTGGGGGCTCTTCTTTGCCGCGTTATTTGCCTTGGCCGTTGGCTATTTATGCTTAAAAATCGGCCAGACCGTAGATGCGTTTGCACCGGTATCAATTCTATCCATGGGGATGGCGGTTTTATTCAAACGTAAAAATGCTTTCCCGGAAACCGTTCATATTCAGGCCATTGCCAGCTCCGGTACTAACGTACTGGCAGGGGTAATGTTCATTTTACCGGCTCTTTTTATTCTTGATATTCATACTGTATCGGTTTTCCAAATGATTGTGCCTATCGTGTTAGGCGGTTTATTGGGGGTATTCCTTTGCGTATTCTTCCGTCAGTATTTCTGTGAAGAAATGCATCATGCCTATCCGTTCCCAAGTGGCCGTGCCGCTGCCGAAGTATTGAGCAGTAATGATGGCGGTAAGGCTAAACTCATGGCGCTTAGCGGTTTATTGGGTTTAGGCTATGATTTCGTATTAAACTCCCTTGGTTGGTGGCGTGAAGTTTTCTCCACTACCACATTCCGTTGGGGCCAAGTATTCCAGCAGAACAGTAAAATGCACTTATCTTTAGACAGTGACATTGCTTTATTAGGTTTAGGTTATTTTACCGGTATCCGTTATGGTTCTATTATTGCCGCCGGGTCTTTCTTTGCCTGGTTCGTAATGGTTCCATTGTTCTTCTTCATCGGTGGCGATCACATCATGATGGTAGGGGGCAAAGAAATCTTACTTGCCGATGCTTCCACCGGTGATGTATTTAAGACTTATGTGCGCCATATCGGTATTGGTATGCTTGCCATGGCCGGTGTTATCGGCTTATTGACCATGTCCAATGTAGTAAGCAAAATTAATGAAACGCGCCATCGTTGATATGTTCAGCCGTGGTAAAACTACGACAGTTAACGTATTGCGTACGCAGATTGATTTGCCTTCTTCCGTATTGGGCTTAGGTATTGTATTAACAACAGTTTTATTCTCTATTTTCTTCCATATTTATTATGCTGATACATTCCTACAAACAGTGTTGGCATTCTTCATCGTTTTGATTTTATCTTTCTTATTGTCTGTAGTAGGTATCAGTTCTATCGCCTTTACCGGTAATGAACCGGTATCGGGCATGACAATTTTCATGATTTTAATTAGTGCCGTTATCATGACCAGTGTTGGTATGGGCGGTACAACCGGTATCATTGCTATCTTGATGATGGCTGCGTTCTTAGCAACAACTATCGGTGTAGCGGGTAACTTCATGTCTGAATTGAAAGTTGCACACTTAACCGGTGCTACACCTGCCAAAATGCAATTATGGCAATTAGTCGGCGTTGTAATCGCCGGTATTGTATGCGTAGGCGTTTTAATCTTGCTTAACAATGCATACGGTTTCGTAGGCGACGGTGCTTTAAATGCGCCACAAGCTAATGCTATGGCCGCTATTGTTGAACCGTTGATGACCGGCGGCAGTGCTCAATGGGAATTATATATTCTTGGCGCTATTTTTGCCGTATTACTTTGGATGATTGGTGTTCCGCCATTGGCCTTTGCCCTCGGTGCATACTTACCAATGGAAATCAATACGCCAATCTTAGTGGGCGGTTTCATTTCTTATTTGGTTAAACGCAGCAGCAAAGATGAAGCTGAAAGTGAAGCACGCGTAGCTGAAGGCGGTACCGTAGCTTCCGGTTTCGTAGCCGGTGGTGCCATTGGTTCCTTAATCAGTGCGGTTCTTAAAATCGCCGGTGTTGATTGGTTCTTGGATGCGTGGGAAAAAACACCGGAAGCAACATACCTTGGTATTGTGATTTATCTTGCTTTGTGCGTAATGATTTATAAAATTGCTACCCGTAAACGCGCTGCTAACTAATTACGGCGATGTAACGGTTGATGAGTCATCGTAATCGAGTAGCCAACTAATTGCTGCCGATGTGACCGGTGATGAGTCATTTTGTAAAATGACCGGTGATTTATAAGTTAATTTAAAAAGTTTTACATAAGGGCTTTTAAAGGTCAATGATCTTTAAAGGCCCTTTGATTTTTTGACTAAACAGTAAATAAGCGAGTTTTTACGAAATCTGTATGAAATATTTGCTTGACATTTTGACGTTTTATGATAACATTATAGCTGTGATTAGCACTCGATGTTAATGAGTGCTAACAATGAGGTGTGAATATGGATGAACGTAAACAGCGCATCTTACACGCTATCATACAGGACTACATAAAGTCGGCTGAACCGGTCGGTTCGAGGACTCTGGCGAAGAATTATAATTTGGGCGTCAGCCCGGCCACGGTCCGCAATGAAATGGCCGATTTGGAAGACCTGGGCTTTTTGGAACAACCGCATACATCAGCGGGTCGTATTCCATCAGCCAAGGGTTACCGCTTTTATGTAGACGCTATGTTGCATTCGAACGGCACAGAGCGCGAAGATGCAGAAAAAATCAATAAAATATGGCAAGAAAAACCGGCTAACTTTGAAGATTTCTTCTTAAATGTAGCCAAACTGATTTCACAAATCAGTCATAACATGAGTTTATTCCTAGCGCCGGCTCATGACACGTCGGTGTTGAAATTTATTCATGTCTTACCGATTGGTGAAAACAGAGCTATCATGGTTGTTGTAACCGACCAAGGTGCTTTGGATAATGAGCCGATGTATTTCAAAGAGGCTGTGGCCGATGATGTTTTGGCAAGTATGGCAATTCGCATGACAAATGCGTTAAAGGATGTTCGCTTGTCGAGCATGACCTTACAGAACTTGGAGGCAACAGTTCAGCTTATTGAAGGGCCGCGAGCGGTATTACTTATACTGGCAGAGGCTTTGTATCGCGCCATTGCCAAACGTAAACTGTTCTACTCGGTTGGTACGACTGAGCTGTTGGAACAACCGGAATTCAAGGACATCAAGAAGGTTCAACCGATTCTGTCGATGTTGGAAGAACAAGATCAACTGAATCAGCTCTTGGCGGCGTCTAAGAAGAACGGTATCGGCATTACCATCGGCAGTGAAAATCAGGCGGAACCGCTTAAAGATTTAAGCGTTATTCAAGCTGATTTCGGTGATAAAGATGAGCGTATCGGTACGTTGGCTATATTAGGACCTACTCGTATGGAGTATGGCCGAATCATTGGTATTTTATCGTATATGCAAGATTTTATGCGTGCATTAGCGGAAAATAAAAATAGAAAGTAATGAGGTGATACTCACGATGGGAGCAGACGAGATGAAACAGACTGAAGACTTTACACAGGATACAGTAACTGATGAAATGAACGTTGCCGGCGAACCTGACGTGACGGTAGAAAGCGCTGAAGACGTAGCTGCTACTGAAGCAAAAGCGGCAGGTGAGACAGTAACAGCCGAAGCTGATGCCGTGAAAGATGCATTGGCGGAAGCGGAAAAAAGATTTGTTCGTTTGCAAGCCGACTTTGATAATTTCAAGCGACGCACATTGCAGGAAAAAGATCAATTGGCAGGTTTTGTAAAAGCGGATGTAATGAAAGATTTATTCTCCGTGCTGGATAATTTTGAACGAGCTTTACAGGCACCGACTAATGCCGAAACAAAAGCATTCCTTGACGGTTTCGTAATGATTCATCAGAACTTAATGGCTATGCTTAGCAAACACGGCTTAGCGGTAATTGATGCTGTAGGCAAACCGTTCGATCCGAATTATCATCAAGCAATCATGCGTGTGCCGTCTGATGAATATGAAGACGACACAGTTTGCGAAGTATTGCAAACCGGTTATACCGTAGATGGTAAGACGGTGCGTCCGGCCATGGTTAAAGTAGTACATAATGATTAATTTCGCCTAAGGCGTGCGATAGCGGAGGCATTCCAAGTGAGTGATCCGAGTCGCAGCTTACATTTGAAATTAACATGACAATAGATGGCATAAGATAAAAATAGGAGGTCATTTAAAATGGCAAAAGTAATTGGTATTGACTTAGGTACAACAAACTCTGTAGTCGCTGTAATGGAAGGCGGCGAACCGGTCGTTGTTACAAATCAGGAAGGTTCCCGTTTAACACCTTCCGTAGTAGGTTTTGCAAAAAATGGTGAACGTTTGGTAGGTCAGTTGGCAAAACGTCAGGCTGTATCCAATCCTGAAAAAACGATTTCTTCCATTAAACGTCACATGGGTAGTGACTACAAAGTAAAAATTGACGACAAACAATACACGCCGCAAGAAATTTCTGCCATGATTCTTCAGAAATTGAAAGCCGATGCAGAAGCCTATCTTGGTGAAACAGTAACTCAGGCCGTAATTACGGTACCTGCTTACTTCACCGACAGCCAACGTCAGGCTACTAAAGATGCGGGCGCTATTGCAGGCCTTGATGTTCTTCGTATCATCAACGAACCGACAGCAGCTGCTTTGGCTTACGGTGTAGATAAAGACGAAGAAGGTAAAGTACTCGTATTCGACCTTGGCGGTGGTACTTTCGACGTATCCATCCTTGAACTTGGCGACGGCGTATTTGAAGTAAAAGCTACCAGCGGTAACAACCACTTGGGCGGTGATGACTTCGACCAACGCATCATGGACTGGATGATTGCAGAATTCAAAAAAGATACGGGCATTGATTTGTCTCAGGACAAAATGGCGGATCAGCGTTTAAAAGAAGCTGCCGAAAAAGCTAAAATTGAATTGTCCGGCGTTATGAGCACGAACATTAACTTACCATTTATCACAGCTGATGCTACCGGTCCTAAACACTTGGACTTGACTTTGACTCGTGCCAAATTCGAAGAATTAACTCACGACTTAGTTGAAGCAACTATTGAACCTACTCGCAAAGCGTTGGCTGATTCCGGTCTCAGCGTAGGCGAAATCGATAAAATCTTACTCGTTGGTGGTTCTTCCCGTATTCCGGCTGTTCAAGAAGCTATCAAACGCGTTCTTGGCAAAGAACCTACCAAAAACGTTAACCCTGACGAATGTGTAGCCGTTGGTGCTGCTATCCAGGGCGGTGTACTTGTTGGTGAAGTTAAAGACGTATTACTTCTCGACGTAACTCCATTGTCCCTCGGTATCGAAACTTTGGGTGGTGTTTTCACACGCATTATCGATCGTAACACTACGATCCCTACATCCAAGAGCCAGGTATTCTCCACGGCAGCCGATAACCAACCGGCAGTAGATATTCACGTATTACAAGGTGAACGTGATTTTGCTGCTGACAACAAAACACTTGGTCGTTTTGAATTGACCGGTATTCCGGCAGCTCCACGTGGGGTACCTAAAATCGAAGTTACATTCAACATCGATGCTAACGGTATCGTTAACGTAAAAGCTAAAGATATGGGCACCGGCAAAGAACAAGCTATTACCATTACTTCTTCCGGCGGTTTACAACAGGACGAAATCGACCGCATGGTTAAAGAAGCAGAAGCACATGCAGCTGAAGATAAAGCTAAAAAAGAAGAAATCGAAGTTAAAAACAATGCCGATTCCTTAGTATACCAAGCTGAAAAAGCTGTTAAAGACTTCGAAGGTAAAGCCGATGCAGCAACTCTTGAACAAGTTACTAAAGCTAAAGATGCTTTGAAAGCCGCTATCGAATCCGGCAATGTAGAAGACATCAAAGCTAAGAGCGAAGAATTGACTAAACCATTGTACGAATTGTCCACTAAGATGTATGAACAAGCTCAGGCTGCTCAGCAGACTGCCGGTGATGCTCAGGGCGCGCAAGGTGCTCAAGGCGGCGCACAGCAGAATGATGATGTAGTTGATGCTGAATACACTGAAGTAAAAGACGATAAAAAAGACTAAGAGGACGGTAAGTAACTGATGGCGAAGGATTATTATGACGTCTTAGGGGTCGACAAAAACGCCTCTCAAGACGAAATAAAAAAAGCGTTTAGAAAAAAAGCGCGCCAATACCATCCTGACGTAAACCGCGACAATCCGAAAGAGGCGGAAGAAAAGTTTAAAGAAGCTAACGAAGCCTATGAAGTATTGTCTGATGAAACCAAACGTGCCCAATATGACCAGTACGGTCACGACGCCTTCACCCAAGGTGGCGGCGCCGGGGCCGGTGGTTTCGGCGGCTTTGGCGGTCAAGGCGGTTTTGGTGGGTTTGGCGGCCAGGCCGGCGGCTTTGGAGATATTTTTGACATGTTCTTCGGCGGTGGCGGTCAACAAAATAACGGTCCGCAAAAAGGTGACGATCTTCGTCATGATGTGGAAATCAGTTTTGAGGATGCCGCTTTCGGTCGTAAAATGACCATTGATGTACAGCGTCATGAAGAATGTAATCACTGTCACGGCACCGGCGGTGAACCGGGCAGTAAGGTAGAAACTTGTCCGCGTTGTCACGGCAGCGGTCAGGAAACAGTGGTACAAAATACACCATTCGGTCAGATGCGTTCCGCTCGTACATGCTCCGTTTGTCACGGTTCCGGTAAAAAGATTGAAAAACCTTGTAAGGTATGTCACGGCAGTGGTGAAACCGTGGGCCGTAAGAAGATTGAAATCAAAATTCCGGCCGGCGTTGACAGCGGCTCCCGTTTGCGCGTAGCCAATGAAGGCGAACCTGGCATTAAAGGCGGTCCTAAAGGTGACTTGTACGTATACATTTACGTAAGACCAAGTCGTGAGTTCGAACGTCAAGGCAACGAAGTAGTAAGCGAAGCTAAGATTTCGTTTGCTCAAGCTGCAATCGGTGCGACTATTATGGTCAACACCTTGGACGGCAAAGTTGAACTTAAAATTCCTGAAGGAACCCAGACCGGCACAATCTTCCGTTTGAAAGGCAAGGGGATTCCGTACTTACGTAACCCGAGCCAGCGCGGTGACCAACATGTTCGCGTAACGGTTGTAACACCTAAGAAGTTAAACCAGAAACAACGTGAACTCTTGGTACAATTTGCCAAAGAAGGCAAAGAAGATGTAACCGTGTTAAAAGAGAGCAAGAGCATTTTGGAAAAAATCGGTGATAAATTCAAAGATGCCTTATGTGGTGATTGAAAAGCTCGCCTGAACTTCTTGTTCGGGACCGGAGGTATATAATGAAATGGATAGAAATATCCGTTGCCATCGAAAGAGTAGTCATTGAAGAGGTGACTACTCTTTTTGATACATATAGCAGCAACGGCTTTATAGAAGAAGATATTCCGAATGAACCTGCTTGGGTGCAACTTACCTTGTATGGTGATGCTGAGAAAACGCCTAAAGAGTGGGAAGAATTAATTGCAGGGGCTCTAAAAACGGCTCAATTCACTTACAAGCACCTGTATGCCAAAGAAGTAACCGATACGGATTGGTATAACAATTGGCAACAGTATATTGAGCCGACTGAAATTTTACCGAATGTAGTAATCCGTCCGGCGTGGAAAGAATATACACCAAAAGGCAATGAGACAGTGCTGACCATTGATTCTGATTTATCTTTTGGTACCGGTGCTCATGAAACAACTAAAGCTTGTGCCGAATTAATGGCTAAATACGGTCAAAGTAAACAGACCTGTCTTGATATCGGTACCGGCACGGGGATTTTACTCCTCGTTGCTCATACCTTGGGAATTCCTAATCTGATTGGTATTGATATTGATGAAAATGCGGCTGAACAGGCTAAGCTTAATTGTGAAACGAATAAGGTAGCGGCCAAGATAATCTGTGGAGATTTAGCTAAGGATTTTGACGGTAAAGCGGATTTAATCATGGCCAACCTTACGGTAGATCCTTTAAAGATTCTATTGCCTACTATAAGCACCAAATTAGCCTCTGACGGCATTTTAATTATCAGCGGTATCATCGATGACCGTTACAATGAAATCATGCCGTATATCAAAGAACATTGGCAGATAGTGGAAGAAGTTGTCAAAGGGTCATGGCATACTTTGGCACTAAGACAATAAAGTAATGACGCAATGACGTTTTTGTGTAAAGTATCGTATGCAATCTCATTATCTTTCTTCGTAATGAATACTATAAAATTATAAGAATACAATTAAGCATCAAAAACGCATTAAGAGTAATTTCTCGGTAATTCATGGTTAGGCTATGAATTCGCCAGGGATTACTCTTTTTATGATATAATAATACATAGAATTATTTAGAAATAAGAGTTGAATTGTCGAGTTCCTTGATATATGATAATAAGGTTGATTCCGATAATTTAACGTATTTAACCTGTCATAGATTACTCACGAAAGGCTCAGATAATGAAAAAGATATTTATCGATGCTCCTTTAGATACAATGATAACGATACCGAAAGATACAACTCACCATCTCTTAACCGTGTTCCGACATAAGATGGAAAAGCCGGTTTTGGTTGGCGGCAGTGACGGTCGAACCGGTGTGTACCAAATACAGGACGTCGTAGACGGAGAAGCTTCCGCTAAGCTGGTAGGCGATATTCAGGACGAAAGTGTCAGCGAAGTTGAAGTGGTATTGGTACAGGGCTTTTTGAAAGCTGATAAATTGGAATGGGTTTTGCAAAAAACAACCGAACTCAATGTTCATTCCGTGTATGCTGTGCCCATGAAAAATTGTGTAGTACAATATAAAATGGACAAACTACCTCAAAAAGTTCAACGCTGGGAGAAAATCATGAAAGAGGCGGCCCAACAATGCGGTCGTTCTAAATTACCGGAATTCACGGCTGATATTACCTTAGCCGATGTTTTAGCGAGAGAACAAGCTAATGGCAGTCTTTTGTTGGTAGCTTATGAAAATGAGCATAGTTTGACCTTAAAAGCAGCTTTGGAACAAGCGGAATCGGAAGATGTGATTCAGCGTGTTGTTATTTTTATCGGGCCGGAAGGCGGTTTGAGCAACGATGAACTGACGCAATTTGAAGCAGCCGATGCCCGTGTGGTAACGTTAGGACAGACTATTTTGCGTGCCGAAACGGCTGCTGTAGGCGCTGTAAGTATGTTGCAATATGCACTAAATATGGACTAAACAGATTCTAAATTGGAACTGAATATGCTCTGAATTAGAACTAAATATGTTCAAAGTATGGACTAATATATTTTAATTTTTACTAGAGATGTTCTTAGTATGGACTTTTTTAGCATAATAGATAGGAGAATGAGCAAAAAGATATGAAAACAGTAGCATTCACTACCTTAGGCTGCCGTGTTAATCAGTATGACACGGATGCCATGCGTGGTTTATTTATACAAGGTGGCTATACGCCGGTAGATTTTGATGAAAAAGCGGATATTTACGTTATTAATACTTGTTCCGTTACGAACATGGGGGAACGAAAATCCCGCCAGTTGATTCGGAAAGCCAAGCGTACCAATGAAGATGCGTATATTATTGTTACCGGCTGCTATGCACAGCTTGCACCGGAAGCCATTGCCGCCATTGACGGTGTTAATCTCGTTATCGGTACGAATAACCGTCATCGCGTAGTAGAGTTGGTAGAACAGCTCGAATCTACAGAAAAACAAATCAGTATCGTGCGTAACATCATGGAACAGGCCACCTTTGAAGAAATGCCGCTTTACGGTAATGAAATCGACAAGGCGCGTGCTTTTATGAAAATCCAGGAAGGCTGTAACAACTACTGTACTTTTTGTATCATTCCGTACACCCGCGGTAAATTGAAATCCCGCCGCGTGGAAGATATTGTAAAAGAAGCTAAACGATTGGTAGAACATGGTTACCATGAAATTGTGTTGACTGGGATTCATCTCGGCAATTACGGCATCGAATTACCTGAAAAGCCTAATTTAGCCGGCGTTGTGAAGGCTTTGCTGGAGATTCCGGGCTTAGAACGTATTCGTTTGGGATCCATTGAATCGGTGGAAGTATCGGAAGAGTTGGTTGACTTAATGGCAAACGAACCGCGCTTCTGCACGCATTTGCATTTGCCGCTCCAAGCCGGTTCCGATCATATTTTAAAACTCATGAACCGTCATTATAATCTTCAGGAATTTAAAGATTTAATTGCCCGTTTACGCAGTCGTATTCCGGGCCTTGCCATTACGACCGATATAATTGCGGGCTTCCCGGGTGAAACGGACGAAGACTTCGAAGAAACGATGAAAACCGTGGAAGAAATAGGCTTCACCCATATTCATGCATTCCCGTATTCGAAGCGTGAAGGTACGCCGGCTGCTGCCATGGAAGATCAAGTTCCTGAAGCTGTTAAAAAGACGCGAGTGGCTCTTTTGAATAGTCTTGGACAAAAAGGTTTACAAAACTTTGCGGAACAAATGATTGGTAAACCGGCCGAAATCCTCATCGAACGTGAAGAGGACGGTTATTATCTGGGCTTTACGAATGAATATATTCACGGTAAAATAAAGAAAGGGACAACTGCACACGACGTAGGGACAATCATAGGCGGTACGGTTACTGCTTTTGACGGTGAAACCTTGATTATTGAATAATCGATTTTAGCATGTATACTATGATTATTGATGGTCATAATTATGATTGAACCGGCGAAGTTTTAGTGTAGGCAGTTATCAAATTTCAATCCGTGTTCTATAAAAGGAGCGATGACGCATGAGCGACGAATGTATTTTTTGTAAAATTATCAAAGGTGAAATTCCTTGCAACAAAGTATTGGAAAACGATAAATTTTTTAGCTTTTCACGATATTAACCCGGTAACCAAGGTACATATTCTGTGATTCCTAAAAATCACGTAGCCAACATCGCTCATTTGACTGATGAAAAAGCAGCTTATGTGGAAGGTATTTTGCCATTCATCAAAGAAGTAGCTAAAGAAGCGGGTCTTTCTGCCGATGGCTATCGTGTTGTATTCAATACCGGAGCTAAAGCAGGGCAGTCCGTATTCCACTTGCATGCTCACATTTTAGGTGGTCAGGAATTAGGTTGGCCTGAAATTTAACGAATAACAATCAAACTTGTAACCGGTATATGAATTTCAGACTTACATATCATGATTTTTATACCGATTTATTGTAAAAAAGTTGCATAAATACAGTGCATAATGATGTTCAAATATTGACAAACATAGTGTCAAACATTATAATATCTTTATGTGCGTATAGTAAATACCTGCACTTCCATCGAATAATTGGAGGGAGGGATATAGATGTCTGAAATTAAAGTCGGTAAAAACGAAACGCTTGAAAGTGCTCTTCGCCGTTTTTAAACGCTCCTGCCAAAAA
>ENA-OQJC01000539-OQJC01000539.1-human-gut-metagenome-genome-assembly--contig:-NODE-539-length-11356-cov-4.387924_pt1 | contig 11356 bp, 10 predicted proteins | sample MGYA00242600_ERZ504766 | MGnify/ENA primary metagenome ERZ504766 (study PRJEB26092, sample SAMD00036364) | human gut metagenome | host: Homo sapiens | study: EMG produced TPA metagenomics assembly of...
ATAATCACGACCTTCCGCATCGCGCAGAGATGGTTTGGCGAAGTGGAAAATTGTACCTGAAAAAAGATGAAAAGCCTCTTGAGGAGGGCAGTATTGCCTCGGTTATAGAGGAAGCCGTTGTCGAAGATACTTACCGCGAGAAAGAGCTTGTGGAGGATATTGAAAGCAATTCATAGTAAAGCTGAAAAGAGAAAGGAGAAATAGATGTCAGCAGCAGTAGTTTTTATATTATTTGTGATATGTCTGGTCATTGCTATTCCGGTATCTATTTCCCTGGGAATAGTGGCAGTGCTGCCGGGCGCGTTTGACTCATCTTTTACAGCCAGTGCCAGCTATGTTATCCGCTCTATGCTCGGTGGTATAGACAGCTTCCCGCTTTTAGCGGTGCCTATGTTTGTGCTTGCCGGAATCGTCATGGCACACGGCAAAATCTCACAAAAATTGTTTGATGTTTTTGTGTATTTTATAGGAAAAAGAACCGCAGGAATCCCATGTGCGGTTATCATCACCTGCTTGTTCTATGGAGCGATTTCCGGCTCTGCGCCTGCAACTGTTGCGGCTGTCGGAAGTATGACCATTCCGCTTCTTATGGAGCTGGGCTACAAAAAGGATTTTTCAACGGCAATTGTTGCGGTTGCGGGAGGACTCGGAGTCATCATACCGCCAAGCATACCTTTTATCATGTATGCGATGGCAACCGGTGAGTCGGTCAGTGATCTCTTTCTTGCAGGAATCATTCCGGGACTTTTGATAGGAGCGCTTCTTATGTTTTATGCATATTATCACTGCAAGCGCTATGGAGAGGACAAGGAAAAGATAAATGCAAAGGTCTCTGAGCTTAGAAGCAAGGGTCTTTTAGTATATTGAAGGACAGTATATGGGCACTTTTGAGCCCGGTTATAGTACTTGGATGCATTTACGCCGGTATAGCTTCGCCTACAGAGGCTGCGGTGATTTCAGTATTTTATGCGCTTTTTGTAAGTCTTTTTATTTACAAATCCATAAAGGTAAAAGAGATATGGGGCATCATGGTGGAGGCGATGAAGACATACGCACCTATATTGTTTATACTTGCCGCATCGACTGCGTTTTCACGCGTGCTCACACTCATGCAGGTGCCACAGACAGTCAGCGCATGGATACTCGCACATTTTACAAATGAGATAGTGCTTCTTATCGTGATAAACATTTTCCTGCTTATTGTAGGAATGGTCATGGATACCACACCGGCTATCCTTATTTTAAGCCCAATCCTGCTTCCTATCGTGGAGAGTATTGGAATGAACCCGATCCACTTTGGTGTGGTCATGATCGTAAACCTTGCAATAGGATTTGTCACACCGCCTATAGGAGTAAACCTGTTTGTGGCAAGCTCACTGACGGATGTTCCGGGTTATGCGGATAGCAAAGAAGGCGGCGCCTATGATAGGATATTTCCTGCTGGCACTTCTGCTGCTTACATTTATTCCGGCAATCAGTCTGTGCTTATTATAGAGAAATATTAACTATTCGGTACAGAAATATGTAATAACAGGTATAAGCAGATTTAATGATGATTGTAGGACATTTAGGCACACAGTTGTAATTGGAGAAAAATATGAGTAGATTTGGCTTGTTTTATGTAAAAAGCTGGTAAATATAATAAACCGCGTAAATCGTATAGCAAATATAGATTGTGGCGAAGAGCAGCAGCCGTCATGATGATACTTTCGCTTACAGCGGGACTTGCCGCGTGCGGCTTAGCTGGTGAAGGCTCGCAGGACGCAGCTAAGGATGTCGGGGTACAGCGTTACGCATGGCCTCTCGGCAGCTCAAGTCCTGAGGACACCGTGACACAGATATATGCAGAGAAATTTGCCGATGAAGTGGACAGATTAAGCGATGGCAAAATGAAAATCAGTGTGTATCCAAACAGTGTACTGGGCGGAGACAGAGAGCTTCTCGAGTCATGCAAGGATGGAGATATACCTTTTGTAGTGCAGAACACTGCGCCGCAGGTAACTTTCATGAAGGATACTGCAGTATTTGATATGCCGGCACTCTTTGATAGCATTGATGAGGTGCGTGAGCATGTGGACAATCCAAAGTTTATGAAGCTTATGCAGCAGGTCTACAATGACGGCGGCTACGAGCTTTTGGGATATGCAGACCAGGGCTTCCGTGTCATGACAACAAACAAAAAGATAGAAAGCCTTGCTGATTTTAAGGGGCAGAAAATCCGTACCATGGAAAACTCTTACCATATGGCATACTGGAAGGTACTCGGAGCAAGCCCGACACCTATGACCTTCTCGGAGGTGTATATCGGCTTACAGCAGGGCACCATAGATGCGCAGGAAAACCCATACGAGGTAATCGTATCAAATAAGCTCTACGAGCAGCAGGATTATGTAGTGGAGACAAATCATCTGCCACATCTGATATCGCTTATAGTAAGCGAGGAGTTCATGAAAGGACTGACAGATGAGCAGCAGCAGATTATCCGTGAGGCAGCCGAGACAGCGAAACAGTACGCCAGAGAGCAGTCTGACGAGCGGATTGCCTCAAAGATAAAGACAATCGAGGACAGTGGCACACAAATCATCACCTTAAGCGATGAAGTGCATGAGCAGATTCGCAAGGAGTGTCAGCCGATATATGAATCGATTGAGAAAAATGTGTCGTCTGATATTGTGGATGCATATCTGACACAATAACACTTTAAAGCATTAAAATATTTTGCTTGATAAATTGGTAAAGTCTTGTTATACTATGACTAAGAAATTTGTGGTTATCAAAAATGCGAAATACTATAACATGAAGTTATAATAATTATAATTTGACGATATTTCGCTAAATATCAAAATCCAATATGAAAACCACACATAAGTAAGGAGACACACCATGGACAAAATCGAGGAAATCCGCGCAAAGATTGGGGAATGTGACGATATAATAATTAAGCAGCTTGCGGTCAGAATGTCACACATTCAGGAGATTATATCATACAAGAAGGCAACAGGAATCCCAATCTTACAGCCAGAGCAGGAGAAAAAGCAGACAGATGCACTTGCGGCAAAGCTTGGCAACAATGAATTTGAGGAAGAGATACTTGATATTTTCAAGTATATCATGAAGAACAGCCGTCGTATCCAGGCAAAGAGCCTTTTCGATTACAATATTTTCCTGATCGGTTTCATGGGTGCAGGAAAAAGCACTGTAGCAGGAGAATTAAAGGATAAGCTCGAGATGGACCGTGTCGAGATGGATCAGATGATTGTTGAGAATCGTGGCATGTCAATTTCAGAAATATTTGATGAGTTCGGTGAGGCATATTTCAGAAACTTAGAGAGCAACACACTTATAGAGCTTCAGAAGAGAAAGCAGACCATCGTTTCCTGCGGTGGTGGTGTTGTCATGAGAGAGGAAAACGCAGATCATATGAAGAAAAACGGCCGTGTAGTTCTTCTTACAGCAAAGCCTGAGACTATCTACGAGCGAGTAAAGGATAGTGACGAGCGCCCGATACTAAATGGCAACATGAATGTTGAGTATATCAGCGGCCTTATGGAAAAGCGAAAGGAACGCTATGAGGCAGTGGCAGATGTAACAGTTGCCACAGATGGCAAGAATGTTACACAGATATGCGAGGAAATCATTGCAAAGCTTATCGCACTTGATAATGAGCAGGACAATAAACAGGCATAATACAGGAATAGCACAGCACTTATTAAGGCAGCAGCCGGTTATCAGACCGGCTGCTGTTTTTTGTTCAAATACTTCAATAAAAATCAAATTTGTTTGTAGTGATATTGAAGTTGATTTTGAAGTAGCCCGGGAATGGGGGTGTGGCTTGAAATAATTGCAAATATGATGTATAGTACTCTACAATTTAAGAGATACTGATTAAGTATGGCAGCATAACAAGGAGGGCATAATTATGTGTACAGCAGCAACTTATAAAACAAAGGATTTCTATTTTGGAAGAACACTCGACTACGAATTTTCATATGGAGATGAGATTGCGGTAACACCACGAAACTATGTGTTTGATTTCAGGCATTCGGGAAAGCTTGAAAACCATTATGCAATCATTGGAATGGCACATGTGGCAGGTGACTATCCTCTTTACTATGATGCTATAAATGAAAAGGGACTCGGTATGGCAGGACTGAATTTCGTGGGAAATGCAGCGTATGCGACAGCTGACGAAAACAGCTCATGCGAGAATGGCACATGCGGCATTGCAAAGACAAAGGTGGCACAGTTTGAGTTTATACCGTGGATACTGTCACTATGCGCTACGGTAGCGGAGGCAAAGGAAAAATTAAATCGTATTTTACTGGTAGATACACCATTTAGCAGTCAGCTTCCGGTTGCACAGCTTCACTGGATTATAGCCGACAAAAATGAGTGCATTGTGGTGGAGTCGATGGCAGACGGTATGCATGTTTACGACAATCCGGTAGGTGTGCTCACAAACAATCCGCCATTCCCATATCAGATGGCTGCACTCAATAATTACAGAGGCTTATCCACAAAGCAGCCTGAAAATACATTTGCACCGGGAGTGGAGCTTAGTGCATACAGCCGCGGAATGGGAGGCCTGGGACTGCCGGGAGATTTATCATCGCAGTCACGCTTTGTACGTGTGGCATTCACAAAGCAAAACTCCAAATCAGATGACAGTGAGAATGCAAGTGTGAGCCAGTTCTTCCACATATTAGGCTCTGTGGACCAGCAGAGAGGTCTGTGCGAGGTGACAGATGGCAAATATGAGATTACGCTCTACACCTCATGCTGCAACTGCGACAAGGGAATCTACTATTATACCACATATGACAATAGCCAGATCACAGCGGTAGACATGAACAGGGAGAATCTTGATGAGAAGCTGCTTATCAGATATCCTGTTATTACGGAGGGAAAGATTTGTTGGCAGAATTAGAGAATCTGTTTGCGCTGCAGGATAAAAATTACAGGGAATTTCATGCGAGGCTTATGCCCAATATTGAAAAAGAACGCATAATAGGAATAAGAGTCCCGGTGCTTAGAAAGTACGCAAAGGAGCTTGCTCATGACAGTAGGCTCTTTTTGTCGGTTCAAAAAGAGAAACGGGTCTGTAATACAGTGAAGGAAAATGACTGTGACAATGTGGAAAAGTTTCTAAATACTCTGCCACATTACTACTATGAGGAAAATAACCTGCATATGTTTCTGATTATGCAGATGAAGGATTATGATACGGCATTGGATTATCTAGAAGCATTCCTGCCATACATAGACAACTGGGCGACATGCGACAGTGGTGTGCCGGCTGTGTTCAAAAAGCACAAAAAGGAGCTTCTTTTGCATGTATATGAGTGGCTGGATTCGGATAAACCCTACACCGTCAGGTATGGTATTGGCACTTTGATGCGCCTATATCTCGATGAGGATTTTGATATAAAATATGCTTTAGATGTGGCAAAAATCCGTTCCAAGGAGTATTATGTAAACATGATGAAGGCGTGGTATATTGCTACGGCACTTGCAAAGCAGTATGATGCAGTGCTGCCGATACTGCAGGAAAGGCTTATGGATAGCTGGAGTCACAACAAGGCGATACAAAAGGCGCGTGAGAGCTATCGCATCACGCCACAGCAGAAGGAGTATCTGAGCACATTAAAGGTTTAATGAAAAGAGACAAAAATTTATGAAAATAAAAGCTTATTTGAATCAAAATTTATAAAGGTGTTTGACCTTCAGTACCAAGAGGGCAGGCATTATTATAATGCCACAAGGAGAGATGAAGAAGACCTTGTAGCCGCTAAATCTACAGAAGAGTTCAAGAAAATGCTTCCGGATGCGGTGAGCTGCGTGGTGATATGGAATCCGTCAGGTGATGACGAGAAATCAGGTCATGAGCCATGTCTGTTAATGAACCGCGAGTTCCGATATCCGACAGGTCAGTACCTGCTCAGCGTACCGGCAGGGCTTATTGACACGGAGGATTGCACCGGGGATAATGATAATACAGCGCCACTTATAAAAACCGCCATGCGTGAGCTTCATGAGGAAACAGGCCTTAAAGTGACAGAAGAAGATGAGGTTTCGATAATCAACCCATGTCTTTTCAGTACACCGGGCATGACAGATGAAAGCAACGCCCTTGTAAAGATTGTACTTAACCGCGATAGCCTTAATGGAATGTCGCAGGAGGGCGCAGTGGGAGGCGAGCTCTTTGACGGATTCGACCTTCTGACTAAGGCACAGGCGAAGAAGATACTTGAGGATGGAGTGGACGAGCACGGCATATACTATTCTGTGTATACATGGGCGGCGCTAACGTATTTCGTAGCAGACTTGTGGAGGTAGATAGACCGCTGCATGATGAGTGTGTGACCGCAACATACACTCTCTAGGAGCTAACGCTACGCGGTTAAGAGGCTGTACGAATTATGCTCGAAGGTTTTCTATGCTCAACGAAACCGGCTTTTATGTGCCGTCCATGGCACATAACGCCTTGCCCCGGCGTCCATGCCGGTGCATTTCTGGTTATCAGGGCATAATTCTACAGACTCTAAACAGCTCCGGTAGTCGCTCTACGAGAGTGTATGTTGCGGTCGCACGCTCACCACGCAGTGGCATTTAAAATACGGAGGAATAACATGAACGATAAAAAATACTCGCTGCGCCCATATCTGCTTGCGTACAAATGGCACTATGCGATAGGCATTTTTGTGCTTCTTGCAGTAGACCTTGCAAATCTGTACATTCCGCAGTTTATTGGGGAGATAATCGACGGAATCACTGCAGGAAAGCTTGATATGGCGGGCGTGGGCGGCATTATATTTAAGATATTGATAACAGGTCTGATAATCATGGCGGGGCGCTTTGGATGGAGATATTTCATCATAGGAGCATCAAGAGGAATAGAATACAGACTGCGCGATGATATGTTTTCACATATGGAGACACTCTCGGCGCGCTATTACAACAGCCATAAGACTGGAGATCTTATGGCATATTTCACTAACGATTTACAGGCTGTCAGGATGGGAACCGGAATGGCTGTCATCACCGTGTTTGACGCGGTAATCATGACGGTGATGGTGCTTGTCAAAATGGTAGTATACGTGGATTTTAAGCTGACATTATTTGCTTTTATTCCACTTATTTTTATTGCAATCGGCTGCTATTTTTATGGAATAGAGTCAAAGAAACGTCAGGTAAAAAAGGCAGGATGCTTTCTCCTATCTGTCTGACAAGGTGCAGGAGAGCATTGCCGGTATCCGCGTGGTCAAGGCATTTGCGCAGGAGGAAGAGGACTTTAAGCAGTTTGAAAAGGCTTGCGAGAACAGCAGGGAGAAAAATCTTGCCGTGGTAAAGCTTCGCGCTGTCTTTGGCCCGGCGCTGGATGCTGTAATCGGAATAAGCGTGATAGTGACACTCATTGCAGGCGGCAGGATGGTGCTTGACGGACAGGTTTCGATAGGCCAGTTCGTGGCATTCAACTCATACATCGATATGCTTGTGTGGCCTATGATTGCGGCAGGCGACTGCATCAACACATTTTCCCAGGCGGCTGCGGCATGGGGCAGAATCCGGACTATTTTCGAGGAAAAGCCTGATATTGTCGATATGGTGCCACCGGAAAATGTAATAGAAAATGATGGTGCTTCTGATAAATTGCAAATACATGGTGATATACAGCTTAGCCACCTCAGCTTCACATACCCTGACGGCTCCAAGCCGGTGCTTTCAGACGTGAGTATACATGTGAAGCAGGGCGAGATGCTTGGTATCTTAGGACGTACCGGAAGCGGAAAATCATCACTTGCCGACCTTTTGCTTAGAGTCTATGATTGTGAAAACGGCATGATACTTTTGGATGGCCGCCCGATAACAGACTATCCGCTGGCGGTTTTACACCGTGATATCTCATATGTGCCACAGGAGAATTTCCTGTTTTCCGACACACTCGAGGAGAATATAGCATTTGGTCTTGAGGACAGGATTGCCGACAACCCGGCAATTCTTGATGCGGTAAAACAGGCTGCAAAGGATGCGTGTATACACGATAATATCATGGGCTTTCCGGATGAGTACAAGACCATGGTTGGAGAGCGCGGAGTGACACTTTCGGGAGGCCAGAAGCAGCGAAGCTCGATAGCCAGAGCACTTTTAAAGGATTCTGCAATCCTTATACTGGATGATTCACTTTCTGCTGTCGATACTGATACAGAGGAGCAGATACTTGAAAACCTCATGGAAACCAGACAGGGCAAGACAACCATAGTGATTGCCCACAGGATTTCCACACTGCAGAAGGCTGACCATGTGGCAGTGCTTTCTGACGGAAAACTGACAGAGTATGGCACTCCTGAAGAGCTGCTTGAGCTTGGCGGTTTTTACGCTGATATCAGCCATAAGCAGCAACTTGAGAGTGAGCTTGGCAGTTAAAGTGCTTGAAAAGAGTTGCTATGCAGATTTGACGATGAATAGTTACGAAATAACAGAGAAGATTATAGTATGAATTCGAGTGAAAATATAAATAAAAACGAAAATGATAAAAAAAGACTCCACAATGCGCCTCATAGCCTACATGAAGCCGTATGCCCACTGGGTGATTTTTGCCCTTCTGCTGGTGCTGGGACTGACAGCCTTTGACCTTTACAGGCCGATGCTGGTGGGAGATGCAATTGATACTTTTGGAGCAAATGGGGATTATGATGTAATAATTGCCACAGCTATCAAATATGCGGTTGTACTTGCCTTAAGCTTTGCATTCAACATCGCTCAGACCTGGATACTGCAGAAAACAGGCCAGAATATCATTCTTCAGATGAGAAAAGACCTCTACAGACATATCCAGTCTCTTGGCAGCAGGTATTTTGATATCACGCCGGTTGGAAAGCTTGTAACCCGTGTGACAAATGATGTTGAGGCTCTCAATGAGATGTATTCGGGCATTCTCGTACAGCTTTTCAGAAATATTGTAAAAATAGTGGGACTTGCAGGCGTTATGCTCGTGCTTGATGTGAGGCTTGCTGCGATATCATTTGTGCTGATGCCGCTTGTAATTGGTCTTACAGTGCTGTGCCAGAAAATTGCCAGAAATATTTACAGGCTTTACCGTACGCGCCTGACGGACATCAATACATTTTTGTCCGAGCATCTTTCGGGAATGAAAATTATACAGATATTTGGCAGACAGGAGCGCAAGTTCGAGGAATTTCATGATAAAAATACAAAGCTCTACAAGGCTTTTTACAGGGAGATGCTTATGTATGCGGTGTTTCGTCCGCTTATCTATATTCTGAGCATTTTGTCACTGATGATAGTGCTGTGGTTCGGAAGCAGAAATGTGTTTGATGAGATTATTTCTGTCGGCACTCTGTATATTTTCTCGAATTACATCAGGTCATTTTTCGACCCGATACAGGAACTTGCAGAGCAGTTTTCGACACTGCAGTCATCAATTGCATCAGCAGAGAAGATATTTACGGTTATGGATGAGGATGAATTTATTCCTGAGGTCGAAAATCCAAAGCAGCCGGATAAAATCACCGGAAAAATTGAATTTGACCATGTCTGGTTTGCCTATGACGGCGAAAACTATGTGCTTAAGGATGTCTCATTTGTCATTAATCCGGGTGAGAAGGTGGCCTTTGTCGGTGCAACCGGAGCCGGAAAATCATCTATTTTAAATCTTATAGGCAGGTATTATGATATACAAAAGGGACATATCTACATTGATGGCATCGATATCAGACAGTTTAGCAAAAAGCAGCTTCGCAGTGCAATCGGTCAGATGCAGCAGGATGTGTTTATATTCGAGGGGGATGTGGCGTACAATATTCGATTAAATGACAATGACATTACGGATGAGCAGGTCAAAGAAGCAGCAGAATATGTAAACGCCTCACACTTTATCGAAAAGCTTCCACAGGGCTATCACGAGCCGGTCACGGAGCGTGGTGCGACCTTCTCGGCAGGAGAGCGTCAGCTATTGTCCTTCGCAAGGACACTTGCCCACAATCCGAGCATACTGGTCATGGACGAGGCAACCGCCAACATAGATACAGAGACAGAAATTCTCATACAGGAGGCGCTTGAAAAGCTCATGGATGGCAGGACAACAATCATGGTTGCGCACCGTCTGTCCACTATCCAGCATGCTGACTGCATCATGGTCATGCACAAGGGACGTATATGTGAGCGCGGTACGCACAGGGAGCTTCTGGAGCAGGATGGCATATACAGGAAGCTGTATGAGCTGCAGATATCGTAGGTATAATTAGCATAAGCTGCAGATATTATATGGGTAATTTATAATACTGGTTGTATTTTGATGAAGGCAGGGGAAGGTTGGAGTTATAGAAAGGTGACTTGGGATGGTATGGAAAATAAACAATAACTGTCAGATTTTTATAGAAAAAACGGATTCCATCGCAGGCCGGCAGAAGGAGATAATTCCACATGTGTCTGCCTATTATGTGGATAAATACACAACTATTTCAGAAAAAGGTGTAAAAACAGGCAGCAACAGGCTGTGTGGCACAGCAAATCAGGAGCTTTTGGCGGGATACATGCTCTACAAATATCTGGGGATATCATCGGATGAACAGCTTGTCAGAAATGAGCATGGCAAGCCGGAAATAGCAGCAGGATATAAGAATGAGAGCGCAGCTTTTTTTAATCTGGCACACAGCGGCCCATATGTGGTGCTTGCAATATCAGACAGACTTGTTGGCGTGGACATAGAGCATACAAAGCGCATGAGCTACAAAGTGGCAAAGCGTATAATGCGAAATGAGCAGCTTGACAGACTCGAAGGCTTTGAGAATGAATCTGATGCATTTCAGATTGAGCTTACAAAATACTGGACACAGTATGAGGCGATAATGAAGCTTGTCGGTACAGGCTTTTCGGGGGAACTGGATGATAAGACGATGGAGGCTTATGAAAAAAGGGTAGTGTTTCGTGAGCTTGAGGATTATGTAATTGCGGTGGTGACAGAGTAGGAAATTGAAAAATTTCCTGGTTTTTGTAAGCATAAAAGCGTGGATTGCGTTTATATAAGTGAAGGAAGCTATTTATGGAAACATAATGATGCAGTTATATATTTAAGGGGGATTTGCCATGAAGAAAATTCAATTATTTTTAAAGTACTTAGTTTTAATGTTGTTTTTAACAGTATGGATTATTATAATGTTTTTCACCGATTATATGAATTCACAGTCGGTTAAGCTATATTGCATGTTTGTAGTGGGGTGTGGATGTGCATACTCAATCTGGGAGAAAACTTATGTACCGGATGCAAGGTCATATATTGCAGAAAAAGCAATAGCATTAATACTTATAGTAACTGTTTTCATCAGATTATTATGTT
>ENA-OQJC01000540-OQJC01000540.1-human-gut-metagenome-genome-assembly--contig:-NODE-540-length-11324-cov-2.373046_pt1 | contig 11324 bp, 9 predicted proteins | sample MGYA00242600_ERZ504766 | MGnify/ENA primary metagenome ERZ504766 (study PRJEB26092, sample SAMD00036364) | human gut metagenome | host: Homo sapiens | study: EMG produced TPA metagenomics assembly of...
AGTTTCCAGCCAGTTATGAACCTGTTAACTAAAATCGGTTTAGTAAGAATATAAACACAATCGAAACATGCACGCAACGAATTCATCCGCGCGTGTCGCATTGATATTTGCCCAACGAAAATCGTCCCCTCTTCTCATACAACAATGGGCCGCGCCCAACCGTATGGCAGAGCCGGTCTACTCCGGTTCCGTTACGGTTGGGCGCGACCCAAAATATCGAGCCTAGGCCCAATATCCCTTATCGGCGAATACGCAGCGTGGTGAGCTGGAACGGCGCCAACGAGACGACCGCACCGTCGGCAGGCATCGGCTCGTCGCCGGCGAGCGCGCGCGGCAATTCGGCGTCCAGTTCCGGCTCCTCCATGAGATTCACCTCCTGCACGCTGGCCTTAGCATCGGCGAGAGCGGCGTCAAGGCGTAGTGCGGCCGCGGCATTGCCGCCGGCGGCCTCGTACAGGCGCACAATCAGATCGTCGGAACCGTCATCGGCGAGCTTGACCCAGTCCAATACGATGGTGCCGGTGACGTCGGTGAGCGAGACCAGCGGGGCCAAGTCAGGCAACTCCCCTATTACAGGGCTGTTGAGTCGCGCCGCCTCGTCCAGCACTGCGTTCATATCGGCGTCAGCGACCAGAGACCATGCGAAGGAGTGCGCGCCTTGGTCGGTGCGTGGGTCAGGGTACAGCGGTGCGGACAGCAGCGACAACCGCACCATGGTGCCGCGGCCGGTGCCATGTGCCGTATCGGCGTGGATGGGGCTGACGTCGGAGCCGTAGGTGGAGGCGTTGACCACAGCGGCGGCATAGTCGGCGTCGGCGATACGCACGAAGCGATGCGTGCAGCTTTCGAATTTGGCATCATCGCTGCGCGTGTTCTTATTGATCGGGCGTTCGACCAGGCCGTATTGGCATTCATATTGCGCGTTCACCGCTTGCACGGTGACCGGCATATCCACTTTGAGGAACTGTTCGACGGCATGCCAGTCCACATCGGCGGTGAAGTCCAGTGTGGCGGAGCCCGGCCTTAAGGCAATGCCCGTACGAATTTCAACGCCCTTCGCGCGAGTGACAGCATGCACGACGGCCCCACCGTTGGCGGTTTCGTCCACGCTTGCAATCGATGCCTCGCTGAGCGCGTTGGCGGTGAGGAATGCATCGCGTTGAATATCCCAAGCGTCCCAGTGGAAGGGTTCGTCTTTGAGCATTTCGTAGCGGCCCAGTCGGGTGCCGGCGGGCACCAGTTCACGATTGGTTCGCTGATCGACGATTGACGAAACGGTGCCGTCGGCTTCAATGCGCACGTGCAGTTGGCCGTTGTCGAGCACAATCGCATCGCCGTCATGGGTAACGGCGACCCGAGCCATGGATGCGGTTCCCGCTTCGGCTCGGCTCGAAGCCGGGCGTACCACCCACGCCTCACAGGCTTGGCGGGAATATGGGGCGATTACGGCGTCGGTTATGGTTGCGTCATCGGGTTCCACGGCTGCGATCGCGCGCCCGGCTTCAAGGGCGATCTCGTTCAGCCGAGCGACGTCACGCGCGTATTCGACCCGCGCCTGACGGTGTACCCATGCGATGGCCGAACCGGGCAGAATGTCGTGGAACTGGTTCAGGAGCAGCGTTTTCCAAATACGGTCCAGCTCTTCGCGCGGATAGGCGTAGTTCGGGTCGGCCAACGTGGCGGCCGCGCCCAGGTATTCGACCGTGCGCAGCAGCGATTCCTCTTGGCGGCAGCCGCGTTTCATGTCCTGTTGCGAGGTCAAGGTGCCACGGTGCAGTTCGAGGTACAGCTCGCCCTTCCAGACGGGCATTTCCGGGCCGGCGTTCTCTGCAAGCTGCTGATGCGCCTTGTCGAAGAAGTCGTTCGGCTCTTCGATGCTCACCTTGGAGACGCCTTCGAGGTTCTCGTAGCGGTGCAGGTGCTCCATCATGTTGCGCGTGGGGCCGCCACCGCCATCACCGAAACCGAAGAGCAGAAGCGAGCGGTCGGCGAGATCCTTGTCCTGGAAGTTCTTCTCGGCGTAGTCGAGTTCCTGAACCTTGCACCAAGCAGCATAGGTATCCGCCGGCGGGAAGTGGGTGAAGATGCGCGAGCCGTCGATGCCTTCCCACATGAACGAGTGGTGCGGGAACTTGGTGGTGTCGTTCCACGAGATCTTCTGCGTGAGGAACCATTCGTACCCGGCACGGCGGGCGATCTGCGGCCATGCGCCGGTGTAGCCGAAGCTGTCCGGCAGCCATACGCCCTTGGGCTCCACACCGAGATGTTCCTTGAAGTATTTGCGGCCATATGCAATCTGGCGAATCAGTGATTCACCGGCGGGCAGCATGCCATCGGCTTCCACCCACATGCCACCGACCGGGATGAACCGGCCTTCTTCAATGCGCCGCTTCATGCGCTTGAAGATGTCCGGATGATCCTCTTCCAGCCAGGCGTACTGCTGGGCGGAGCTCATCGCGTATTTGAAGTCGGGGTCGGCGTCCATCAGCGCCAATGCGTTGGATACGGTGCGGGCCACCTTGCGGCGGGTCTCGCGCACCGGCCACAGCCATGCGGAGTCGATATGTGCGTGGCCGATGGCGCTGACGTTCATGGCCGAGGCGTTGGCCGGCTTGGCCAGTACGCCGGCGAGTGCTGCGCGCGCGGCTTCCACGGATTCGGGGTTGCGCTCGTCGTAGGCGTTCAGCGAGCGCTGCAGCGCTTTGGCGAGTTGCCAGTAACGCGGCGACTGTTTGTCGGCGAATTCCATCAGGGAGCTCACCACGTCGAGATCGACGGAGTAGTTCTCGTAGCGTTCATCGAATTCGGCCAGATCGGCGGACTTGAATACGTACGGCTCGTCCGGCTTGCCGGTGGCATGGTCGCCCAGTTCGGTCTCAATGAACGGAGGCACGCCGAGCAGCAGCGGGTTGCTGGCGGCTTCGAGGTACAGGGTGAAGCTGCCGTCTTCGGCGACCGGCACTTGCGCGTTGCCCTCAGCATCCATGAACGGCACCCAATAGTTGAGCGGGTGTACGGCTTTGATGGCGGTGCCGTCGGCACGGTAGACGAGGCCCTCGATATGGCCGCCGCAGGAGTGCGGGTACCAGCCGAGGTCGAGGATGAGCTCCAGCGGCTTGCCTTTCGGGTAGCCGGCCGGCACGGTACCGGTCAGGCGGAACCAGACTGTGCCCCATGTGGTGCCCCATTCACCGCCGAGCGTAAACGGCTTGAAGTCGATGTCACCTCGATTGAGCTTCTCGAAGAACTCGTCAGTGGGCATCGGCTCTCCGGGAATGTCAAAGGACTCCACCGCAAGCTGTGCGATCGATGGGTGGATATGAGGGTCCACGCGCTGGCGCACTATGCGCTTGCACCGCTCCAGTTGCTGTTCAGGTTTCAGGAACATCTGCTGTTCACTCCCCTTATCTCTGCCGCTTGTGCGGCCACATCATTGTGCTGCCCGTTCATGGGAAACATATCGACATGCGCCCTCGCCCGCAGAAGACTAAAGCGCTTTAGTAACATATTGGAGGGAATGGGATATGATGTCAAATTACTATCGCAATTCAGCGTGTTCCGTCAGGCATGTCATGCTCGGTGTCGATGACGATGGTCACCGGCCCGTCATTGACCAGTCCGACCCGCATATGCGCACCGAAACGACCTTCCTTCACCGGCACTCCCCCGGAGCGCAACGCCTCGTCGAACTTGATCCACATGAAATCGGCATGCTCGGGCTTGCCGGCCTTGATGAAGCTCGGGCGATTGCCCTTGTGCACGTCGGCGAACAGCGTGAACTGCGAGATGGAGAGAATCTCGCCGCCGATGTCCTGGATCGAACGGTTCATCTTGCCCTGCGCATCCTCGAACACCCTGAGATTCAGAATCTTATGGGCCAGCCAGGCGATCTGCTTGTCGCCGTCCTCATCGGTGACGCCCACCAGAATCATGAATCCCGGGCCAATCTGCTGCGGCTCGAACGTGGGATCCAGAGTGCCCAATTCATTGACCACGTCTACCGATGCTTCGGATACTCGTTGCACTACAACTCTCATGACTCCCTACAGTAGCAACTGCAGCAACAAAAAAGCGCCGTTCCCTTACGGAAACGACGCTTGTCTTGGTGGAGGCGCGGGGAATTGAACCCCGGTCCGATGACCGAACCCTCAGTCTTCTACGTGCGTAGTCTGCTGGCCAAGTTGGCGATTTTTCTGCCCCCATCGATGTCGCAGACAACTGATGGCGAGCATATCCGCAGTTAAAGTCCCGATGCAGCCCTGAGGCTCAACTGCATCAGCAAGTCTTCTAAACGACGCTCAGCATCCTCCCAAAGACGAGGAGGAGTGAACGGAGCGGCTGCTCACTGGTTAATCCTGACTAAAAATCAGGCAGCGAGAGCGAACTCAGTGCGGTTAGATTTAGCACTTATTCTTTTGCCGGGGTCATCCACGAGCGGACCCGGCGTTCTCGGCACGCTTCCCTGCAGCGAACAGGTCACCGTCGAAACCGATCGCCCCCAATCTTGAGTTATCAAGCTTCCGGCTTTTCGGCCGGACTTTTCAGCATACACCCTATGGCGCGACTCGCGCAAATCGCCGGCAGCGAACATCGCCCCGGCATTGACGGGACCAACGTTGTCAGCAGGACCAACGGAGCGAACGCCGCCCCGGAACCAACGGAACCAACGGAACCAACGGAACCAACGGAACCAACTGAATCGCCGTCACTTGATGATGGGCTTCTGGGATGAGGAAACATCAATCTGATGTTTCCCGGCAAAGCCAGCCGTGCCAGCGGTGATGTTCTTGTCGATTTCCTCGACTTCCGCCAACTTCAGCTTCAGTTGCGAGGAGTCGCCCCAAATGATTACGCGGTCACCGTCGTTAAGCGTGGTAGTCACCGAATCCTGCGTCTCAGCGGTGACCTTGGTAATGGACTTACGCATCGATTCCGGCAACGCGCCCAGAATCGTCAGCGCCTCCTTCACCGAACGGTTCTTGAGACTGGCGTCTATATCCTTGACCTCGATCACCGGGATGCCATCCACGTTGGCGTTCTTCACCGAGTTCAACACACGCGCCTGGGAATCCACCGCAGTCAGGGTATCGCCTCTTTTCAGCATGGCCGCGGGCCGTTGCGCCTTGACTTCCACGCTCATCGACTTGGGGAACTGTTTGGAGACCTTGGCCTCGCTGACGCCGGGAATGGACTTGAGTTGCTCTGTGACCTCATGGGCGGAGACCAAGAACAACGACTTTCCAGCCTGCTTATCGGCGATGACATGGATGGTCTGCGCACTCACCCATTCGTTGGCACCGGATACGCCGATCTCGCTGGTTTCCAGACGAAACACCGACGAGAAAAGCAGCAGCCATGCCAGCCCCGCCACTACAGCCACACTGACGACCGCAATCAACACGCGTAACGCAACGACGCGCACGTTTGCACGCTTGCGTTCTTGGCGCGTTCGGTGAAATTCACCACTTTCGGGCGTGATGCGACTCCTAGGGAGCCGGTGGTCTGATGCAGCGTTTCGGCAACGTAATCCTCGCTGTGCAACCGTCGTGCATCGACGAAGGCACCGGCCTGGCCCTTGGCTACCGTCACATCGTCGATGATCTCCGGCTCGTCGATCTCATGCCCGGAAGACACGGACCGGGGAGTGCGAGACTTCGACGAGCGACCCGTGTTTCCGCGTGAACCGATGGTGCGCGGCTTGCGGGAGCTCCCAGACGAACGACGTGAGCCGTTGTCATTGCCCCGGATCTGACCGTGCGTCCGGACATCACTCGCAGCTTTCCCGATGGGCCTCAAGTGCGGTGAGCAGCACCTGATCCATGTCGGTGATGTCGCCCGCGCCCACGGTGAAGATCACGTCGCCGTGGTGGGCGCGCATGGCCATCATCTTGGCGGCCAGGCACATATCCTCAACCGGCTGAATCCACGTGCCTGCGGAAGCATCCTTGAGTCCCGCAGCCGCGTCCACGATGGTGGAGGGGCTGATGTCCGGGAAATCGGTCTGCTTTTCACGGGCCGGGAAGATGCCGGTGATAATGACGTCATCGGCTTTGGCCAAGGATTCGGCGAACTGGTGCGCGAAGAACTTGGTGCGGGAGAACAGGTGTGGCTGGAAGATCACACGAATGGTCGAATCGGGGTACCGGCGTCGGGCCGCATCCAGCAGGGCCGCGATTTCGGTGGGATGGTGGGCGTAATCGTCCACTACAGTGACCTGCTTGACCGTGCCACGCACCTGGAAGCGGCGTGCCGCACCAAGGAATGTGCCGGCCGCCTTGGCCGCGTCTGCGGGGCTCACGCCCAGCAGCACGGTAGCGCTGATGGCGGCGGCCGCATTGCGCGCATTGTGCACGCCAGGAACCTTCAGGGCAACGCTCTGAGACACCGGCTCCCCCGCCGTCACCGCGGCCGGCAGATGCAGGGTGAGCTGTTCGACGCCGCTGCCAGCGGTCTCGCTTTCCGAAGCGATCCAGACATACGCGGCACCGCCCAAATCGGGCAGGGATTCACGCGCGGTAGTGCCGTAGGCAACGGTATGGGATTTCACGTCGGCGGGCAGGGCCTCCAGCACGGCAAGTCCGTCGGGGTCGTCGATACTGATGATCACGTGACCGGTGGCCCGGCCGGCGTGGGCAACGAACGCGGCACGGTAGTGGGCTTCGTCGCCGTAATGGTCGAGATGATCGGCTTCACAGTTGGTGATAATGGCGATGGTCGGATGGTATTTGGCGAAGCTGCCGTCCGATTCGTCGGCTTCGGCCACCAGGATGTCGCCTTTGCCCGCGTGTCCGCCGTCCAGCGTGGTGCCGTCCGGGCCTTGGATAAAGCCGCCGATGGCGTAGCTTGGATCGGCACCGGCGTTCACCAGAATGTGGGACAGCATGGAGCTGGTGGTGGTTTTGCCGTGCGCTCCGGCCACGGTGACGGCTCGTTTGCCGTTCATGAGCAGGGCGAGGATGTCACTGCGATGCACAATGCGCTTGCCCGCCGCGTGTGCTGCGACGATTTCCGGATTGTCCGGTTTGATGGCGCTGGAGTAGACCACGGTCTCGGCCTGGGCGACATTTTCGGCTCGCTGCCCGAATTCAACGGTGATGCCCAGCGTTTCAAGTCGGTCGGTTTTGGCGCTGTGTGCGCGATCGGAGCCGTCCACCGCGACTCCTTCGGCGTGCAGCATTTCGGCCAGAACGCTCATACCGGCACCGCCGATACCGATGAAATGGGTGGCACCGAGATCCGCGGGGCGGGCCGCAGCATCGAATGAGGCATACGTGGGGTCAAGCACTATGGGCTGATCTTGAGACAAATTCAAAAACTCCTTTAGGGATTCCAGCACCCTATATTATGACCGTATCTCGTGCTGCGGAACGGAATTGGTCAGTATCGCGCACGGAATGATATCTGAATACTACTTGGATGGTTCGGCTAATTGCAGAACGTGCCGGGCCATGATTTCGGCAGCGTTTCTGATGCCGTATTCCCATGCCTTGCGGCCGAATTCGGCAAGTCGTTCGTGATCGGCGAGCAGATCGGGCACATGCTCATGCACCCACTGCGGGGTCAGGTCCTTGTCTGCGACCAGAAGGCCGCCGCCGGCGTTCACCACTGGCTCGGCGTTGAAACGCTGCTCGCCGTTGCCGATGGGCAGCGGCACGTAAATGGCCGGCAGGCCCAGTGCAGCCAGCTCGGATACCGATCCGGCTCCGGCACGGCAAATCACCAAGTCGGCACAGGCAAAGGCCAGATCGATTCGTTCCAGATATTCGGCGGTATGGTAGTCACCTTGTCCGGCCGATTCGGGGCCGATGCCGGTAAGCACGTCCGCGCCGGCCGAGGCCGTGACCAGTTCGCGTACTTCGCTGATTTTGCCTCGCCCGGTCAAGTGGATGATTTGTGCGTGGGCCAACAGGTCTGCGGCGGAGGAGGCGATGGCACGGTTCAGGCTTTGCGCTCCCAGCGATCCGCCAGTGACCAGCACCAGCGGACGGTTCGGATCGACGCCAAGCTGCGCGGCCGATTCACGGCGTACGGCGGCACGGTCGTCACCGATGCGTTTGGTCAGGGAGGCGATGGCCGGGCGCAACGGCAGACCGACGCGCTCGACGTCGGCTCCGGCACGCGGTTTGAGACCGGTGCCCTCGTACACGGTACCGATGAAATCGGCCCAACGAGCGCCCAGTTTATTGGCCATGCCGGCACGCGCATTCTGCTCATGGATGGCAATCGGAATGCCCATCTTGTGTGCGGTGGCGTAGACGGGGGCGGAAGCATACCCGCCGAATCCGGCCACGACATCCGCATGCCGCGTTTCAAGAATGGAGCGCACCTTGGCGGTTTCTCGCTTCCATTTTGCCGGGAAGCGCAGCATGTACAGGTTAGGGCGACGCGGGAACGGCACTTTTTCGATGGTGTCGAGCTCGTAGCCGGCCTCCGGCACCAAATCCTTCTCCAAACCCACGCAGTGCCGATGACGGTGACCTGTGCCGTGGGTTCGATGTCGCGAATCGCCCTGGCGACCGCGAGCAGCGGATTGACATGTCCGGCGGTACCGCCGCCAGCAAGAACGATATGTGGTGTGCCTTGATTCATGATTACCGAGTCTACTTACGCGCTCTGACGCGACTGTTTTATCTGCGGTTGAGAGCGCATAAGTCCCACAACCAGTCCGGCCGCCGTCAAGCACATAATCATGGATGAGCCACCTGCGGAGACGAACGGCATAGGCACGCCCAATACCGGGAACACACCCACGACCACGCCGATGTTGACCATGGCCTGGCCCACGATCCAAATGGCGACGCACATCAGCACCATGGCAACATAACGATCGGTGACCTGCAATGCGATGACGATCATGCACCAGGCGAGAATCGCGAAGAACAGCAATACGATGGCGCAACCGACGAATCCGGTCTCCTCGCCGATGATCGCGAAAATGAAATCGTTATGGGCGGCCGGCAGGTAATTCCATTTCTCCCGCGAATTGCCGATGCCCAATCCCAGAAAACCTCCGGAGGCGATGGCGTACTTGGCGTGAATGGACTGGTAGCATACGCTCTGCGCGTCAGCGGCCGAGCAATCGCCATATGTGGCCAGAATACGACGCAAGCGGTTCGGGCTGGAAACCGCCAATGCACCGACCATAACCACCGCGCCCAATACGCCGACTCCCATCCATTTGCCGGGGAACCCGACGATCAGAAAGGCCACGCCTCCGATGAAGACCAGAATCATGGCCGTGCCGAGGTCCCTGCCGCCCATCACCAGCGCCACGCCTATCGCATACAACACCAACGGCGCGGCATATGCTTTGATTCCCTTCTTGTGGTACATCTTGCTGCAGGCATGCAACGACGAGGGCAGCCATATGCACATCGCGAACTTCATGAATTCAGCCGGCTGGATAGTGGTGAAGCCGAGGTTCAGCCAACCTCTGTTGCCGTAGACGTCGTGACCCAAAGGAGTAAAGGTCAGCGCCTGCAACAGGCAGGCACCCACCACAAAGAACACGCCGGCCGTTTCCAGAACGTCACCGGCATCATCAATGCCACGAAGCCCAGCACCAAGCCGATCAGGCAAAACGCGCCCTGGTTCAGAAGCTGAAGGAACGGCGACTTGCCCAGTGCGGCCATGGTGACCGTGGAGCTGGAGAACACCATGATCAGGCCGAAGCATGTCAGCCCCACCACGGCCATGCGGAAGCCGTGGTAGCACCATAGCGGGTTGAGCAAGCTTCGCCAACCCGTGTAGTCAGTGATTTCGAGTGCGGGCTTGTCAGGGACTCTGTATGCCTTACGCTTATGGGTATCAGTGGAGGCCATGCACCTCGCTCCACGTCTTGGCTGCGGCGGCGAATCGATTGCCTCGATCCGCGTAGGACTTGAACTGGTCCATGGACGCGCAGGCCGGAGCCATAAGCACGATGTCGCCGGCGGCGGTATACGTGCCGCAGGCTTCGACGGCACGATCCATGACGGTATCGTTGTCTTCGGGATCGATGATGGTCACCGGGATGTCCGGAGCTTGGCTGGCAAACGCTTCGATCATCGGCTGCTGGTCTTTGCCGATGATGACGGCCGCTTTGATGGTGTGTGCCTGGTCCTTGACCAGGTCCTCGAATCGACTGCCCTTGGCCAGACCTCCGGCAATCCAGATCACAGACTTGGCCGGGAAGCTGGACAGCGAGGCGCGTGCCGCATGGCCGTTGGTGGCTTTGGAATCGTCCACAAAACGAACAGATCCGCCCTCGACTGCGGCCTCAGCCACGGTTTCGATGCGATGGCCGCCCGGCTTGAACGAGGTAAGCGCCTTCAACGCGGTATCGCGATCAGCGCCAAGTCCCAGCACCAACGCCAATGCCGTCAATGCATCGGCCACCAGATGCGGGTACAGTGAGCCGTCCGGCTCTGCCAGATGCGTGAAATCGGTGATGGCGGCCAGTCTGACCGACTCTCCTACTGCGCCGCCGGCCACGCCGCTCCTGTCCACGATCCAGCCATCTTCAATGCCGATCTGGCCGGCTTGAGGGGCCTCGAGCGTGAATCCCACCTTGCGGCATCCTTCGGCAGTCTGAGCCTCGGCCGCCAGTTCGCTGACTTTGGCGTCCTGCGCATTGTAGACGATGGCGCGTTTGGCGTTGTGGAACACCTTGGATTTGTCGGCGGCGTAATTCTCGCGCCCGCCATGCCAGTCGAGGTGATCGTCGGCGATATTGGTGATCGCCGCGCAGTCAAGTGCCAGCGAATCGGTGAAGTGCAATTGGAAGGAGCTCAGTTCCACGCACAGTACGTCGTGCTGAGGATTGGTGGCGCAACGAGACAGGCTCATGCTCATGTCTCCGGAGGCGATATTACCGGCGGTCGGCGCGTCGAGTCCGCAGGCGGTGAGCATTTCCGAGGTCATCTCGGTGGTGGAGGTTTTGCCGTTGGTGCCGGTGATGCCGATCCATGGAGCCGGAGTACCGGTGCGCTCGTTATTCACACGCAGCTGCCATGCGAATTCCACCTCGCTCATCACGGGGATGCCACGGCGTTGGGCTTCCAGCACGAACGGGGTGCGGGGGTTGGAACACCGGGGACGACATGACGTAGTCCACGTGGTCCCAGTCCACGTCATCAAAGGAGTGGAGATCGGCCTCGGGCTTCCTCTCGTCGACGCCAATCACGTGGGCACCGCGTTCCCTCAATACCTCCGCCAACGAGGTGCCGGACACCCCCAGTCCGGCGATCACCACTGTCTTATCCGCTACTTGCATTGTTCCTCCTGATATAGGAATTCCGTGGGTGAGCATAATCCACCCAGATTTCCGCTAGCTGAACAGCAGG
>ENA-OQJC01000542-OQJC01000542.1-human-gut-metagenome-genome-assembly--contig:-NODE-542-length-11315-cov-2.431891_pt1 | contig 11315 bp, 15 predicted proteins | sample MGYA00242600_ERZ504766 | MGnify/ENA primary metagenome ERZ504766 (study PRJEB26092, sample SAMD00036364) | human gut metagenome | host: Homo sapiens | study: EMG produced TPA metagenomics assembly of...
CCGCTATGATGCCCGTTTTGCCGACCGTAAGTACCGCGAATTATTAAGTAGTTCCCGTGCCGGGATAAATATGACCCGGCATCAGCTGCACCAAAAAGACCAGATTGTTACTCCGTTGATCGCACAGGGACAGTCACCCTATCAGATCCTGATCAATCATCCGGAACTGGATATGTCTGTCCGCTCCATGTACACATACATCGATAAGGGACTGTTCACAGCCAGAAATGTGGATCTGAAAAGGCAGGCAAAATTCAAACCAAGAAAGTGCCACAAAACACAGATCAAAGACCGCGAAGTATTTACCAACAGAACCTATGCAGACTTCTGTTCTTTGGAATTAAATTCTTATGTACAAATGGACACAGTAAAGTCATCAAGGGACTCCCAGAAAACACTGTTAACCATGATCTTTACAGAGGAAAAACTGTTTCTTGCATTTCTTATTAACCGGTGCACAAAAGGTGCCGTCCGTGCTGGTATTTGACCGTTTAGGAAAAACGTATGGGAACGTATGAATTTACATCTGTTTTTGAAAATATCTTAACCGACCGTGGCTCTGAATTTGGGAACCCAGAAGAATTAGAAACTGGAATTACTGGCATACAAGAAGCAGCAGTTTATTACTGTGATCCAATGCGTAGCGGACAAAAGGAACCATCGAACAGGCGCATACCATGCTCCGCATGATATTGCCTAAAGGAACATCCTTTGAATTTCTAACCCAATGGGATGTCAATCTTATTGTGAATCACATAAACTCTACTCCAAGAGAAAGCCTTGACGGCAAAACGCCGTATGATGCTGCCCTGGAAACACTTGGAGAAGATGTTCTTAAAGCCTTTCAGCTCAAGCCGGTTTCACCAGATGAAGTCAATTTAACGCCTAAGCTGATACGCTTTAAGAAGTAACTAATTAACTGATCGAAATCTGCTGTCAGACTGGATGTAAACTTTTCACATTTTTAAGATGCGGCTGGTGGAATTTAGTCTAGCACACCAAATTCCAGTAGCCTATTTAGCATGTCTAGAAATCGAGAAAATTTCGATAAGTTACATTAATTATAGCAGAAAACGAGAGATTTAGTCCAAAAATTTCTTGTTAAACCAGCAAAATTTAAATCACGATGGAATTTACTCTTGCACTGGAATTTACTTTTTCAAGTCAGCTATTTTCAAGGCTTCACGGCGTTTTAAATGCTTTGGGCTGTTCGATTTCAAGACCTGACATAAGCCAATCGAATTGCTGCCATATAAGCTGACGAACTTCCTGACTTGAACGTGGCCAGCGGAACCTGCCTTTTACTTCCATGCGTTTATACAGGAGTACAAAGCCATCGTTTTCCCATAGAAGTGCCTTTACCCTGTCACAGCGTTTTCCACAGAACAGGTAAAGAGCACTGCGTCTTGGATCCATGTGAAGCTGGTCTTCAACGATTGCACACAGTCCGTCGATCGACTTTCTCATATCGGTATACCCAGTCACAATATAAAGCTCGCCGGCAGCTGTGATATCGCCTAGCATGAAAGCTCCGCAAGTATCTGGATTGTTTTAGCAAGAAGCAGTGGATCCGTTTCGTTTGAAATGCGCAAATTCATGTTTCCAATCATTAACTCCATTGCGGCTGTATCAGTATTTTTATTCATGTCAGTGGGGACCGAAATGGAATTCATCTCAATTTTTACAACTTCCTGATGAGAATGTTCATAAGTTGACAGCTGATTTTTCTCAGGAATATCTCCGCAGCCATTCTTGCGGAGACGCTTAACCCAGTTGTAAAAGGTGCCTGGATTAATGTCATTGTTTAAACACCACTGATGATCAGACAGTCCGCTTTTGCGGCATCCCATGATCAGGTGGCATTGTTCTTCGACTGGTACTCTTGGCGCTCTCATAGCTTTTACGTCATAATAATCAGAGTAAAATGCCAGCATCTAGCAAAACATAAGTATAGTAAAAATACTAGCATTTCCTGATACTTATTATGAGTTGATAATTAACTTGTTGCAATCCGTCCTTTCGGCAAACATATTTTCGTACAAATTATATTATTCAGTATAGCGAATTTTAGGTTAATATTCAATTGATAACTATTATAAAATTGCAAAAGTTGCGGCAATGAAATGAGCTGATGCCTGACAAAAATGAGAACCGATTTTGGACAAGATAAGGAATCATAAACACCAATATGTTCCGCCCAGATAACAGCTCGATAATTTTATCTTGCATCAACTTAAGACATTTTCCTTAAGTTGATGCTTTTTGACCACATTGGTGCCTGCCCCCACCACTCATTAAATCACACATCTTCAGATGGACTTTGTATGAAAAAAGCAGCTCCCCTATTTTTCATAGACTAACTGCTCAAACCTCTGGTTCCATATTAAATTTTAATTTTCTGAAATTTCTTCTGTCCGGCTTAACTGCTTGCGAACATCACGTCCACGATACATAATTCGAACTATATACACTATTTCATTTTCATCATTTGTCTTATAAAATACCAAATAATTGTCCACCGGAAAGAACCGAAGTCCTCTGCTGTGCCATGGTTCTTCCTCATAAAGCCGGTTTCTATTCGGCATGGTGTCCAGCTTTCGAATAGCAGCCATAATTCGGTCTGTCTGTCCGGCAGCGTTCTCTGGAGCTAACAGTTCCTCTGAAATATATCTGAAAATATTTCTCAGATCTCTTTTGGCTCCTGCTGTATACATCACTTTATATTTCATATACCAAATTCCCGTTTCATTTCTGCTTCAACTTCATCTGCTGAATACACTCTGCCAGCCTTAATATCTTCCATGCCTTTTTCTATTTCTGCATTGAACTGTTCCTTTGTCAGAGAGCCATATGCAACAGGCTCCTCATAAGCTGGAAGTTTCATTTCAAAAGGAATTCCTCTCTGGAGTACAATCTGTCTCAGAAACATTCCTACCGCATTGGACATTGGAATTCCAAGTCTATCAAGCACCTGCTCTGCCTGTTCTTTCACTTCAGGCTCAACATGTGCAAATACATTTGCTGTTCTTGCCATAGATATTGCCTCCTTTTTTTCTTCATTACATTTTGTTTGATTGCAAATTGCAAGCGGTTCGCAATCTTTTCTTATCATTCATACGCTGGCAGACGGCAGATAGGTTATCTATAAAATCTGTATTTGCTTCAATGACTCTGCCACCCATCATTCTTTTAATCGAATACTATTTCCCTGCTCTTTTGCTTTTTCATCTAGTTCCCTGATTGAAATTTCTTTTTTATCAGCAAGCAGTTCCCTGATCAGCTTTCTCCTTTGATTTCCCACGGATTTTCCTCGCCCTGCTCATTCAGACAACAACTCAGGATGGAATGTTTGACCATATCACTGACTGCCTGGTCGGTATAAAATGCCATATGTGGTGTCACAACCACATTCGGAAAGGCCCGCAAAATGGACAGATCGTGTTTTCTTAAGCACTGTGCCTTCAAATCTTTATAATAAAGTCCAAATTCATCTTCAATCACATCCAGACCTGCCGCTCCAACCTTTCCTGACTCCAGCCCTTTGATCAGCGCTTTTGTATCGATCAGTCCTCCTCTTGCCGTATTGATCAGGACAACTCCATCTTTCATCTGTGACAATGCACTTTCATCAATCATATGAAAGTTGGATTCAAATAACGGCATATGAAGAGTAATCAGATCACACTTCTGATAAATTTCATGGATATTGTCCACATATTCTGCATATTTTTTCACCTTCTCTGCCTGATAGACGTCATAGGCATAAATCTTACATCCAAATCCACTCAGATCCCGGATCACTGCCTGTCCGATCTTCCCTGTTCCAATGACTCCTACCGTAAAATTATGCAGCTCTTTTCCCTGAATGCCCGGCAGAGAAAAATCATTGATCTCTGCCCGCTGGCAAATCCGTTTCATGTTTCGAATGGACATCAAAATCAGCAGCATCGTATAATCTGCCACACATTCCGGTGAATATGTCACATTGCTGACTTTCATACCGCACTCCTTCGCTGCTTCCAGATCAATGTGGTCATACCCGATTGTTCTGGTTGAGATCATCTTGATCCCCAGTTCCCGAAATTTTCTTACAAGCGCTGCATCGATCTTACTCGTGAGAATACTGATATAGTCGTATCCCTCCGCAAGATGCGCATTCTCCATGGATGGACCCTGATAACAGATTCCAAGTTCTACTCCATACTCCCTGGAAAATTTCTGGAAATACTCATCCTCATCAAATTTCCGGTAACTATATACAAATAATTTCATTTTGTGTCTTGTCCTCCTCTTCCGTCTAACCCATAATGGCGGATTGCCTGTGCGATCCCGCCTTTTTCTACTTCTGCTGTTACGTACTCCGTAAAAGGTTCCAGACCTTTTGCGTGATTTCCCATTGCAATTGTATGAGCTGCGTACTGGAACATGGAAAGATCATTCATGCTGTCTCCAAACACATACGCCTGATCCAGCTCCAAACCAAACTTTTTCAAGATCATATCGCATGCTGTTCCTTTGCTATACCCTTTTTGTATGATTTCATAGGCATTGCCTCCGCGGTCGATTGCTTCCATATCCGTTTCAATGAAGCTGAAAAATTCCGAAAGATTGCTTCTCTCATCCGCATAAATAAACACCTTGTCATAGATAAAATCATCTTTTTCCAAATAACATTCCCGTCCCAGTCCACTGGAGTGAAAATATCTCCTGGATGTCTCCAGACGTTCAAACCGGGAGATTCTCTCCGGAAGATAAATATCCTCTGTTCCTTCCGCGATTCCATCCAGGTTGCACTCTGCCATTTTATTCAAAATTTCTCTGCCTCGTTTTTTCTCGATGCTTCTTGTAAACAATACCTCATCATGATATGTCAGATACGTTCCGCACCCACATAAATAACCATCAAATGCAAACTGTTTTAGCTCTGCCGGAATGGAGCACATCGTCCTTCCTGTATTAATAAACAACAGATGTCCTTTTTTCTTCACTTCCAGAAGCGCCTCTATCGCACTCTTGGGAATTTCTTTTGTCTCTTCACTCAATATCGTTCCATCAATATCAAAAAATAATGCTGCTTTTTTCATATGTCACCCCTGATTTCTCATTCACTTTTCGAATTAACTGTATCACTCTTTTTCTAAAAAGTCTACCTTAAGCATAATTTCTCATTTTCCTGAATATAGTAGGAATAAATGAACTTCCGGAGCCTTTCTATGAACATAACCCAATCTGATCACAAGATCCTCATGCGCTGTTTCGGCCGCATTCTGCTTCTGGCAGCTGCCTTTTTCCTCGGTTCTGTTGCCGGAAAAATTGAACATTCGGCTCGTTCCGCCCCTGTATCCGGTTCCATACTGTCAGCCTCTGAAAACTGGGGACTTAGTTTTCCAGAGGAAGGAAAACTTCCAACCGCCAACGCTTCCATTGAAGATTTGAAGCAATATGCTGCCTATTATGCGCAGGATACAGAAGAAAAAATTTTATATCTGACCTTTGACTGCGGATATGAGAACGGGGCGAACTCCTGCTATTTTAGATGCATTAAAGAAACACCAGGTTCCTGCGGCTTTCTTCGTAGTCGGCAATTTTGTCCGTGACAATCCTGATCTGATCCAACGTATGACAAAAGAAGGACACACAGTAGGGAACCATACTTTCAGTCATCCGGATATGTCTAAAATTTCTTCTCTTGAAAGTTTCCAAAAAGAACTTTCCGCTGTAGAAGCTCTGTATCAGAAAATCACCGGTACTGACATGATAAAATACTATCGTCCCCCACAGGGAATTTACAGTACCGAGAATCTGAAAATGGCACAAAGCCTGGGATACCACACCTTTTTCTGGAGTCTTGCCTACGTTGACTGGCAGCAGGATGCGCAGCCTACTCATGAAGAAGCTTTTGACAAACTCCTGTCCCGCGTACATCCCGGAGCCATCGTACTGCTGCATAATACTTCTCGAACAAACGGAGAGATCATGGATGAACTGCTTTCCAAATGGGAAGAAATGGGATATACTTTTGGTTCTCTGTCGGATCTTATCAAAGAGTCTGTATAAAAACTAAGGACAGCACTTCCACCTGATATGCTGTCCTTTGAATCTGTATTTTATTTTTTCTTTCTGGCTTTGAAACCTTCTACAATCTGAACCATCTCCTGGGATGGATTGGAAATCACCGCCGTCTGAAATACTTTACACGGTGGTGCCAACTTTACACTCTCCACTGCCGCTGTAACAGCTGATACGCTTCCGCTTACAAAAACCAGGGCATGCCCTCCGCACTTTGTATCCTGTGTCTCATAAGAAACTTCGGCAGTCTTTAACATCCGATCCAGTACCAGAACCGCATTTGCCTCCCCAAGGACTTCTACCAGTCCAAATGCTCCGTATGTCATATTAATCTCTCCTTATTTTGTAATCGTCATTGCAATCGCCGTTTCTGTCTCCTCTGACGGGGATGCGATCACCGTGTGGGAAACAACTTTTGCGATTGGCTCTGCCGTACGGATCGCCACCTCCATAGCTGCTTTTACATCTGAAATACTCCCACGCATCTTCACACATGCACCGGCTCCCAGACGATTTCTCTCCACTCCCTGGATCTGTACTGCTGCTGCTTTTGCTGCCGCATCCAACGCCACAAAACAGGCACATTCGCTGTCCAGTTCAAATATTCCAATTGCCATACCATGATATTGTTCGGCCATACTTACCTCCTTCACTCAAAAACCTCTCTTCTTTGTTTTTCAGTATTTTTATTATACTTGGCTTTTCCCGGAATTTCAACCTGCTTTCGTTACTGTTCACACCAATCCCCGCCTATCCATGCGCAATCGTAACAAGAATTGCTTTTTTTGCCGGATTCCGATAAAATAGTACTGGTTCCAAAAATGATAAAAACAAAAAGGAGAGACTATGATCCGAATTGCAATTGTTGAAGATGAAGATTCTTATGTACAGGTACTCACCGGGTATCTGAAACAATATGAAACCGAACATTCCCTTTCCTTCCAGATTTCCGTCTTTCACGATGGTCTGGACATTGTAAGTGAATATAAAGCAGACTACGATATCATTCTTCTCGATATCCAGATGAAACATCTGGACGGCATGAAGACTGCTGAAAAAATCCGGGAACTGGATGAAGATGTATCTTTTATCTTTATTACCTCTACGATCCAGTTCGCAGTTCAGGGATATCTGGTAGACGCCCTGGGATATGTTGTAAAACCGGTCGCCTATCTTGCATTTTCTCAGATTCTCGGAAAAGCTGTCAAAAAGGTGAAGCAAAAACAGCAAAAAGATTATATGACGATCGAAGTGGAAGGCGGACAGATGCGCCTGGATATCAGTCAGATTTATTACATCGAAAGCCAACGCCACAACATTCTGTTCCATACCGAAAAGGGGATTTTCTCACTGCCGGTCCAATGAAAAGGTGAAGCGCTTTAAAGACAAAGGATTTTCCAAATGCCATAACGCATATCTTATCCACCTGATGCATGTGACCGGTATTGTACAAAACAATGTCCTGTTATCTGATTCCACGACACTTCCTGTCAGCCGTGCAAAAAGAAAGTAGTTTCTGGAAGCTTTGACTGATTATATAGGAGGTGTACACCGATGAATTTAGACGCACTGATGGACACTCCCCGGATTTATACCGCCCTTGCTGAATGGGGTGCCTGCATCCTGTACGTCCTTCTCTTACGGCGAAAGGTAACCGGGTGGAAACTGCGGTTCCCTTGCCGGAAGCTTGCTCGTATTTATCGCTTATCAGGAATTTGCAGGAACTCTTCCGATTTATTTTTGGATTCCCTGCATGATCGGAGCCGCATTTCTGATGTGCCTCCTTCTGCATCTTCTCTGTGATACAACCTGGCTGGATGCATGGTTCTGTTGTGCAAAAGCACTGGTTCTTGCGGAATTTGCAGCTTCGCTTCACTGGCAGCTCTATGTCTGGTGGGCGTTGAATTATGCCAAAAACAGTCGGTTATTCTCGACTTTGACCATGCTGCTCTTATACACAGGCATTTATATCGGATATTACTTCTGGAAAGAGGACATTTTCCGACTGACGAGCGCCTGCTGGTCAATGGAAAGAATCCCTAAGCGCAATTCTCATTGCACTTGGAGCATTTGCCATCAGCAACATCAGCTTCGTCATGCCAAATACGCCGTTTTCCAGTGCCACAAGTTCCATCTTGTATGTGCGGACACTGGTAGATTTCGGGGGACTTGTCATGCTTTTTTCCATGCAGGAAAAACGGGAAGAACTTCGTATGAGAAGTGAAAATCAGGCCATGAATATTGTTCTCCAGCGTCAGTATGACCAGTACCGGCTTTCCATCGATAATATTGAACTTTTACAAAGAGAATTTCATGATCTGAAACATTATATGATCGCGATCCGTTCTGAACAGGATCCCAAGAAAAAAGAACAGTATCTTCTGGAAATGGAGGAGGCGATCCACACACAGGAAGCGCTCACAAATACAGGAAACAGTGTACTGGACGTCGTTCTGACTACCAAAAGCACTTACTGTATGCAGAAGCATATTACATTCACCTGCATGGCTGACGGAAAACTGATTTCTTTTATGCATGTCAAAGATATCTGCTCTATCTTTGGAAATGCACTGGACAATGCAATTGAATGTGTTTCCCAGTTTGATGACCCTGAAAAGCGTCTGATCACACTGTCTATGTATCAGAAAAATCAATTACTGATGATTCAGTGTGAAAACTATACGGAAACTTCGCTTTCTTTAAAACCGGATCAACTTCCGACTACAACAAAGCAAAATGCAGGCTATCACGGATACGGACTGAAAAGCATTCAGCAGGCAGCCCGCAAATATGGCGGCTCTATGACACTTCACGCAGAAGACAACTGGTTTACCCTGCAGGTGCTGATTCCTGTAGAATCTTAAACACAAAAGGAGAAAGTCCTGATTTGGCTTTCTCCTTTTGCTTATTCGCAGGTTCCTTATTTTCCGGTTCCCAGTTTTTTCTCATATTCTTTATTTGCTTTTCGGTTCTCAAAGAAACCGCCAAGTACTTTTTTCATACCTTTCATGAAATGTCCGTTGACCACTTCCGTCATACCCTCTGCCATTTTCATGCTGACCGCTCCATGTGTCATCTTTGCAATTCCACGGAACGGCATATTATAAATGAACAGGATATTCAGATCCGGTTTTCCCTTATCCTCACTTTTCTTTTTCAGATTTGTGAGAATCTTGTAGATCATTCTTGCCAGTCTGCTCTTTGCATAATACATCTGGCAGATTGCATCATTCATTCCCAGTTCACCGCTCCACTTTCCATCCGGGATCGATTGCTTCAGAAGTGCTTCAAATTCTGCATCCGGTACATCTCTGATAATTCCCGAGAAATATGACGGCATCTTTTCAGCATCATATGGCGTTGTATCAGTTGTTCCTTCTATTTCCAGTGTCTCTCTCAATCGGATATCTAACGCACATGCTCCAATGCAGATTTCATATCTTCCTGCTTCCTTTTCCCAGTTGTCTGTCTCTACATTCCAGTAACGGAATGTCTTATCATCAAACGAAATCTGTACTTTTCTGCTTTCTCCTGCTTTCAGGAATACTTTTGCGAATCCTTTTAATTCGTTATCCGGACGGAAAATCTTTCCTTTCGGTGCACATACGTACATCTGAGCTACTTCCGCACCATCCATCTTTCCGGTATTGGTCAGTACAAATTCAACTCCATCCGCCGTTACTCTCAAGTCTGAGTATTCAAAAGATGTATACGACAGACCATATCCAAACGGATACTGTACTCTCACTTTACTTGTGTCATAGTAACGATATCCAACAAACAGGCTCTCCCGATATTCCGAGTTACGCTCTGTACTTGGAAAATATTTAAATGCCGGAGTATCCTCATAGCGAACCGGATATGTCTCACTGAGTCTTCCGGACGGATTGGCTTTTCCGGTCAGCACATCCAGCATGGCTCCTGCAGAAGCCTGTCCGCCAAGGTATCCGTGCAGCAATGCCTTACAGCAGGAATGCCACGGCATCTCAACTGCAGATCCCGCGCTTAATACACCCACAATATTGGAGTTTACTTTTGCCATTGCTTCCAGAAGCTCCACCTGATTCTGCGGAATCCGCATATGCGTACGATCCAGACCTTCTGATTCGCTCAATTCATCCAGACCAAAGCAGTAAATAACCACATCTGCCATCTTTGCAAGGTTCACTGCTTCCTTTTTCAGTACTTCATCTGCTTCTCCTGTTCTCTGATATCCTTTCGCTGTACCGATACACTGAATCGGATAACTGCTGATCATCTGCTCCATTGTTTCTACTTTCGTTGGATTCACCAGAGAAGAACCTGCCCCCTGGTAACGAGGAACAGATGCAAAGTCCCCGATCAGTGCCACTCTTGTATTTTCTTTGAGAGGAAGCAGCTGGAACGGTTTTTCTTCATTCTTGAGCATCACAATACTCTCTCTTGCAGCTTTTTTCGCAAGCGTATGGTGAGCTTCTCTGTCAAATTCACGCACACGCTTTTCTCTGTTCTTTGCCAGTGTCAGTACTGCATCCAGAAGATCGTCCGTACACTGATCCAGTTCTTCCATGGAAAGGCTTCCCTCTTCTAACGCTGCCAGAACTTCTCGTGCCGCATCCAGTCCAGGCGCCGGCATCTCAAGATTAGAGCGACAGGCAACTCCTTTTACATGATCGTTCGAAGCCCCCCAGTCAGTGACTACAAGTCCGTCAAATCCCCACTCTTCTCTTAAAATTTCTTTTAACAAATGCTCATTTTCATTTGCATAGACTCCATTGACCTCGTTATAACTGGTCATGATGGATTTTGCTTTTCCTTCTTTAATCGCAATTTCAAACCCGGTCAGATAAATCTCCCTCAGTGTCCGCTCATCCAATACCGAATTCATTGCCATCCTGCGAAGCTCCTGGCTGTTAACCGCAAAATGCTTCGGACATGCATAGATTCCCTGACTCTGGATCCCTCTTACATAAGATGCAGCCATCTTTCCCGCCAGATAAGGATCTTCAGAAAAATACTCAAAATTCCTTCCACACAGAGGGCTGCGCTTAATGTTCAGTCCCGGTCCCAAAAGTACATCTACGCCTAATGCTGATGCTTCTTCTCCAAGAGCCTTTCCAATCTCTTCACCCAACGATTCGTCCCAACTGTTTGCAATCGTAGCTGCCGTCGGAAAACAGGTAGCCGGAACAGATGCATTCAATCCGAGATGGTCGCCTTCTCCTTCCTGTTTCCTCACTCCATGAGGACCATCTGAAAAAAACGCC
>ENA-OQJC01000543-OQJC01000543.1-human-gut-metagenome-genome-assembly--contig:-NODE-543-length-11302-cov-2.839105_pt1 | contig 11302 bp, 10 predicted proteins | sample MGYA00242600_ERZ504766 | MGnify/ENA primary metagenome ERZ504766 (study PRJEB26092, sample SAMD00036364) | human gut metagenome | host: Homo sapiens | study: EMG produced TPA metagenomics assembly of...
CCTTGTGGTGCTGGGTGGCCAGCTGCAGCAGCGGCTTGGTCAGCACTTCGAGGCCGCGGATCCACATCTTGGCCGGGGAGAAGGTGTGGCACCAGGTGATCACGCCGATGACGTTCGGGTTGGCGGAAGCCTCGACCATGAACTCCTTGACACCGTCGGAGGACTTCAGGGTGGGCTTGAGGACGATCTTGGCCGGAATCTTGCCGGTGTTGTTCAGGTAGTCGACCATTTCAGCGGAGTGAATGGCGACCTGGCGCAGGGCTTCTTCGCCGTACAGGTCCTGCGAACCAACGCCGAACCAGATTTCCTTGCCCTCGAAGGGATTTTCCATAACCATAGGGTTACTTCCTTTACTTCTTTGTTTATGGGGGTTTGTTTAAGTTTCATTCGCCGACCGAGGCTCCCCTCAGTCAGCTATCGCTGACAGCTCCCCTCAGAGAGGGGAGCCAAGACACCACCGTGCTGGCGGAGTCAGCGCTGATTTGATGTGTGTGTCCGCAAGGCGCGGAAGGCGAAGGCGTACGAAGGTACGTCGGGCCTTCCGTAACGCGGCGGACACTCCATCAAATCAGTGCTGACCGTAGACGTTCTGGTAGCGGTCGTTGAGCTTATCGATGTCGGCCTGGTCGATCTCGATGATGTCACCGAGCTGACGGGCGGCCCACATGGTGTGAGCGACTTCCTCGGTCATGGCAGCGGCCTTGACGGCGCCTTCAGCATCCTTGCCGATGGTGAAGGGGCCATGGTTCTGCATGAGGACGGCCGGGGACTTCGGGTACTTCTTGAGGGTCTCGACGACACCCTTGCCGATCGCCTCGGAGCCGATCAGACGGAACGGGCCGACCGGCACCGGGCCGCCGAACTCGTCACCCATCATCGTCAGGCCGCACGGGATGTTCTGACCAGTGGCAGCCCAAGCGGTGGCGTAGGTGGAGTGGGTGTGCACGACACCGTAGACGTCGGGCATGTTGCGGTAGATGTAGGCGTGGGAAGCGGTGTCCGAGGACGGGGCTTCGGTGCCGTCGACCACGTTGCCGTCAAGGTCGCACACGACCATGGAGGACGGGGTCAGGTACTCGTAGCGCAGGCCGGAGGGCTTGATGACGAACAGGTCGGCGGTGTGCAGACGCTGGGAAACGTTGCCCGCGGTCCACACGACCAGGTTCCACTTGATCAGCTGCTGGTGCAGGTTGGAGACGACCTCACGAACCTGCTTGACCTCGGCGCGAACCTCGGGGCCGTAATCAGCCAAAGTTGCCATTATTGGTTTTCCTTTCCACTGTGATGGATGGACGTTTTTTCAAAATCTCAAGGACCTCCCTCAATAGAGGGAGGTCAGAAAGGCTTACTTATCTTCGAGGTTGATGGTTTCGATGGCGGCGTGCTCGATGGGCAGGCCCTTGGTGAAGCGGGCGAAGAAGTCCTCGAAACCAACCACATCGGAAGCCACCGGCTTCTCAGTGGTGGACTGGGCGTCCTTGAACACGCAACCGTCAAGGAAGTCAGCGAGGTTGCTGTGATCCTCGTTGGTGTTCCACAGGTAGTTGGCGAGCACGGCCATGCCCCAGGCGCCACCTTCGGCGGCGGTGGACATGACCTTGATCGGGGTGTTGAAGGCAGCAGCGAGAATCTTCTGAGCCACCTTCGGAGTGGCGAAGATGCCGCCGTGGCCCACGAGAGAGTCGACCTGCACGCGCTCCTGCTTGGTCATCACGTCCATGCCGATCTTGACCGGGGAGAACGCGGAGAACAGCTGGGCGCGCATGAAGTTGCCGAGGGTCATGTTGGCTTCGGGGCTGCGGGCGAACAGCGGGCGACCTTCAGGCAGACCGGCCAGGAATTCGCCGGAACGGAACGGGTAGTTCAGCAGGCCGCCGCAGTTGGCGTCCACGTCGTCGGCGATGGCCGCGCGGAACAGGGTGCCGTACAGCATACCTGCGTCAACCGGCTGGCCGATAGCCTTGGCGAACTGGCCGAACAGGCCGACCCAAGCGTTGAGGTCGGAGGTGAAGTTGTTGGCGTGGCTCATACCGGCCAGATCGCCGGCCGGGGTGGTGACCAAGTCAACCTCAGGGTGGAGGGCCTTGAGCTTGTGCTCCAGAACCACCATGGCGAAGATGGAGGTGCCGGCGGAGACGTTACCAGTGCGTACGCGCACGGAGTTGGTGGCTACCATGCCAGTACCGGCGTCGCCCTCAGGCGGGGCGAGCACGATGCCGGGCTTCAGGGCACCGGACGGATCGAGCAGCTTGGCACCTTCCTCGGTCAGCTCGCCAGCCGGAGTGCCGGCCACGAGCGGCTCAGGAAGCAGGTTCTCCAGCTTCCACGGCTGGGCTGCGACCTCAGGCAGAGCGTCGAACTTCTCAATGAATGCGGTTTCGTAAGTGTGAGTGGTCGGGTCAATCGGGAACATGCCGGAGGCATCGCCCACGCCGAGGACCTTCTTACCGGTGAGCTTCCAGTGCACGTAACCGGCGAGTGTGGTGAAGTAAGCCACCTTGGAGACGTGCTCTTCCTTGTTGAGCACGGCCTGGTACAGGTGAGCGATGGACCAACGCTCGGGGATGTTGTACTGGAACAGCTCGGAGAGCTTCTTGTGAGCTTCGGAGGTGTTGGTGTTCTGCCAGGTGCGGAACGGCACCAGCAGTTCGCCGGCCTCGTCGAATGCGAGGTAACCGTGCATCATGGCGGAGAAGCCGATGTGGCCGACGTGCGTGAGCTTCTCGCCATAGGCGGTCTCGACGTCGTTGGCCATGGAGGCGTAAGCGGACTGCAAACCGCCCCAGATCTCCTCGGTGGTGTAGCTCCACAGACCATCCTCCAAGTGGGAGGCCCAGCTGTAGTCGCCGGAGGCGATGGTCTGGAAGTTGTCGTCGATGAGGACGGCCTTGATGCGGGTGGAGCCGAATTCGATGCCCAGCGTGGTCTTGCCAGCGCGAATCTTCTCGGCGATGTGGGCGGCCTGCTCGGCCGCGTTGTCGGTTGCTGCCATATCTTTCCTTTGCCTTGGAGCGCCGGCGTTGTTATCCCCTTCCTTGGGGAGGGTGTTAGCGCTCACAATTTCCAAAAAAACATTGTACCGACAACCCGCATTCGACACAACTTATGCCGTGTCACGCATCATAACGGTTTGATAACAGCGCCAATTTACCGCCGAGGAGCCGGCCCCAAGGACCGCCGGGCACGCACCTCGGCGGGAATCAGCCCCATGCCGTGCTGGGTGGTCAGGAAGGTCGGCTCGCCGCCCTCCCCCAGCAAGCGCAGCGTCTCTCGCATGGCGGCCACGCCGAGCCCCTCGAAATCGGGATGCACGGTGGTCAGCGGTGGGTACATGTTATCCACGCCAGACATGTCGTCGAATCCGACCACGCTGATGTCTTGCGGAATCCGAAGCCCATGCTCATGCAACGCGCGCATGATGCCAACGGCCTGATTGTCGTTCGCGGCGACGACCGCGGTGGGCAACGCCGCGCCTCGACGCCCATACTCATCAATGAGATGATTCATGTGCGCATACGCCTCAGAGGCATCCCACGTATGGCAGCGCACGATCTGTGAATCGATGGATCGGGAGGCGGCGAGCTTGCGCCACGCATCCAGTCGGGTGTGGGCGTCGCGCCATTCGTTGGGACCGGCAAAATACAGAGCCGATTTGTGCCCGTATTCGCCCAGCAAGGCCACCACTTTGGCCATTGCACCCCACTGGTCGATACCGACCAGCGCAGTGCGACGCTTGTTTTCGGTGGAGATAAGGCCCAATCCCTCACGCACGGTCATTTGGCCGTGGGTGGCGGTGACGATGACGCGCGGCTGAGTGACTCGCGCACGGCAGGCGGCGGCGAACATCACGTCGGTCGGAGTCAGGAAGATGAAGGCGTCGACGTTCTGCTCGTTGAAGGTGTCGCACAGGTTGTCGAAGTCGGCCTGCGCGCACAAGGCCTCGTGGACCATCATCACGCTCATGAACAGACCGTGCTCGCGGGCCATGGATTCGATGGAGGAGATGGAGGAAATCGGGCCGAAGAATTTGAGGCCTCCGGCGATCAGCCCTATGGTGCGCGAACGGCGGGAAGCCAGTGCGCGCGCGGAGTTGGAGGGGCGGTAGCCGAGTTGGTCAATGGCGGCCTGGACTCGCGCACGGGTGGCGTCGGAAACGTCCGGCGAGTCATTGATCACACGGGAGACGGTTTGGTGGCTGACTCCGGCGAGCTTGGCCACTTCGAACATGGACGGACGTTTGCTTGGCTTGCGGCTGGTCACCATGCTACCTAACCTCCCCGCTGGCGGCCGGCATCCGTGCACGGCCAGGCTTGTACCTTAATCAATACTGACTTTAGCGCGTCCACAACAGTTTTGCGTTAGCGCTCACACTATCGTGTCGCACGCGGCTCAGGTCAGGTGCCATGAGACACGATGGAGCGGAGTCGGCCCGTGTTCGGCGATGGCGGCACGGTGTGCGGCGGAACCATAGCCCTTGTTATGAGCCCATTCGTAGGCGGCGTAACGTGGGTTGCTTTGCGCGAGGTCGACCATCAGCCGGTCTCGGGTCACTTTGGCGATGACCGCCGCGGTGGCGACGGTGGCGCAATGCTGGTCGCCTTTGACTTTGGTCGTTATATCGGCTGGAATCGGCACGTCCGGCGCGTCGAACGTGTTGAGCACCTTGGTGATGTAATCGCTCGGCCCGTCGAGAATTCCGGCGACTTTGGGCAGGGCGCGAACGCTTTCCCCACAATTTCCAATGGATTCCCCTACGGAGTCTCCCGGACGACCTTCCACAATCTCCCCCGCAGCCTTTTTTGCCGTCAATCCCCCTCCAAGCCGTAAGCCAAGTTCGCGTTCGACTTGGCTGAGCGCGCGCAGGGCGGCCACGCCGAGCGCATAGGTGATGCCCCATTCGTCGATCTCGGTGTTGCTGGCCTGGCCTACGGCGTAGGCCGCGCACCAGTCGCGCAGTTCGTCGAAAATCGCCTCGCGCCTATGTTCGGTGAGCATCTTGGAGTCGGCCACGCCGTCCGGTACGCCGAGGTAGGTCCGCCCGGACAGTTCGGCGGAATCATCGCCGTCAAGCGGCGCCAAATCACAGGCCCAGATGGCGGCGCACCCGACCATCACCGGACCGGCGAGCGCGCCGCGGCCGACTTCATCGAATCCAGTAATAAGGTCATAGCCCTGGGCCGCAAGGCTGCGTTCCAAGTCAAGTGTCGGGGTAATCATGCGCGGCTCCCATCGTCTCACAATGGTTAGGATTCAGACGGTCCAGGTTCAAATGGTTCAGGATTCAGACGGCCCGGAACTCAATCAGTTCAAAGACTCACACGGTTCAAAAAAGACTCAGGAATTCGAGCCGGAAGCGTCAGGCACGTCCTTGAAGACTTCGTGGTGGTCATCAATCGCACCAAGCCGGTCAAGCGGCCAGTATTTCGCGATTCCGACTCCGACCACATCGGAGATGGGAACCAAGCCGCGATCGCCGTCATCCTGATGATAGCGGGAGTCGGCGGAATTGGCGCGATTGTCGCCCATGACGAACACGCGGCCCTCGGTCACGGTTACCGAGAACGGGAAGGCGCTCGGGTCCACGCCGGGGCGAATGTAGGAGGTCTCATTGATGGCCACGCCGTTGATGGTCACCGGCTGGCCCGCGCCCTTGCATTCGACCACGTCACCGGGCAGGCCGATCAGTCGCTTGATGAGGTACCCGCCACCGGGAGCACTGCTCTGCTCCTCGTTCAACCAGTTGTTGGGATCTTTGAATACCACGACGTCGCCGCGCTGCAGATCGAAGATCTTGGGGGTGAGCTTGCTGGTCACCACGCGATCGCCGGGCACCGTGGTATCCATCATCGAGCGCGAAGGAATCTCGTAAAAGCCGACGGCGAAAATGCGAATCAGCAGCACGATAAGCACGGGAACGCCGCACCACAGGAAAAAGTCGCGTAGGGTGAAGTGGTCATCATCTGACGATGATGCTGCCGCGGCATTCGCGCCAGCGGCTGCACCCGCGCCAGCGGAAGAAGCGGCGTGTGCCGGGCGCGCCGGTGCCGGGGGAACCGGGGACAGGGCGATGCCGTGGTCAGCGACTTGGAACGTGCGGGAATCGCGGGCATCGGCCTCGTCATCATACGAGGTCTGGTTGCTCTCCGGATTGTCGGAAACCGGGATTCGCCGTTATCCTGATCGTCCTGCATACCATCTCCTCGCGATTCATGCTGCCGGATATGAGGGGTGCCGGCGCCCGTCCATCATACGTGGAAAATACGAAACAGCCCGAAACGAACGGTTCCGGGCTGAATTTCACGGTTTATTCGCGCACCTGTATCATCAGGCTCACGATTGCACCCGCGAATCGACTCACTTAGCGGAGTTGTCGCGGCGCTCGGCAATACGAGCGGCCTTACCGCGCAGAGCGCGAAGGTAGTACAGCTTGGCGCGGCGCACACGGCCCTTACGCACGAGCTTGATGGAGTCGATGGACGGGGAGTGCAGCGGGAAGCGACGCTCCACACCGGTGCCGAAGCTGATCTTGCGGACCACGAAGGTCTCACGCACGCCAGCGCCCTTACGAGCGATCACCACGCCGGTGAAGGTCTGGATACGGGAGTTGTTGCCTTCCTGGATCTTCACGTTCACGTCGACGGTGTCGCCGGGACGGAAGGCCGGGATTTCCTCGGCCGGCTTCATGTGCTTGGCGTCAAAAGCCTCAACAGCGTTAACCATTGTTTTCCTTCAGTGCTGCCGCATATCAGCCACAGATCTGGGGCCATCCACGCGATTGCGCATCGCGTACGTTGGCCTGTTCTCGTTATCCCTCGGGTTTGCCCTTGGGAAGCCTGCCGATCCGCCGAAAGTCAGGCCTTGCGGCCGTTCGGACTGGACCCATGGAGACGCGGGCTTATGCGGCGGCCCACTTCTCGACACAGCAATCGACTATTTTACGGATTATTGCGGACAGAATGGCTGTCGGATGGCATTCCAACACCAAGGCACTGCGACGTAGTTGACAGACCTGCAGGCGGGCTTTATCTTGGGAGCGTCGGTAGGCGAGGCTACCGCAGGGATATGGGTTGCTGCCGCTAACAGTGGAGACACTGCACGCAGGTCAGCAGTTCTTGTCGGATCAAGGCATGAACTAACGCAATTCCACCGCCCTGCGATGCTGAAGCTTGAACGATGGCACGAATCGGCGGATTCGAATACTTTCCGCCCCTCCTGCTGGTCGCATGGATACCGACGATGGTATTGATCTGGCGTTTCAGCGCACGGCTTGAAGGAGGTGAGAGTCCGATGGACGGTGATTATTCCAGTAGTTCCGCCGCCGGCAACAGTCATAGTTGCGGTGGTGATGACCATGTTTTCTTATATTCCGTTATCCGGAAGTCGGGCTCTCGCCTGTAGTGTTCCTTGGCTCCCCGGATAACCCTTGCATAATTCGTCTTTCCTATGCATAGGGAGGTCTTTTCATGACCATGTTTTCATTCAATCGCGTCGGCGCGCGTCCAAATGCGTCGGCCCGCAACCCTTCCACCGCCGCGTCCGACCGCCAACCATTCGCCGTGCGCCTGGCCTCCGACGTACTGGTCGCGGCCGGTATTCTGGCGCTGTTCGGTCTGATCGCTTGGATTCTGCCGGCGATCGGCGAACCGATCGGCCCGAAAGGAGTGCCGTCACAAGTCAGTACGAATCTCGCCGACCTGCCGTATTACGCGCTGCGCTCGGTGTTCCGTATGTTCGTGGCACTGTTCTTCTCACTGGTGTTCACGTTCATCTACGGCACGGCGGCCGCGCGCTGCCGCCGCCTGAGCCGCGTGCTGATTCCTCTGTTGGATATTCTGCAGTCGGTACCGATTCTGGGCTTTCTTTCGGTCCACCATCACCATCTGGATGGTGCTGTTCCCCGGCTCGATGCTGGGCGTGGAGGCCGCGTCGATTTTCGCAATCTTCACCAGTCAGGCCTGGAACATGGCGTTCTCGTTCACCCGGTCCCTGACCAGCGAACCAACTGAACTCGACGAGGCGGCCCGCTCACTACAGCTCACACGCTGGCAACGATTCTGGACACTGGACGTGCCGAACGCGATGATTCCGCTGCTGTGGAACTGCATGATGAGCGTAGGCGGCGGATGGTTCTTCCTGACCGCCTCCGAGATGATCTCGGTGAACAATCGCACCTATGCGTTGCCCGGCATCGGCAGCTTCGTGGCACAGGCGGCGGCCGAGGAGAATCTCGCGGCCATCTGCTGGGCCATCGTGACGATGGTGCTGGTGGTGCTGCTTATCGACGTACTGCTGTGGAAGCCGCTGACCGCGTGGGCGGAGAAGTTCCGCATTACGCAAAGCGAGTCGGCGGTGCGCAAGACCAGTGTGGTGCTGACCATCATTCGTCAGTCACATATCGATGAGATGGTGGCCTGGCTGTTCAGGCCTGTCGACGACCTGTTCGACACGCTGACCCGCCCGTTGGGTCGGACCGGTGGACGTTGGGCGGCGGACGTGAAGTCCGCACGCAGCCGCGCGCTTGACGTGGTATTCACAGTACTGGTGTTGGCAGCGTGTGCGTTCGGACTGGTGCAGCTTATGCTGGTGATTCATCGCGATGCGGGATTCGGCGAGCTCGGGCAGGCGTTCGTGTTGGGCATGGTGACGTTCCTGCGCGTGGCGCTGCTCACGCTCGCCTGCTCGGTGATTTGGGTGCCGATTGGCGCGATGATTGGCATGAATCCGCGCGTTTCGCGGTTTATGCAGCCGATTGTGCAGGTGCTGGCCAGCTTCCCCTCGAACTTCACGTTCCCGTTCGTCACGCTGTGGTTCGTGGCGTGCAGTGTGGATATCAACTGGGGCAGTATTCTGCTGATGGCGTTGGGCACACAGTGGTACATCCTGTTCAATGTGATCGCCGGGGCCAGCCAGATTCCCGACGATCTGCGTGAGATGACGCGCAGCTTCCAGCTGGGGCGCTGGCAGCGGTGGCGCGATTTGATTTTGCCGGCGGTATTCGGCTCGTGGGTCACGGGCGGCATTACGGCGGCCGGTGGGGCGTGGAATGCCTCGATTGTCTCGGAAATCGTAAGTTATGGACGGCATACGCTGACCGCCTCCGGCTTGGGCGCGTATATCGCCGAGGCCACCGAAAGCGGCAACACCGTGAGGACCATCATCGGCGTGACCGTGATGAGCGTGTTCGTGGTGGCCGTCAACCGCCTGTTCTGGAACCCGCTGCAGCGCATGGCCGAGCGCCGTTTCGCACTGAACTAAAGACTTAAGGAGAATAATATGACTGTTGCAATGGAAACCATTCGTTCGCTGCGGGCGGTGACCCCGCAGAACACCATCATCGAAGCCCAGCACGTCGGCCAGCGCTTCACGGCCGACAGCGGCACCGAACTCACCGTGTTCGACAACATCTCGTTCAACCTGTACGAGGGCGAGATCGTGGCCATTCTGGGCCGTTCGGGTGCCGGCAAGTCCACATTCCTGCGTGCGCTGGCCGGACTGGTCAAGCCGACCAGCGGCACGGTCAAGTATCGCGGCAAGGCCCTGACCGGCCCGAATCCCGGCATCGCACTCGTGTTCCAGACCTTCGCGCTGATGCCGTGGCTCACCGTGCAAGACAATGTGGAACTCGGTCTGAAGGCGCGCGGCGTACCACGTGCGGAACGCACCAAACTGGCTCTGGACGCCATCGACATGATCGGCCTGGACGGCTTCGAATCGGCGTATCCGAAGGAACTGTCTGGCGGCATGAGGCAGCGCGTGGGCATTGCACGCGCCTTGGTGCTGCGGCCGGACGCGCTGTTCATGGATGAGCCGTTCTCCGCCCTGGACGTGCTGACCGCCGAAAACCTGCGTCAGGAAGTGCTCAAGCTGTGGTCGAGCGAACAGCGCAGCATCAAGTCGGTGCTTATGGTCACACATAACATCGAGGAAGCCGTGGAGATGGCCGACCGAGTGGTGGTGTTGGGCTCGCACCCGGGGCATCTGATTGCCGATGTGCGGGTTGATCTGCAGCGCCCGCGCGACCGTCACAGTGTCGAATTCGAGGCGATGGTGGACCGACTGTACGCGATTTTGACCGGACAGGCCTCGCAGCCTACGCAACAAGCCGAGGCTCTATCGCCATCGGCATCGCTCACGAACGCATCTGTCACGGACGCATCTGTCACGGACGCATCAGACCTTCAGCCCGCCAAGACCATCGAGAAAATCAAGGAGCATCCGCTGCCCAACGCCACGCCGGGCGGGCTTGCCGGTCTGCTGGATGTGGTTGCCGAGCATCCTCACGGCATCGACTTGGCAGATTTGGCCTCGGCTCTTTCGTTCGAGGTGGACGACCTGTTCCCGCTGGTGGATGCCGGTACGATGCTGCGCGTCATCGTGGTACGCGACGGCCATGTGCAAATCACCGAGGCGGGCGACTCCTGGCATAAGGCGGACATTCTGCGCGCCAAGCAGGTGTTCGCCTCACTGGCGATGGAACACGCGCCGCTGGTGCACAACATTGAGCATGCACTGCGGAAGTCTGCGGAAGGCAAGCTCCGCGGCGAGCTCATGCTGGACCTGCTGCGCGCCCGTTACGCCAACGACGAGGCGCATCAGCAGTTCGCCATCGCCGTGGAGTGGGGCCGTTACGGCGAACTCTTCGATTACGATGCCGATGACGATCTGCTGAGCCTGGATGAGGCGAATAAGGGCGAATAAGGGCGAATAAGCGAATCAGCCACGTGAGTTGGCTAGATAGTGCCTTTATGCCTGCAAACAGATGCCGAAGCGGAATATGACCATGTTCGACTCATCTGACTGACAGCAATCCGTATATGCAAAGTGCCCGGCATCCGAAGATGTCGGGCACTAGTCGTGAGAGAGACTCCCTCAGTCAGCTACACTGACAGCTCCTCTCACCCAGGGGGCACCAGAGGAACGAATCAGAACTCGCGCCTGGGCAGTCGCCAGGCTGCCCACCAGACAGCACAGCCGCGGTCGCGCGAATCACGAATTCTGACCGAGCAAAGCGAATCAGAACTCGCGGTTCTTGCGGTAGAACTTGATCAGGCTCTGGGTGGAGGCGTCCTGGGCGGCGAGGGCGTCGTCGTCCTGGGAGATGGCCGGGGTGATCTGCTTGGCAAGCTGCTTGCCGAGCTCGACGCCCCACTGGTCGTAGGAGTCGAGGCCCCACACGGTACCCTCAACGAAGGTGATGTGCTCGTACAGGGCGATGAGCTCGCCGACTGCGAACGGGGTCAGGGCCACGCCGAAGATGGGAGGTGGTCGGACGGTTGCCGGTGAACACGGCGGGCCGGGACGA
>ENA-OQJC01000548-OQJC01000548.1-human-gut-metagenome-genome-assembly--contig:-NODE-548-length-11258-cov-5.631030_pt1 | contig 11258 bp, 11 predicted proteins | sample MGYA00242600_ERZ504766 | MGnify/ENA primary metagenome ERZ504766 (study PRJEB26092, sample SAMD00036364) | human gut metagenome | host: Homo sapiens | study: EMG produced TPA metagenomics assembly of...
GGCTACTACCGCGTGTCCTGCGACTCGCGCGACCTGAACTACGACAAGTTCGTCGTGGACGGCGAGGTGGAGACCCAGGCCGACGAGTCCTACACCTCCCACAACACCGAGAGGCTCGACGTGGAGGGCACCATCGCCAAGATCAAGACCGCCGAGTACGTGCAGCTGGCCCTGGAGGGCCGCGAGCACGAGGCGGTGCAGTAGGGTGCGCGTCCTCGTCACCGGCGCCAGGGGCTTCGTCGGCAGGAACCTCTGCTGCGCGCTGAAGAACATAAGGGACGGCAAGGACCGCCGCGCGAAATACCAGCCGCTACTCCCCCTCGAGGTCATGGAGTACGACCTCGACTCGACCCAGGAGGAGCTGGAGGACTTCTGCTCCCGCGCGGACTTCGTCTTCAACCTGGCCGGCGTCAACCGCCCAAAGGAGCAATCCGAGTTCATGGAGGGCAACTTCGGGTTCGCCTCCACGCTGTTGGACACCCTCGAGCGCCACGGGAATAAGTGCCCCGTCATGCTCTCCAGCTCCGCGCAGGCGAGTCTGTCGGGCCGCTTCGAGGGCTCCGTATACGGCGAGTCCAAGCTCGCGGGGGAGGGCCTGTTCCGGGAGTACTCGGAGCGCACGGGCGCCCCGGTGCTCATCTACCGCTTCCCCAACCTCTACGGCAAGTGGTGCCGCCCGCGCTACAACTCCGCCGTGGCGACCTTCTGCGACGCCATCGCCAACGGCCGCCCCTACACCGTGAACGACCCCTCCGTGGAGCTGGAGCTCCTCTACATCGACGACCTCGTCGGCGAGATGCTGGGCGCCCTGCTCGGCGAGGAGCACCGCTGCGGCTACGAGGGCCTCGACCGCGTCGACGGCGACTGGTTCTGCTACGTCCCCGACACCGACGTGAAGACCCTGGGCGAGATCGTCTGCCTGCTCGACGGCTTCCGCGACAGCCGCGAGACGCTTGCCGTCCCCGACCTCACCGACGGCTCCTTCTCCAAAAAGTTGTGGAGCACGTTCCTGTCCTACTACGAGCCGGGCAACTTCGCCTACGGCCTCAAGCCCAACGTGGACGACCGCGGCTCTTTCACGGAGTTCCTGCGCACGCCGGAGCGCGGCCAGGTCTCAATCAACGTCTCGAGGCCCGGCATCACCAAGGGCAACCACTGGCACATGAGCAAGTGGGAGAGGTTCCTGGTGGTCTCCGGCACCGCGTCGATCAAGTTGAGGAAGGTGGGGGAGGACGCAGGGGGCAAGCCTTTCCCCGTCGACGAGTACACCGTCTCCGGGTCTGACATGCGAGCCGTGGAGATGATCCCCGGCTACACGCACTCCATCACCAACCTGTCCGACACCGAGGACCTCGTGACGGTCATGTGGGCCAACGAGCCCTTCGACCCCGAGGACCCCGACACCTACTACGAGGAGGTCTAGCCGCATGGGCAAGGACTATTCCGATTTCGCATTCGAGGACGACGGCCGCCTGAAGCTGCTCATCATCGTGGGCACCCGCCCCGAGGTCATCCGCCTGTCCGAGGTCATCAAGAAGTGCCGCCGCCACTTCGACTGCCTGCTGGCGCACACCGGGCAGAACTACGACTACACCTTGAACGGCATCTTCTTCCGCGACCTGTCTCTGGACGACCCGGACGTCTACCTGGACGCCGTGGGCGCCGACCTGGGCGAGACCGTGGGCAACATCATCGCCGCCTCCTACAAGCTCATGGTCGAGGTCAAGCCCGACGCCCTTCTGATCCTGGGCGACACCAACAGCTGCCTGTCCGCCATCGCGGCCAAGAGGCTCCACATCCCCATCTTCCACATGGAGGCGGGCAACCGCTGCAAGGACGAGTGCCTTCCCGAGGAGACCAACCGACGCATCGTCGACGTGATCTCCGACGTCAACCTGGCCTACTCCGAGCACGCCCGCCGCTACCTCAAGGACACCGGCTGCGCCCCGGAGCGCACCTACGTCACGGGCTCGCCCATGGCCGAGGTCCTGCGCGCCAACCTGGGCAAGATCGAGGCCTCGAACATCCTCTCCGAGCTCGGCCTGGAGCCCAAGCGCTACATGCTGCTGTCCGCCCACCGCGAGGAGAACATCGACACAGAGGCGAACTTCACGAGCCTGTTCACCGCGATCAACGCGCTCGCGGAGAAATACGACATGCCGATCCTGTACTCCTGCCACCCGCGCTCCCGCAAGCGCCTGGAGGCGACGGGCTTCAAGCTCGACCCGCGCGTGCGCATGCACGAGCCCATGGGCTTCCACGACTACAACTGCCTGCAGATGAACGCCTTCGCGGTGGTGTCCGACTCGGGCACCCTGCCCGAGGAGTCCAGCTTCTTCGCGAGCGTCGGCCGCCCGTTCCCGGCGGTGTGCATCCGCACCTCCACCGAGCGCCCCGAGGCGCTGGACAAGGCATGCTTCACGCTCGCCGGCATCAGCGAGCGCGGCCTGCTCCAGGCCGTCCACACCGCCGTCGAGCTCGACGCCGAGGGGTCGCTCCCCGAGGCGCCCGTGCCCGACTACGCCGACGAGACCGTGTCCACCAAGGTGGTCAAGATCATCCAGAGCTACACTGGCGTTGTGGACAAGATGGTGTGGAGGAAAGCGTAGCTATGGGTCTCGCCTATAGGATCCTCGACGGCATCCCCCGTGCTTACAACAAGCTACTTCTTATGCCCTCGCTACGGCGCTCCTTTGCTGCTTGCGGCAAAAACGTGACCTTGGGCCGCCGCAGCGAGATTGCCGGAGCGGGCAATATCTACATGGGCCATGACGTGTACCTTGGCCCTGGAACAACGCTGCTCACAACCCGGGCGAAAATTCACATCGGCGACTATGTCATGAGCGGACCCAACCTTACCGTTATCACCGGCGATCACCGCACCGACATCCTCGATCGCCCCATGATGGAACTTACCGATGAGGACAAGCTCCCCGATAACGACCAGGATGTCGTTATCGGTAATGACGTGTGGATGGGCAGTGGAGTGACGATTCTAAAGGGTGTCCATGTCTCTGATCATTCCGTTATTGCCGCCGGTGCCGTCGTAACCAAAGATGTAGAGCCTGAGTATTCAATTTGGGGGGGGGTTCCTGCTCGCATGATTTCTATGAGACCGGGATTCGATGAACATGAATAAAGGCAAAATCGAATATCGCGCAATGCAGTTGCGATATTGTGTGAGACGGTTTGCGTATAAGGCCGGCAAACAAGAATATTTGCCAAAGTCTGCATTAAATCGCGACGATTTCAATACGGTTATTTCGAACTTAATTTTATCTGGTAAGCCAATCATGGTAGGCCGGTTTGGTAGTCAAGAGGCTCGTGCAACCGCTTGGGCGCTTGGCGTTGCCAAAGGATACGATAAGGCCATTCCTCTCTATGTTCAGAAACGCATGGCGGTAGGGCCTGGCTTTTTCCCGGCAGACGACGAACATATCAGGCGCTTCGGTCTTCTCATGGCCAAATCGGCAGCTGATTTGGATGCCCTGGCCTATTGGGACTCATTCATGCAGCAATGGCTTTTGAAAGAGGTTTGTGCTGAAGGCATCACCATTTCATATCTAGAAAACCTTGAGCCTTATCGAAATCAGGGCAATCCGTGGACGGCAGCTCTATCTGGCAAGCGCGTGCTTGTTGTCCACCCTTTTGCAAAAAGTATTGAAGCTCAATATTCACGCAAAGAGCAGTTGTTTACAAATAGAAACTTATTACCTGACTTTGAATTGCAGACACTCGTTCCACCTCAAACGATAGCGGGCAGCGCTGATGCCCGTTATACCGATTGGTTTGATGCTTTGAAGCATCTTGAGTTTGAAGTTGACTCCAGGGAGTTTGATGTCGCAATCATTGGCTGTGGAGCGTATGGTTTTCCCTTGGCATCTCACGTGAAACGTTCTGGGCGGCAAGCGATTCATGGGGGGGGGATGGTTCAGATGCTTTTCGGCATCAAGGGGAAGCGCTGGGACCTCAAACCTATCTCCAAGGAGCTTTACAACTCAAGCTGGATCAGGCCGAGTATGGAAGAGCGGCCTGAACATGCGAATGAAGTGGAGAATGGATGCTACTGGTAAGGCACGGCAAGCAGGGGCTGGATTTCATGGCTAGTCGTGTGCTTATGGTAGGGCCGTCACCTGAGGCCTGGGGTGGCGTAGCAACTGTTGAGAAGAATATCTTGGATGCGGTCGCATCGACGGGTCGAGAGGTTCATTTCGTTGCAACGATGCGTGATGGATCGAAGTTCACGAAAATTTTGATGTTTCCGCAAGCATTTTTCGAGGTTCGTCGTGAACTCCGACAATGCGATGTTTGCCACATCCACACTGCGCTTGGCATGAGCTACAAGAGGAAATATCTGATTTGCAAGGAAGCGGCAAAGGCCAATGTGCCTTATATCCTCCATGTTCATGAGGGTGATTTTGAGAACCAGTACGAACATATGGGCGCCGGTGAACAGACGAAGGTTCGCTGGATGCTGCAGAATGCTTCCCGAGTCATAGCTCTCTCCGAGGAGTGGAGGAGCTATTTCATCAGAAAGTTTGAGCTAGCAAATATTGTGGTGCTTGAAAATGCTGTATTTGTTCCGCAGGAGGTAAGTGAGCAAAAGGATCCTACGAAGTTTTACTTCTTGGGACGCATGTGCCCTAAGAAGGGTGTAGATACCCTTCTTAGGGCTGTTCGCTGTCTTCTTTTGACCCATCCCGAAACGAAAGTAATGCTTGCTGGGGGTGGCGAGGAACTGGAAAGCTATCAGCAGCTCGCCAACGAGTTGGGCGTTGGACGCAACGTCGAGTTTCTTGGCTGGGCCGACGATCTCATGAAGGCAAGACTTTCCGATGAATGCCTTACATCCGTGCTCCCCTCGGATGCTGAAGGGTTGCCCATGTGCGTGCTCGAGTCTATGGCAGCTGGGTGTGCCTCCATCGCCACTAGAGTGGGCGGCCTACCAAGTCTCATCGATGATGGGGTAAACGGTCTGCTTGTAGAGCCGCGTGACCCAGAGGGTCTTGCGAAGGCGATGAGCAGGTGCATCGAGGCCCCTGACTGGGCTCGGATGATTGCGCAACGCGGTCGCCAAACCATTATTGAACGTTACTCCATGAAGGCCTATCTCAAAAAACTGGAGAGTATTTATGAAAAAGTTGCGCGCGGTGGTGAGTGATTATTAACGCCTGCACTAACAGTACACCGCGAAGGAACTTGCTTGCTGACCGCAAGAGCCCCTCGCGATTGAGAGGCAAGCTTTATTCCAATAAATTGCGTTGCACTGTCTGCCATCAAAGAACGAGGGACTTCCTATGAGCATCCTCGAGGCCATGCCGATAGACGTTTCAACCATTGCGACTCCTGCAGGCGGTACCCCTCAACTCATAAATGATGGAGTTGACGGGTTTCTCGTAACGGGCGATAGCAATAAAGTTTTAGCGTCGGATTGAGTAATTTTCTCGGATCGCCCGAGCTTAGAAAAGACATGGATCTATCAGCTCGCAATAAAATATGCAGCTCATTTGATATCAATCTGCTGTGTAGTTAACGAATTGAAATTTATAGCGATTTGATCAGCGTAAACTAGAGGAATAAATTGAAATATACGAATTCAGCTCAAGAAGCTGGACATATTGTCTTTGTTCATCCTTCTTTGATGGGTGGCGGTGCCGAGCGCGTCTCTCTTGCGCTTGCATCGTACTTCGTTTCTCATGGTATTAGATTTACTTATTTCTTGACTAAAAGTAACGTTATTGAATATGATGTGCCAGATGGAGTTGAAGTGTGTTCTGAGTTTGCAGACGCTTCGCTCAAGCCACTCGACCAGGTCAAGCTAATACGGCGTTTTGTTTCCGAACGGCCCAAAGCCACGGTGATTTCATTTTTGCCACATCAAAACATGTATACGCTGATGGCGACCATCGGACTCCCAAACAGGGTTATTGTTTCGGTGCGAAACGATCCGAGATATGATTTTCCTGGCAATAAGATCCTCCCATTCATTAGAAACATGTTGTATCGAAGGTCCGATGCAATGGTGTTTCAGACAAAAAGCCAGGCAAGTTTAATGCCGAGATACCTTCAGACGAATTCAAAAATCATCTTAAATCCAATATCTAGTGAACTGCCTGAACCGTATTCTGGGCTTAGAAGAAAAGCAATCGTCACAGCGGGACGGCTTGAACTTCAAAAAAATCACTCGATGACAATCAGGTCATTTGAGCTGTTTCATAAAAAACACCCTGAATATATTCTTGAAATCTTTGGCAAGGGAAGCCTTCAATCAGAACTAGAAAACCTTGTTCATAGCCTTGACATGGATGATTCAATCAAATTTATGGGGTTTTCTTCTGACGCTCTTTTGCACATTAGAACTGCATCGGCTTTTGTAATGTCATCAAAGTTCGAGGGCCTATCTAATTCTATGCTTGAGTCCTTGTGTATGGGGGTTCCAACAATTTGCACCAAATGTGGCGGTGGTGGAGCAGAGGCAGTTATTCGGAATGGCGAGAACGGCATTTTGGTCGATATTGATGACGATCTTGCTGAGAGCGAAGCGTTCAACAGGATCGTCGAAGATAAGTCCTATTCGAATCATTTGTCTAATAATGCCCTGATGCTAAGGCAGTCCCTTTCTTTAGAAACTATTGGCAATGAATGGGCAAATCTTCTCTTTAAATAGATTCGCCCAAACGTCTCCAATAAGGAAAACAGAATTGCAATATCAGTTAAACCAATACAATCAAAATAGAAGAATCACTGACCTGTTGTTAGCAATAGCAGTGATTTCTGGCCTCATGGTTCCCTTTCTTCGAGATTTGGGGTCATCATACTCGCTTGCTACTGACTGGGAAGTTAACCGCTTTGCATTCAGTACTTCAAACGGACGCTTTGCTTCTTTATTTGATTTGATTCAACAGATCAGCTTTTCGATTCTCTTGTTGCGTGCAATTAGTAAATCACGAAAAGCTAATTGGCTCGTTATATCTTGTTCAGTTTTTGGACTAATAATTTATAGCTTAATGGCCGTAGCCAATAATGCGGGCGACTTAACCAGCGTGCTCTTTGGAAATGTTCCAACCACTGTATTTATCATTCCTCTATTCTACCTATTATCAGAGGATCCAAGAATCGAGCAGTTGATTAAAGAATGGGTCCCGCTGCTATCATTGATTTGTTTTATCGCCTCACTAGCATCAATTATTAAATTTAAATCTATTTGTGGTTTTGGATCTTATATTGGATGGTGTCCTGCGAGGGACTATTTTGCATTTGGCATCAGTTTGTATTGGTCAACCGTGGTGCTTACATCAAATGATGAACACGGCTATTTCATAACGATGGGTATAGGCATTCTTGCCTGCATCGCCGCATTTATGCTGGCAACCAGAAGTTGGTTAATTCAACCAATGCTGGTCATGCTTGTTGCAACTTTTATGGCTAAAGGAATTGACAAAGTTTTTAAACGAACTGTAATTGTTATTTTTGCAGCTGGAACGGCACTTTTGGCATTGTCATTTATCTATCCTGAAGTTCTTGATTCGTTTTTAAACAGAATCGGTGAAGATACACGGTCTAGCCAATATGAAATTTTCTATAGCCAGGTTGAACCAGCATGGCTTATATTCGGTAACGGAATTAGCGCTGGATATAGATACGGCACGAATTCAAATTATCTTTTTTTCGATAATCAAATAATTTATTTGATGTTTCATTTTGGTGTTTTAGCCGTTGTTCCGCTTTTGTACGTCCTGTTGCGATGCCTATTTGGTTCTTCCAAAAATAGCCAGTGCAAATTTGTTGCCCTCTTTTATCTCATGGCGATTCTGGGATTATCAACTTACTACTCTTACACAATTAATGTCGGGGTCGTTCTTCTATTTTCATCCTTTGGTTTTGCCCTAAACAACATAGAACCAGAAAGATCTAATCGTATGCGCAATGCGGATGGTGAAAAATAATGGCTTCGAACAAGGCTGCAACCAGTATGTTTTGGGCAATAGGTGAGAGATTTGCCACGCAAGGTACCCTATTTGTTATTTCCCTAATTTTGGCGCGTTTGCTGTCCCCGAGTGATTACGGTACTCTTTCGCTGCTGCTTGTATTTACAAATTTGGCAGACGTGCTCGTCACAAATGGACTTGGCGAAGCGCTGATACAAAAGTCTGATATCAATCAAATTGACTACTCGACAATGTTGTCATGTTCAATTGCATTGTCGAGCATCTTATATGTATTGATATTTTTTGCGGCTCCAAGCATTGCAGACTTCTATGGAAATGCAGATATGTGTCTTTACCTAAGGGTTCTGGCATTACGTCTTCCTCTTTCGGCACTGAATGCAATTCAAAAGGCCTATATTGCAAAGAACTTTTATTTAGATTGCAATTTTCTGCATCGTTCCTCAGCTCCTTGATCTCAGGATTAGCAGCTATCGTAGTTGCAATGTTGGGTTTTGGTATTTATGCGCTAATCATTCAACAGATACTTACTGTTCTGATGACAACGGTACTAATGACTTGGTTAACAAAATGGACGCCTAGATTAAAATTCGTGGTTGGTTCAGCAAGAGAGCTGTTGCCCCTTGGAATACAATTTACAAGTGCCAACCTTATTAATTCTATTTATACAGAAGGTCGTTCTTTAGTCATCGGAAAATTCTATTCCTCTGCAGACTTGGCTTTCTTTAATCGCGGCAACCAATTCCCGGCTTTAATTGTAGGCAACTTAAACACTCCAATTAGTAATGTAATGTTGCCTCTAATGGCTGAAAAGAAAGACAGCCAATACGCGCTCAAATCAGTTCTTAGAAAAGCGATGCAGCTTTCTGCTTATCTCGTTTTCCCCATGATGGGAATTTTGGCTGCGTGTGCGCATCCTCTGGTTCTTGTTCTTTTGGGTCAAAAATGGGCGGAATGCGTCCCGTATCTTCAAGTTGCGTGCTTGTTCTATCTATTTCAACCCCTTCAATCTATGAATTGGCAGGCACTTAAAGCAGCAGGTCAAGGCGCCCTTTGTTTTAAGCTTGAGGTCATTAAGAAGGCTATTTCGTTCATCGTTTTAATTATGTCGATTCCTTTTGGTGTATTTGCGATTTCCCTTTCAAGTGCCTTTTGCGGATTTGTCTCAATGTTAATTAACATGACCCCGAATAAAAAAGTGCTCGGCTATGGCATATTTGAGCAGCTTATTGACGTTCTTAAGCCGTCAATTGCCACATTGTTTTCCGTGGTGATCGCATTATTATTAATCCACATTTCAAACGGGAATCTTATTTCGTTAATCGTTGCCCCTCTCGGGTCCTTAGGGTGTTACATCGTGCTATCTAAGCTGATGAACATCGAAGGATTCAATTTGCTTATGGACAAATTGTCCCTTCGTCGGAATTAACCGTTATTTTCTAACGGCATTGATGAATCGATCAGAAATGAACTACAGAATGAATAAACAGGTTTTATATCTAGTTCAATCAATTCCGGGGGATAATGCTCCTACAAAACATGCTTTCGCAATTTCCGATTTGCTGGTTAAATGTGGCTTTAACGTCCATTTTGTTCTTGCTGGAATAATTGAGCCGTCATCCAACGCCATAGGCAGCAATTACGACTATCCCTTTGATTTTCCGTATGAGGTGAAATTCGGGCACCATCAAATAGCAAAAAAGTATTACGAGCGAATCTCTTCTTCCTTCAGCTTTAAAGCCTTCACTCGATGTTTCGATCAAATACAGCCCGACTTGGTTATTTATTACGGGATACAACATAAGCTTGCAAAACGGGTTTTAGATCATTGCCATGATTTTAACGTTCCCGTAATCGTTGATGAGACCGATTGGTTTACTCCGAAATTTACAGGAGATTTAGCTGCTTGGCTTGTGGAGAAATCTCGTTCTAAACGGGTGGCTGAAGTGGATAGATTGCTAGATGGAGTTATCGCAATCTCGCCCTTTTTTAAAAAACATTTCGATTCACTCTACTCCTCTCAAGGATATCCAAAGGTTTTTTATTTGCCACCCTTAAATAGGGCCGGAGACTCACTTAGTGACCCTTGCTCTTTAGAAGGATTGAAGCGGAGAACTATAACCAAGTTTGTCTATGCAGGTTCACCCGCTGGGGGAAAAGACTCACTTACAGAGTTTATTTCGCTTATAAGTAATGACGCTATTCCAGCAATCACTCAACCAGTACTCGATGTAATTGGAATTGATTTAAACCAGGCAGTCAGTTTAATGGGAAACATTGCCAGATCTAATAAGGTTCATTTTCACGGCCGTGTTTCCCATGACAGCGTAATCAAAATGCTGCAAGAATCTGACTTTGGAATTCTATTTAGAACTCCTGATTTATATTCTCGCGCCGGATTTTCAACAAAATTCGCTGAGTGTATGTCAAACGGTGTTCCGATGTTATGCAACGCGGTCGGAGGAGCCGATCTTATTCTCGAGAATATGATTGACGGAATTGTTATTCCGGATTTAAGCAATCAAGCTCTTCTAGACGGAATCACAAGCGCATGCAATTTGACTGACCATGAGTTGACCAGCATGAAACGAGCTGCACTAGAAAAGGCTTTAGAACTTTTTGAGTCAGACAATTACATAGATTCATTTTCATCATTTCTCAAATCAGTACTTTCAATTCGCAGCTAGTTATTTCGATCGTCCAAAGGAGCAATATGTCAAATAAAGTACTCGTCACCGGAGCAGCCGGCTTTATCGGCGCCTTCCTCGTCAAAAAGCTTCTCGAGGAGACCGATGACGTTATCGTCGGTCTCGACAACCTCAACAGCTACTACGACCCCGGTATCAAGGACGCCCGCCTGCGCATGCTGGCCGAGGCCGACACAGACGGCCGCTTCACCTTCGTGCGCGGTGACCTGTGTGACGCCGCGCTCGTCGAGCGCCTGTTCGCGGAGAACGGCTTCGACGTCGTGGTGAACCTCGCGGCCCAGGCCGGTGTCCGCTACTCCATCGAGAACCCGCGCGCCTACCTCGAGAGCAACCTCGTCGGCTTCTTCAACATCCTTGAGGCATGCCGCCACCACCCGGTTAGGCACCTCGTCTACGCCAGCTCCAGCTCGGTCTACGGCGGCAACAAGAAGGTGCCGTTCTCCGAGGAGGACCGCGTGGACTCGCCAGTGTCGCTCTACGCCGCCACCAAGAAGTCCAACGAGCTCATGGCCGCTGCCTACTCAAAGCTCTACTCCATCCCGGCGACCGGCCTGCGCTTCTTTACCGTGTACGGCCCCATGGGCAGGCCCGACATGGCCTACTT
>ENA-OQJC01000551-OQJC01000551.1-human-gut-metagenome-genome-assembly--contig:-NODE-551-length-11209-cov-3.463815_pt1 | contig 11209 bp, 8 predicted proteins | sample MGYA00242600_ERZ504766 | MGnify/ENA primary metagenome ERZ504766 (study PRJEB26092, sample SAMD00036364) | human gut metagenome | host: Homo sapiens | study: EMG produced TPA metagenomics assembly of...
ACTCTCCATTCTTCTTTTTTTATTCTCAGCTGCTCTATATTGTCCTCATATGTACACAGCTGCTGATTTTATTTCATATATCCTGTCATTTCTGCTCCTGATTGACATTCTCTACATCTCTCAGCATTGAATCTATAGCATTCATCGCATTGGCTACATACGATTTTCCGCGTTTAATGAATTAATACTCTTAAGTCTGCCCTTCAGATTTGTTATATTACGACTGCTATATCTGTCCATGCCGGCTATATTATCAACTCTGCATTTAAACCGGTTTTGCGCCTGCCATTTATATTCCTTTATTTTCAATGCTTCCTGATCCAAAGCATCTATTTCATTAAGCAGCCTGTTTTTCTCAAGCTGCAGATTTTCTACATTTGCCCGGTACCTTGATATTCTGCGACTTAATTCTTTTAGTTCCATAATAGTATTATTCTCCTCACCTTTTATATTTAAAGCTATTCATTAAATATAAATTCCTCATTAGCTAACATCAGACAGTCTCCCGGTAATATCTCTGTTTCCTGCCCCGCCTTTATTATCCTTCCATTGATAAATGTGCCATTGGTAGAATTTTGGTCCATTACATAATAACGTCCGTTTCGCATGGTTATCACTGCATGCACCCTGCTGATATTCGTATTGTCTGCTACCGCATAATCTGACTTTTCCGGATTCTTTCCCAGCACAAACGATGGTTTGCCAAGCTCTATCTTTTCACCTGTTACCTGCCTTGTAAGACTTGCAAAATGATAGTTCACCGGTTGCATCTGCTGTATCTGCTGTACGGATATGCCATCATCTGACAACACTGTAGTTCCATCCATGCTGCCCTGCATTACCTGCTGCATTATCTGTTGCTGCATTGTCTGTTGCTGCATTGTCTGTTGCTGCATTATCTGTTGCTGCATTGTCTGCTGCATTGTCACTGCTTTGTTTTTCAGCACGTTCACAACTGCACGCTCTTCGCGTGAGATATATTTTTCTATTGCATTGCCGTTGAAGCCATGGAAGCTTCTGACATAATACATAAATCTGGATATATAATTCGTATCCTCATTGATAACAGGTGTCATTGTATAAATTATGTTTTCTATAAACCCGACAATATCTGCACTTTCCTGTCCTCCTACTATCGGAAAATATACAAAGTACATCTCTTTTGTCATCTCGTTTATGTATACGTCATCCATATTAAAACGAACACTGTTTACGTTCAGTCCGTTATTGTATACATCCTCAACCATTATTACTATCTGCTCAATCATGAAAAAGAAATCATATTTGCTTATGGCTTTTTTCAATCTATCGGTAAGATTTATATTTGCAGGGGCACGTATATATGACACTGTCTTTTTTTTGTTTTGTCACATGCATGATTCCACATGGTTTTATTCTGGCTAGCTGGCTTAGTCGGTTTCATTTATTCTTTCCTTTCGTCCTGCCTTCATCATGGCAGTAACGGTCGATTTTTTTATGCTTACTTTTAATTTAGACATTCGCTATTTTCCATTCCTTATGAGATACATTCTGTCGTATGTAAAAATTCTATTTTCTTTGTTACTTCGAACCTGATATTGGTTTTTTGCAGCTTTTCGGTTATATCTTCCAATACTGTGGTTTCATCCTGCAATACTTCTGTCGGTGCATCCAGCACAGTAGTTTCATCTATATTTTGTGTATATCCCGGCTTTTTCTTATTCTCCCCTGCCAGGTTATATGACGGTGCTATCGGACCGGACGATGTTATGTCAATATGTCCCGCTGTCTGCTTTTGTACAATTGCTGCAATTCCTTTCCGGGCAGATTTTCCGGTAAGTGCACCTATGACCTTAGGTATTTCAAGCACTATAAGTATGACTATTGAAGCTATAAGCATTATGGCAAATGCGGTGAAGGATACGTAAAATATCATCCTGTACTGATTATAAGTCATCTTTGTTTTCCTCCTTCACGCTCTGTGCCTTCTCAATTGTTTTGTCTATATTATCCTGCAATCCTGTTATTTGCTCGCGCATTATGGATTTATCCAGCTTTTCTGTTTTGTCCTTTATTGTCTGTAATAAATCCATAACTTTATCCTTATCTGTCACTGCTATAAATGATGTGATATTTGTGTCAACTATATCATCTATCTCATTCCATACCTGAATCTTTGCGTCTAAGCTGTCAAAATCCTCTGATTTTGCATATAGCTCATTTATTTGCTTCCATAGCTTTTTGTATTCTTCATATGTTTTTTCTGTCTGTTGTATCTTTGCTCCATCATACTGGCTAATCAATGTCAGACAATCTGATATCTCACAGTATATTCCTGCCTCCGGATGATTCTCCTTCGCTTCCTTGAACCACTGCGCCGCACTGGAGTATCTGTCTTTTTCCACATTGATTTCGTAGTAGAATAAAAAGCTTTCACCAATCTTATAGCATACATCCTCATATCCCTTTGGATTTTTTTCTTTCAGCTTTGCCATGACATCATATGTATGCACCCGGCCATTGTGGTCCTTGCAATCTATACCTACCATCAGCCTGTTCAATATCTGCGCCTCATCCCTGTCCAGCACAAAATCGTCTGTCAGTTTGTCATTCAGCTTAAGATATGCCTCCGTCCTTGTCGGGTCGGTGACTATAGCCGTGTAATATCCATTGTCATAATTGTCATAGGTATCCGCTTCTTTTAATATGCTATTATAGTTTTCATTTTTTTTGTGTTCTGCCGCACAATAGCTTAATACTGTGCTTGTTCCAAGCAGCATCGTCAAAACTGATGTGGTGATAAATACCGCAAGCTTTCTCTTTAGATTCTTCCTATACATGTCATCAATCTCTGTATAGTGCTCAAGGTCATACATCAGCTCAGCTGCGCTCTGATATCTGTTGTTTGGATCCGGCTGTGTACACTTTGTAATAATACGTTCAAGACCACCTGACAATGTTGGGTCAATTTCTCTGATCGGCCTTATTTCGTAAGGTGGCTCACAGGGATTCATTCCCGTAACAAGATGATACATTGTGGCTCCCAGACAATATATATCTGTTCTCGCGTCTGTCTGCCCCATTCCACCAAACTGTTCCGGTGCAGCATATCCCATCGTGCCAAGACATGTTGTATCCTCTATGTTATTTTCCTTATATTCCCTTGCTGTTCCAAAATCTATAAGTACCACATTCCCATCAGGCTTTAGCATTATGTTTGCCGGCTTCATATCACGATATATGATTGGCGGGTTCTGTGAGTGCAGATATCCAAGAACATCGCATAGCTGTTTGGCCCACTTTATCACATTTTTCTGCGACTGGGCTCCGTACTCCTGCAATGCTGTCTTGAGAGAATTTCCCTCTATATAATCCATTACGATAAGGAATCTGTCATCCTCATCTATGACATCGACAATATCAGGAAGACTGGGATGGCTCAGTTTTTTGAGCATATTGGTCTCCGCAACAAGACTTTGCTTTACCACCTCAAAATCCTTTACTCCATCCTTTCTGACCTCTTTTATTGCCCACTGTTTGTTTGCCCTTTCATTCATAGCCAGGTACACAACGCTCATTCCGCCGTGTCCAACTTCGTTTAGTATCTTGTATTTTCCGTCAATTAAAGAGCCTATTTCAAGCATCTGTTCCTCCTACTGTGCCTTTATGAGCGCTGCTGTTATATTATCGCGCTCTCCTCTTTGCATGCTGAGTCTGATGAGCTGCTCCAGTCTGTCGTGCATATTCTGCCCGTCTACAGCTGCTGCCGGTTTCAGCATCTCATAGATTTCCTGTTCTGATACCTCATGCCTGAAGCCATCTGAACAAAGCAGAAGTGACATTCCATTTTTCATTGCCCCGGTCCTGTACTCTGGCTTTACCTCTGCTGATGCCCCGACACACTGCAGCAGTACATTCCTTCGCGGGTCTTTCATAGCCTGCTCCTGTGTCATATTTCCATTCATAATTTCCCGCTGTACATATGTCTGGTCTGTCGTAAGCCTTTCTATATGGTCTGAAAGGCTATATATTCTGGAATCGCCCACGTTTATAATGTAGTAGGCTTTTTGCGTGACAAGCAGCGCTACCACTGTTGTTCCCATGTTTACTGCATGTGCTTTGCCATATGCTTTTATTTTTTGTCTGCTGCTGTATTACTTCATCCCACTGTCTTTCCAGAATCAGACTGTCAATATCCGGGTTCGACGATTTGCAAAGCTCAGGCAGCTGCTCGTCACTCCATCTGTCAAATGCTCTGACTACAGTGGCACTGGCCAGCTCACCCTTCGATAAGCCGCCCATGCCGTCACATAATACTGCAAATGCCATGTCTCCTTTGCATGTTGAGAAGCACTTTACCAGCAGACTATCCTGATTAGTTTCTTTTACGATTCCTCTGTCCGTGTCAGCTGCTATTTCAAATCTCATACACCCTCCTCCCAGAATTCAAAATCTTCGTTGCCCAGTCTGCCTTGAAGGGCATGCGCTTTCGCGCATGCCACAGACATTGTTGTTTTTCCCTACACCACCACATAGTGATGTAAATACATAGGTAATTATCTTATTGCTCATCATTGTCTTTCTTTTCTTTCATCTTTTTTCTCATATAATAAACGATTATCAATATCGCAATTATAAGTACAAATAATAATATTGCTCCAATTATATATACTGCCTTATCATTATTTGTTTCTACTGATTTGACATCTGACGAATTTGATTCCATAGGTACATCATCTTCGGCAATCTCTGTATCTGCTTCTGTATCCTTACCATATATTTTTTTCACTTTATTGGTCTTTCCACCTTCGTCAACAGAACAGTCTGCACACTCTACCATAAGCCTTGAATCACCGTCTTTTGCAGAGAGCACCTCCTTAGGTACTTCAAACTCTATCTTTCCGTCATGCTTGTCCAGATAGTCAAGCATATCGTCTCCCGACATTTCCTTGATAACCTTTTTTTCTTTGTCATCCTTGCCCACTACAGTAATCTTTACACGTCCAAGCTTTCCGCCATCATCCTTCGGCATCAATACTGCATTCTTTGAGCCAATATAGTTTTCATTGTTTTTATCTACACCTGTCAATGTATATGTAGGTGCTGTCTTGTCCACAATAAATTCAATATTTACACTCTTCACATCACTGTAGGCAACTGAATCTGCTTTGTCCTTTGTCTCCACAACGATATTGTACTGACCCTCTTTTTCAAATACCGCATTTGATATCACATATTCGTACTTATGCCAGCCATCGCTTTCACTTACATTATTCACACTGAAGTCTGTTCCCTGCTTAAGTGCTTTTCCATTTACTTTGACAGTACAGCTGGTAACTTCATCCGGATTTATCTCTCTGACTACCACATCATGGTATACCTTCTGCACATAGTAATCCTTTACAAGCTTCATCGTATTGTCATCCAGCGAGAAGATTGAACCGCCTTTGTTTATGGAGAAATCCAACAATTTTCCTCCCTGCCCTGCAGTCTCTGTCACCTGCTTTCCGCCTGCATCTATAATATTGACTGTTTCATAAGAATTTCCGGCCTTATCCTGTGCATGGCATGTCAGTGAATACACTCCATCCTCATTGAGATTTCTAAACTCTACACGTTGTCCGTTTGAAATTGATATCACATTTCCGGTAATCGTTTTTCTTACGAATCTGCTATTTTCATATACCTCAACTGTAAGCACCGGTGAAAAGGATTCAAGATTAGTATCTGTGCACTCTATTACAAATGACATATTTCCTGAATTATTGTTTACTGAGCCCGGGGTTACTCCGTTGATTGTTACAACAGGCTTTGTCGTATCTATGCAGAACTCCTGCTTTGCAAGGTCTTTTGCCTTATTGCCGGCTTTGTCTGTATATGCAAGTGACCATGTATATGTGGCATCCGCATCAAAGCTTAATGTTGCCGTATGTATATCACCATTATCTGACCAGCTTCCAAATGCCGGTGCTGCTACTGATTTTCCTGCATCCTGCGCAGTCATGCTCAGTGCTATTCTGCTTGTATCAAAATTGTGCTCTGTGATTGTCACAGTTGCTGTTCTCTTGTTATTATAATAGTTTCCGTTTGATGCACTGTTGTTATCATATACTACCGAAATAACAGGTGCTGTCGTATCAATTGTAAATTTTGTCGGTGCAAGCGAATTTGCATAATCCACTCCTGCTGCGGCATTTCCCGCAATGTCTTTTACTCCGATTCCAAATGTGTAATCGTCATCATGTCCGTAATATATTGTGGCAACATGTACTGTATCATCACCGTTACCGCTTCCACCTTCTGTGCTCCAGTTTGAAAGAGCAGGTGCCTTACCTGCTGCGGCTTTTATTTCCGCTGCTACCTTTGATGCATCAAAGTTACGCTCTGTTACTTTTACGGTTGCTGTTCGCGGTGCTTTGAAGTATGCTGTGTCTCCAAATGATGTATCTGCACTGTTATTGTCATAGCTTACCTGCACTGTTGGTGCTGTTGTATCTATTTTTATGTATTTTGTTACTGTGTATGCCGTTCCTGCATTGTCTGTTGCGGTAACATCTATACGCACTTCATTACTGTTGTTTGAAGCCGCGCTTATGTCAAATTGCTCTGTTACATGATTTTCCAGATCTTTTAAGCCCGCTGCTGTCTTATCATAGCTATATAATGTTCCATCCTGTGTCGTCTGTCCCATATTTGTTACCGTATAGTTTACGCTCTTTATTCCTGATGCAACTCCTGTGGCATTCTCATCTGATACCTCTATACTTACCGGCACATCTGCACTGTACACTCCTGATGCTGTCTCAGGTGTGATGACTGATATTGCCGGTGCGCATGTATCAACTACCAATCCATTTGTGCTGATATATGAAACATTTCCGCTTAAATCTGTAACCCTGACATATACCACGCAGTTTTTGTTCTCGCATTCTATCGGTTCACTGAAGGTGCCATCCTCATTAAGGCTGTCAAGTGTCTTCCAGTCAGCCTCCTGAATACTGTCTACGTCAATTATTGCATCCTCTGCTGAAACGAAATACTCTGCTGACTTGATGCCGCCATGCTCATCTCTAAGCTGTCCGGCAATATTAACCTTCTTGGCAGCAAATCTTGAAATCTCATATTTGTCTTTTGGCAGCAATAAATCCCACACGGTATCCATGCCTGTTGAAAGTCCGTCAAACCTGATATTTCCTGTCGGCGACTGTACGTCAATTACAAACTCTGCTGATTTGTCTCCTTCTATCTCAAATCCATTATCTGAATTACCACACAAATCTTTTGCACTGACACTCAGCTCATACTTGTGTCCTGCATTGAATACAAGCTGCTTACTGTAAACAGCTTCTGCTCCCTCGCCTGTCTTTACCCAGTATGACTTTTCAGACCACGCATCTGACTGTGTCTGTTCATTTCCATCAACCTTTACATTGATTTTTGTTTCATCGGGGTCAAAGAAAAGCTCATTCTCTTTTACCGAAATGGTTGCAATCCTGTTTTCCCTGTAATACTCAGTACCTTTTACACTGCTGATGCACTGTGGATCCGGCTGCTCAGGTGTACCATATGTCACTGTTATTGCAGGCGCTGCCTTGTGAATATAAAATGGCTGGCTGCCGCTTGCTGTCAAATCCGCTACAGTCACGTTTCCTGCCTCATCAACAGCTTTAACATATACATCTGTCTTTTTATCCAGATAAGCCTCAGCCGATACATTTATGATTCCTGATTCATCAAGCTCATTCCATGCACCTTCATCATCCGATACTGACTGATCATCTGTCACTATCTGGTATTTTGCTGATACAACACCTGAAATGCTGTCAGCTACACTTGTTTTTATACGGACATCGTCATTGAAATATTTTCTGTTTTTGCCCGCTTCAGGCTCTATACTGACATCAGGTGACTGACTGTCCATGCTGAACTTGAAGCTGTCACCTTTAACCTCTGTCTTAAGACCGGCATAATCAGTTGCCTTTACTGAAAGCATCAGATCAATTCCGTTAAACTGCTCTGTTGCCGGAATGGTTATCCTTCCTTCCCCGCTCTCGTCAAGCTCAACAGTCTGTCCTGATACAATTTTCCTTTTCCCATCAAATACAGTGTATTCAACACTCTTAATTCCTGATAAGCTGTCATCAGCCTTAACGATATAGCTTATATCATCCTTATGCCAGCCTTTTTCATCGGCTGCTGTCATGGTATCCTGGGACACTGTAAGCTCCGGTGGCAGGGTATCAACAACCAGCTTCGATGTGGAGAAAAATGCTGTCTCGCCATTACAATTGTCCTGAGCCTTTACATATACGTTATATGAAGTATCCTTCAGATCAGATGTATTAATCTTGTACTTATATCGGGCTTCATATGTATCCTCAATAAGCTCTAACGGCTTCCATGCTGAATCATCAAGCGCTTTTACCTGCTCATCATTTAAAATACTGCCACTTTCATCTGATTTATTCACATAGTAGAATGCCTGCTTTATTCCGCTGATATCCTCCAGCTGTCCATATACATTTGATGCCTGCTGACTGACCATATTCTGCTCGTCTATTAAATCAGCATCATATCCAATAGTACCTGAAGGCGCTTTTCTATCCACATAAAACGGCTGCTCTATTGAGCTTGTATCATTACACTCATGCTCCGCCTGATCCTTCGCATACATTCCGATTATCTGATATTTGTGTTCCTCATCCGCTTTTGTACCAAATGTGATGCAGCTGCTATAATCAGCCCCTGTCACGATCCACTCACTATACTCTATTCCTGCATCAATCAGCTTCTGGGCATTATCGACATCAAATACATCGAATTCTTCCCGGTCATCAACCTTTACCCAAAGCTGTGTGGAACCATCATCCAAAGAGACATCGTGGATATTCATGTCTACTTTTCTGACATTTCCATAATAATCCACAGCATCCTTTGTGAAAGCAGGTTTATCATCCTCCTTTGGATTCAATGTTATCTTTGGAGGCTGTGTATCATATTTGTAGTCGAGCCGCAGACTTCCAATATCTGTGATAGCTCCGCTTTCCTTGTCCTTACGTGCTATTACAAGAGTCTGTCTGTTATCACCCTGCTGTGGCATAAGCTGATATTTATCAGCTTCAATCCATTCATCACCTTTTCTAACCACATATACCGCCTGATTGTCACTTGCCAGCGATAATGTAGGTGCTTCTACATAAAACTGTGTACCCTGCAGCATTGTCCCTGTCAGGCTGTTATTCATACTGCTGTAATCATATTCTTTGATGGTAACAGTATATTCTGCCTCTGCTGACTTATATTTGTCATCTTCTGCTTTTGTCACCTTTATCCTTACAGTTCCGGTATCCTTTGCTGTCCATATACCGTTTGATGCAAAGTCTGTATCCTTTTCAATCAGATTTTTGCCTTCTACAACAGTGTATTTTAAATTGTCAACGGCTGCATCCGCCCTGTCGGATTTTACCACCGGAACAACTTTGTTCCCCACATAAATATCATCCGCCGGTGTATACTCTACCGTCAGCTGCTGTGGCTGTTTTTCCTCGGTGGCATTATTATCCGAATCCTGTTCATCTGGAATTTTACTGTCAGATATATCATCCGAAGCTGCGTCGTTAGATATATCATACTCTGAAGAGGGTGTATCAGCACTTACCTGTGTTGCCGGAAGCGATGTCGCACCCATTACAGAAGCTAGCATGATTGCTAGTAACCTGTTAAGTTTTTATTAAACACTCTCATATCTCCTTTTCTATAGTATTTTTTGTAACTATTCCGTTACGATTTTATTTATATTCCCACTCTTCATTCCATTATACAAAACAATGGTCACACAACGGTCACACGGAGCACTTTTCCACGGATTTTGTAAAAAGTATACATTGAAAATGCCGAAAACTGTACAATTTTAGACAATTTTCGGCATTTGCGTATTTTTTATTCGTTATAATCAACTATTATTTATTATATTTTTTGTATATCTTTTCAAACGCAGGCATGGAGCGCTTTATCATTTCCCTGTCATCCTCCTTTGCCTTCTCGCAGAATGCATTGCTGTCATCCTCGAGAGCCTTTACAAACATATAAAGGAAAATCCACTGCGCCTCGCGGCTGTCAGCAAAAAACTTTATGAATTCAACCATAATGATTTTCAGTGTCCCGGTTAGCAGCTTAGCTAGTCCAAGAAATCGTCCGCATGCCCCTTTGATGTTTTTACATTGGCCTTCACAACCTGCTTAATTGCCTTTTTCGTTTGCCTTGATTAATTTCATAAGATTGCATAAATCAACCTTCTCCTTCCATACCTTTCCTCCAAGAATTTATTTAATGTTTAAATATCTAAACCTGTTTGCATTTTTATCTATCATCCTTATTTTCATAAAAGGCTTTTTCACACCTTTCTTATAAATCACCCCACATTCACTATTGGGACTGCCTTCGAGAGTGATTTTGTCTATTTCTGAAAAAGCGATTACTTTTTCTTTTCCAAACAGCCATTTATATCTGATTTTTCTGTTTTCTATAGTATATTTGTATGTGCATGTATGTATAGCTGATATGACAGAAAAAACTAGGCATACTACCCAAAACAGATATAAATCTGGTCTGTTATCTGCAACTACAATTGTCATGATTAGGAATCCTAAAAACACCAATACTGTTACTATGGATCCCCCTTTATAGAAGTTTGGTCGATAAATCACAAATCGTTCTGTATTATTTATATCTTCGGGTGGTGTTAAGTTATAGAGTTTCATCATATCCTTTTCAAACCAATCTTTGAATTTAATAGAATGTTTACTTAATAACGTAAGTCCTATTCCGTACGCCGCAAAAAATGGATAGCACAATAATCATTATTACAAATCCAGTGAATGCTCTGGGCTCATTAATATTGGATGGTACAAAGAAAGCAATTAATAGCAAAATTGCAATCAAGCTTAAAGTACATCCATAAATAATACGCCCCATGAAAGTTCCTATTTCTGTTTCTTCTTTTTCTTCTTTTTTGTATCTTCTTTATATAATTTATTACTCATCTTATACCCCTTTTTAAAACAAGCTCATTATGCATACAATTCCTATTACCAGGAAAAATTGAGCCAAATCCATAACCGAACAATTTTGCTTTCTTTTCCACAGAACCATTGGGGAACTCTTTATCATCAATGTGGATATAAATAGTTTTCTGGAAATTTAGATTATCAGCTATTTTGGTTACTATGGT
>ENA-OQJC01000552-OQJC01000552.1-human-gut-metagenome-genome-assembly--contig:-NODE-552-length-11206-cov-2.571441_pt1 | contig 11206 bp, 13 predicted proteins | sample MGYA00242600_ERZ504766 | MGnify/ENA primary metagenome ERZ504766 (study PRJEB26092, sample SAMD00036364) | human gut metagenome | host: Homo sapiens | study: EMG produced TPA metagenomics assembly of...
TGTATACTGTTTGCAATGGACACCCCCTTGTTTGAGTGAGTATGTTGTTTGTTGATACTTCAATTATACATTATTCATCAGAGGGTGTCCTTATTTTGTGCAATATTTTGGATTTGCTCATTTATAGATCATAGTATGAAGTTCTGGAAATTTCAACCGTAAAATCATTTTTATGCTGTTTTAGTGAGAAATTTTATCCCAGAAGATATTGTTTCATTATTTTCAATGCATTTTTTTCCAGCCGGCTCACCTGCGCCTGCGAAATCTGAATCTGTTCCGCTACCTCCATCTGTGTCTTTCCTTCAAAAAATCGAAGCTGGATGATGAAACGTTCCCGTTCATTGAGACGTTCCATCGCCGCCTCCAGCGACAACTCTTCTACCCAGTTTTCTTCCCGGTTTTTTTTATCACTCACCTGATCCATGATATACAGCGTATCGCCTCCGTCGCTGTATACCGGTTCATGAAGACTGACCGGCATCTGGATTGCATCCAGTGCAAACACGATATCTTCCTTGGATATCCCGATCTCCTCAGCAATTTCCTGCATCGTAGGCTCTTTGGAATATTTCTTCACAAATCCTTCTTTGGCGTAGATTGCTTTATATGCCGTATCACGCAGAGAACGGCTCACACGGATAGAATTATTGTCCCGCAGATATCGTCTGATCTCACCGATGATCATCGGAACTGCATACGTCGAAAACTTTACCAGTCTTGAGGGGTCAAAATGATCGACTGCTTTCATCAGTCCCACACAGCCGATCTGAAACAGATCATCGGCATTTTCACTGCTGGATGAAAACCGTTTGATCACACTGAGTACCAGTCTTAAATTCCCCTTGATATACTGTTCTCTTGCGTCTTCGTCCCCCTCCTTGATCCTTGCAAGAAGCTCTTCCTTTTCCTCTTCTTTCAAAAGCGGGAGCTTCGCTGTGTTTACCCCGCATAATTCCACTTTATTTCCTGCCATTTGTGAATCCTCCTGTCCTGTTTCTAATTAAAAGAATTCACCATCTGCAGGCAGTCTATGCGGTTTTACGGAAAATAAAAAAGTTTTACTCCTTGACAAGCTCACGTATCCCTCTATGCCCTCTTCTTCATTTTATTTCTTTTCTGACTCTTTTTCCTGCTTTTTGTTTCTGATTGCCCGCCGAATGGCAAAAATGCCAAATACTGCGATTGCTCCTACTGCCACACCGATCAAACTGCAGAAAATCATAAAAAACACATATGCCGTCATACCTTTGCCTCCTTCTAATTATTTAGTCTCTCATTTGACAAATCAAAGTCTTAAATCTGACAGTCCCATACAAAGAAAAAGCAATGTGCATTTCTAAATTTCAAAAAGAACTTTCTTTTTATAAAATTTGTTCCTGTTCAATTCTTGCCGCCTCTGCTTTCCAATATTCCATAATATTTCTAACCATTTTGATACATTCTTCCTTTGCAGTCTTCTCATCATAAATCTGGAAATCACTAAATGTATGACCACATGGTACCAGACTTCCTTTCATATCTTTTGCCTCCTATCTTCATTGTACCATTTCACGTATTCAGAGTCATTAACAAGCCTCATTTTTTCTCACAAAAAACCACGGATGAGATTTCTCCCATCCGTGATTTTCTCTTTCTCACTATTCCCAACGATCCCATTTATCAGCAAGATTATTGATCTGACTTTCAAATTTTGCTTTGTCTTTATTCGGAATTCCCTCTCGTTTGTAAATAACATCCAAAAGTCTTCTTCCTGCTGCGATAAGACGCTCAAATGCAGCGTCTGCTTTCTTCTGGGATGGCTTCTTGCCTTTCACGGCAATCCGCACACCTTCGTTTAAGATCTCATTCGCAGCCAGATCGACTTCCCCGTTCGGGAATGGCGCCCACGTCGGACATCCAAGCGTCTCTTCTACTTTCTGCGCAAATTCTTCTGTCACAGTGTCTTCGCCATGCACCACAAATACATGCTGAAGCGGTGTCTTAAATCCTTTCAGCCATGCTATCAGACCATTCATATCTGCATGACCACTGATTCCGTGAAGACTTTCAATTCTGGCATGAACCTCGATCGGCTCTCCAAACAGCTTGATATTCTTCTCACCTTCCAGAAGCCGCCTTCCTAATGTCCCGTTCGCCTGATATCCCACAAACAGAATTGTACATTCTTTTCTCCACAAATTGTGTTTCAAATGATGACGGATCCGTCCTGCGTCACACATACCCGATGCAGAAATAATTACTTTCGGCTTTTCGATAAAATTAATCAGTTTCGAATCATCACTTGTAACGGATGTCTTCAACCCCGGAAATACCAGAGGATTGATCCCCTCATCCACCAGTTTGATTGCTTCTTCATCGAAGCATTCCCGCATATTTTTTGTAAACACTTTGGTCGCTTCAATTGCCAGTGGACTGTCCAGATATACCTCAAAATCAGAATATTTCGGCAAAAGTCCATGTTCTTTGATCTCCCGGATGAAATACAGCATCTCCTGCGTACGTCCCACTGCAAATGACGGGATCACGACATTACCGCCTGCATCAAAAGTTTCTTTCAAAATTCTCGTAAATTCAGAAACATAATCTATCTTCTCCGAAGAATGTACCCGGTTTCCATAGGTGGATTCCACTACCACATAATCTGCGGTATCCGTACACCTTGGATCTTTGATGATCGGCTGATCCACATTCCCCACATCTCCTGAAAATACGATCTTCCTGCTAATCTCACCTTCGGTAATCCAGACCTCAATACTTGCCGAACCAAGCAAATGGCCGACATCTGTAAACCGGATTTCCACCCCATCGCAAATATGAAGCCGTTCTCCATATCCACATGGAACGAAAAGATTGATCGCAGCCTCTGCATCTGCCATCACGTAAAGCGGCTCAAACTCCGGCACTCCGGCACGTCTTCCTTTCCGGTTGCGCCATTCAGCTTCAAATTCCTGAATATGCGCGCTGTCACGAAGCATAATGTTACATAAATCCGCTGTGGCAAATGTGGTCAATATCTGCCCTTTAAATCCATTCTTGCACAAAAGGGGCAAAAGACCTGAATGATCGATGTGTGCATGTGTCAAAAATACATAGTCCACTTCTCCCGCTGCAATGGGAAGTCCCGGGTTTTCATACAGGTCCGGTCCCTGCTCCATACCACAGTCAATTAAAATATTTTTCCCCGCTGCCTGCAGCAAATGACAACTTCCGGTCACCTCATGGGCTGCTCCTATAAATGTAAGTTTCATATAGCTTCACCACCCTTTTTTCTCATTATAACACCTTTTTTACGGAGTGAAAGCACTTTTTGAGGATTCTTCTAATTTACTCATAACGCACGATTTCCCGCTTCAATCTCTGCATGATCTTCTTCTCCAGACGGGAAATGTATGACTGCGAAATTCCCAGTAAATCTGCTACTTCTTTCTGAGTTTTTTCGATTCCATCGGGATTATCCAGGCCAAAACGCATCTTGACAATGAGCTTTTCCCGACTGGATAACTGGTTAATGGCACGCACCAGAAGCTTTCTCTCCGCTTCCGTTTCCAGATCCCGATAGATGGTATCCTCCTCTGTTCCGAGGATATCAGACAACAGCAGTTCGTTGCCGTCCCAATCCACGTTTAAAGGCTCGTCAATGGAAACTTCCATTTTAGTCTTACTGTTTCTTCGCAGATACATCAGTATTTCATTTTCAATACAGCGGGATGCATAGGTGGCAAGCTTGATCTTTTTGGTTGGATTGAATGTGTTGATCGCTTTGATCAGACCGATTGTTCCGATCGAGATCAGATCCTCTACTCCCACTCCGGTATTATCAAATTTTTTTGCTATGTACACGACCAGACGCAGATTGTGCTCAATTAACATTTTTTTCGCTTCCTGATCATATTCTGATCCGAGTCTTCTGATCACCTCTGTTTCCCGTTCTGTCTCCAATGGAGGCGGCAGCACTTCAGAACCTCCGATGTAATGAACCTCTTTCTGATTTGGAAACAGCAGCCCTTTCAGACTGGGTACTACTTTTAATTTAAACTGCTGCGGCATTGCTACTTTTACAACCATTTTCTCTTCCTCCTAATATTTCAGGGTTGATGATCATTTGATACATCCCCTGTTCTGATATCTGTTCTTCACATATCCCGACCAGCGGACGATAAATCCACTGTTTTTTCTGTACAATATACATTTTCTCTAATTCAAATACCGGCATGACACCACTTTTTCCTACTGTCCGATATGGAATCAGACGAAACCCTTTCAAGTTTTCCTTCTCTCCAGTCAGCTTTTCTATTGTGCTTTGTTCTAAAATACATACCGGCTTTTCACTCAATGGATCTTTCAACACATTTCCGGTATCCCAAAGCCCGCGTATCTCACAGCAGCTTCCTTCCTGATACAAGATGATCCGGCAGAGCTTAAGTTCCTCCTTCTGAAGCCGGCACAAAAACTCCCAGACCGCGCGGATTGTGTAATAGCAGCCAATCACAACAGCAAAATAGAGACTTGTGTATTTCACATAGGGTTTTAACATTCCCAGAATCCCGCCGATCAAAACGGAAACAAAATACAATAAAATATAACACTTCAAAAATTACCGAAAGCTGCGAATTTTAAGACCGCATACCACCATCCCGCTGCTGACAAGCATATGAAGCACTGCCATTGTGATTCCCACGGGCAGCCGCAAAATTACCACCAGACAGGAAAGTCCTGATCCGACCAGACCGCCTGCAATCACTCTTTTCGTACTGCCCGGCATCTTCATCAAGGCTTTTACAGAAAACAGGATAAGGACGTCCATCATAAAATTCACCAAAAACATGACATCTATGTATACTTCATAGTACATGTTCCACCCTCTTTCTCGTTGGTACTAAATCGATTTGGCACTCAAACAAGATTTATTATAATCAGAATCATTTTGAAAATTTGTCAGAAACTGACAGAGAAACAGACTTTATTTCGACAACAATCGTGTGAAAAGGAAAAAGGACAGATCTCTTGTCGAAACCTGTCCCAAACTGACTTTATTATTTTTAAAGAAATCCGGAATCTTAATGGACTGCTCTTTTACTGTGCTTGAAGGCACTCTTCCCTGTCCCTGAAGGGTCGGGATTGTGGAATTTCCTGTTGTTGTTCTTCCTGCACCGTACTCTGCTGCCGGTGTTCTTGCAAACTTGTCCGCATTTGGAAGAATAGATCCCATCTTCTGCTGTCCTTCCAGTCTTGCTTTTAACTTGGATGCACTTCCACCCACATTGTGAAGTCCTGTTGCAATAACTGTAATTGTAGCTTCATCAGATCTTGTATCATCATACATCGCACCGAAGATAATATTTGCATTCTCTCCTGCAAGTTCCTGTACATAATCAGCAGCATCAGATGCATCCATCAGAGTGATATCACCGGAAATATTAATGATAACGTGTGATGCTCCCTGAATCGTTGTCTCAAGCAGCGGACTGGCAACAGCCTGTTTTACTGCCTCCAGAGCCTTGTCATCACCGCGTCCCTCACCGATACCGATGTGTGCGATTCCCTTATCCTTCATAACTGTCTGAATATCTGCAAAGTCAAGGTTGATCAAAGAAGGTACGTTGATCAGGTCTGTGATACCCTGAATACCCTGCTGGAGAACCTCATCCGCTTTCTTCAATGCTTCCGGCATTGTCGTTCTGCGATCTACTACTTCCAGAAGTTTATCATTCGGAATCACGATCATCGTGTCTACATTCTCTTTTAATTTATCAATACCAGCCAGTGCATTCGCCATTCTTGTACGTGATTCAAAACGGAACGGCTTTGTCACAACTGCAACTGTCAGTGCGCCCTGCTCTTTTGCGATACGTGCGACTACAGGAGCTGCTCCTGTTCCGGTTCCACCACCCATACCACAGGTGACAAATACCATGTCAGCGCCTTTGAGTGCTGCGGAAATCTCTTCTGCACTCTCCTCTGCTGCTTTCTCACCTACTTCAGGCTGTGCTCCCGCACCAAGTCCTTTTGTAAGCTTCTCGCCAATCTGCATCAATGTTGGTGCTTTGCATAACTGCAGTGCCTGTTTATCTGTATTCACTGCTATAAATTCTACACCTGCAATCTGCTCATCGATCATACGGTTTACCGCGTTGTTACCGCCTCCGCCGACTCCGACAACAATAATTCTTGCAGCTGCTTCTGATTCGTTTGTCTTAATCTCTAACAAGGGTAGTTCCTCCTTCGTCGTCCTATCAACTTATTTTATACATCCCATCATAAATATGTATGAACAATAGAATTCAATAAGTATATAATATAGTCTTTCACGCAAATAATCAATAGATTTTTGTGTATTTTATGTTTTTTTTATTTCAGTTGTTTCTCCTTCACCGGTTCCTGCTGCAGATGTCTGATCCGTCTGTGCAGCTTCAGATTCTCCTGACTGATTTTCGTCCGTCTGTCCGGCGTCCTGGCCCTCATCTGCTTCTGTTTCCGCTGCTTTCTCCGGCACAAAACGCACGGAAGTACCGGACGTTTCATAATTCTCCAGGTGCAGTACACCTGCCTGCTCCGCAAACTTTTCATTAAGCTTCTCAAGGATCGGCGAAATCTGTGCGATCTTCATCTCATAGTTTCCTTTTCCCAGCTGCACTGTGACCACTCCGAAAATCAGATTGACTCCTCCGTCACTGCAGGTAAGCCGGTCGGAAGAAAGTTCATATTTGTTGGAAAGTCTTGTCACCTCCACGATACGTTCAAAAATATCCTGATCTGTGACCGGGAGTTTTTTGTTCATTTTCACTTTTTTGGTATTAAGCTCCAATCCCTCGATAAACGGCGCCCCGGGAATCACTTCCGTTGTCTTTAACGCAGCTGTTCCGTCCTCATCAAAATACAAAAACTCTCCCTGGTAATCAAAATAACCAAGAAACTCCTTCTCTTTTACCTTCATCACGACCGTCCATGGGTTTTTAATTGAAACTTTCACGGATTCGATCGCTGCCGGCTTTGTCACATCTCCATAATTATACTTCCACCAGATATAGATGGAGTTGAATGCATACTTGTCTTTTTGAACCCATTTTACCAGTTCTTCGTCCTGACAGTACTGGTTTCCGGTCACCTCGATCTTCCTTGTCTGAAACAGAAGAAATACCGCAAAAAATAACACAAGTACCGACAGGACTGTAATCAGTGCCGCCATTCGAATCTTCTTTTTCTTTTGTTTCATAAGGCTTCCTCCTTTTCTTTCTCTGCTTATTCTACCAAATTAGACACACTTAACACAAGCCCCATTTCCAACAGCAGAAATACCACCGAAGTTCCCCCATAGCTGATAAAGGGGAGCGTGATCCCGGTATTGGGAATGCTGTTCGTCACAACAGCAATATTCAAGATCACCTGGATCATCATATGCGCCATCGCTCCTGTTGCGATCAAGGCACCGGTCAGATCCTTCGCATGTGTTGCGATCACAAAAAAGCGCCAGATCAGAATCAGAAACAATAAAATGATCAGGCTTGCTCCGACCAGTCCCAGTTCTTCACAGATGATAGAAAAAATCATATCATTCTGGGCTTCCGGCAGAAATCCCAACTTCTGTACACTTTTTCCAATCCCTCTTCCAAACAACCCTCCGGAACCGATGGCATAAAGTCCCTGCAGTGTCTGGTACCCTTTTTCATACTTTTCCGGATTTCTCCAGATTGCAAGTCTCTCCAGACGATAACTTTCCAGTGCCAGAAATATCCCCATAAACCCTGCCGCTGCCGCACCCATTCCAAGAAACTGGGCATACTTCGGACTTGCCAACAAAAACAAGTGCTGCCGCAATTCCCAGGATAATAATAGCAGTACTTAGATTACTTGCACCTACCAGGCCTACCACAGGAAGAACTGGCAGCATAACTTTGACAAGTGTTGTAAATTTTTCCATCTTTCTTGCCTGGTTTGAGATTACGCAGGACAAATATAAAATGACTGCCACTTTCGCAAACTCAGACGGCTGAAAAGAAATGGGTCCCAAAGACAGCCATCTTTTGGACCCATTGTACTCATCTCCTATAAACATGACTGCTACAGACAGAACGATTGCAGTGACATATCCTAGCTTTGCAAAAGGATCCACCTGTGATAGTCGATCCCTGCCACAATAAACATGCCTGCCAGTCCCAACGCTGTCGCAAATCCCTGCTTTTTCAAATAGTAAAAAGAATCATGGAACTTTACCCGGCCATTATAGGCGCTGGTACTGTATAGCAGTATCAGACCGATCCCGACCAGGAGCAATACCACCACAAGCAGAGTATAATCATACCGCTGCTTTTTTGCCGGATGCTTCAACGCAGATCCACTCCTTATAATTGATTTACAAGTTCTTTGAATTTATCTCCGCGTTCTTCATAATTTTTAAACATTCCCCAGCTTGCACACGCCGGAGACAAAAGAACTGCATCTCCGGGTTCTGCCTGTTCTACACAGATATTGACCGCCTCTTCAAACGTATCTGCAAGAATCGTATCTGTAAATCCCAGCCTTTTTGCTGTCTCATTGATCTTCTCTTTTGTCGCTCCGAGAAGCACCAGTTTTTTTACCTTACCGTCAAAAGACTGAATCCACTCATCATAAGAAGAATCCTTGTCATATCCTCCGCCGATCAAAAATGTAGGTCTGTTCATTGCTTGGATTCCTTTGATCGCAGCATCCGGATTTGTGCCTTTGGAGTCGTTGTAATATGCAACCCCGTTCTTTTCTGCCACAAACTCGATCCGATGTTCCACTGCCGTAAATTCCCGAATGGTCTTACGGATGATCTCCATCGGAACGTGATACGCTGCCGCCATAGCCACAGCTGCCATTACATTTTCATAATTATGCATTCCAAGCAGTTTTAATTCATCCACATGACAGACTTTCTCCGGATTTTCTCTGCAATAGACGATATTGCCATCTTCCAGATAAATTCCTTTTTCCAGTCTGCGGCGACTGGAAAATAAATCACCTGCGCTTTGACTCTTTCCCCGAATTTTCTAGTCACATCATCCTCATAATTCAAAACACAGACATCTTCTTCTGTCTGGTTTTTTGCAATCTGCTCTTTGGCTTCGATATAAGCTTCCATCGTGTGATGACGGTTCAGATGATCCGGTGTGATATTCAAAATCGCACTGACTTTCGGACAGAATGTGTGAATCGTCTCAAGCTGAAAACTGCTCATCTCTGCCACAATAACAGAATCATCCTTTGTCTCCCGCACAACGCTCGTGTAAGGATTGCCGATATTGCCTACAACAAATGTGCTTTCCCGGAAATTTTTCATGATTGCACCAAGCAGTGCTGTCGTGGTCGTCTTTCCATTTGTTCCGGTGATCGCCAGCACATCCCCTTTACCAAGGACATATGCCAGTTCAATTTCACCCCAGATCGGAATCCCTGCATCCCGCATCTGATTCACCGATGGTAAATCTGTCGGAACACCCGGACTCATCACAACCAGAGAAAGCTCTGAAAGAAGCGCCTCGGGAAATGCTCCGAGAACAACGCTTACGCTCCCCTTTGCCTGTCCTTCGATCTGTTCTTTGATTCCTGCCGCATCCAACCTGTCATTCCCATCATACAATACGACTTCTGCACCTTCCTCCAGCAGCAGAGCCGCAGCAGAAACACCACTGATACCGGAACCAAACACCAGTACTTTTTTGTCTTTAAACTTCATGTCTATACCCCCATTAATGCGATCAGACAGAGCAGTGCAGTCACAATTGAAAATACTGCCACAACTCTTGTCTCTGACCAGCCGCACAATTCAAAATGATGATGGATCGGTGCCATCTTAAAGATACGCTTTCCATGTGTTGCCTTGAAATAAGTTACCTGAATGATAACGGAAAGTACTTCTATCAGATAGATCAGACCCACGATCAGGATAAATAACGGCATCTGCATCACATAAGCCGTACCTGCAACAAAACCGCCCAATGCCAGAGAACCTGTGTCTCCCATAAACACTTTTGCCGGATATACATTAAACAGCAGAAATCCCATCAGTCCTCCCACAACTGCACCTGTAATCGGCTCGATCCCCGATTTCATTCCAATAGAAACTACTGTAAAAAATACTGCAACGATCAGAGTCACACTGGAAGCAAGACCATCCAGACCATCCGTAAAGTTAACTCCATTCACAGTACCGATCACAGCAAAGAAAAGGACCGGAACTGCCAGCCATCCAAGATTCAGGAAATGTCCGCTCCAGAATGGGATTCTCATAGTCAGTGAGATATCTGTATACTTAACAATATAAAATACAAAAATCGCAGTCAGAACTACCTGAAGTAAAAATTTCTGCCATGGCAGCAGTCCGTCTGAGCGTTTCAGCACAACCTTCAGATAATCATCCAGAAATCCGATAATTCCAAATCCAAGAGTCAGGAACAGTACCGGAATGATCTTCGGATAATCCCCTACATAAAATAATGCAGTTATCGCTGTGGCGATCAGAAAGATCACTCCACCCATTGTAGGTGTTCCTGCTTTCTTTAAATGGGACTGTACACCCTCTGTTCTTTCTGTCTGGCCCATCTTCAGTCTCCGAAGAAAAGGAATGATGACCGGTCCTAATACAACGCTGATTGCAAAAGAAATCAGCACAGGGATTACAACTTGAAATTCCATCTTACACCTCGTTCATTCTTTCGTTTTTTCCTGAAAGTTTTTTACTTTCAGATTTCTTTTAGTATAAGGCTTTTTTGCTTATTTATCAACCCTGCCTGCGGAATTTCCCTAATTGCCTTCTGCAGAAAAATCAGAAACATCACTTTTTTCAATTCCAAGATATGGCAGGATATTCTCAAAAATACCACGTATCACAGGTGCAGCTACTGTCCCTCCATAATAGATTCCTTTCGGATCATGAATAATACACAGTCCCAGTATCTGCGGATCTTCTGCAGGTGCAAATCCCAAAAAAGAGGAAATATAACGATTTGCACTTCTTGGCAGTGTCTGAGAAGTGGCTACGTTTTCCCACCGATGGCATATCCTTCTAATTTTTGCTATTTTTTCCCGGAACCCTGAGATACTACTTGTTTCCAGGATTTCTCTTATTTCCTTCGAAGTCTCTTCAGAGACAATTCCTTCCTTTAACCGGAAAAATCAGTTTCTCACCCTCTGTTCTGTCAGGTATTTAACACTGCGACTACCAAAATGCGGTGTCCACCCGTCT
>ENA-OQJC01000553-OQJC01000553.1-human-gut-metagenome-genome-assembly--contig:-NODE-553-length-11195-cov-2.597488_pt1 | contig 11195 bp, 14 predicted proteins | sample MGYA00242600_ERZ504766 | MGnify/ENA primary metagenome ERZ504766 (study PRJEB26092, sample SAMD00036364) | human gut metagenome | host: Homo sapiens | study: EMG produced TPA metagenomics assembly of...
CCCGCTCTTCTATTTTCTGTCTGCCCAGCTGCTTTGGTTTCCTATATCATCTCGTGTCAGTCCTTTCTGTTTGTGTTTTATGAAAACACTTTATTTTGCTGCTTTCGCAGGTTTTCTCGTTGCATACAGGAAAATGGCAAGGAATCCTGCTGCCAGAATGATACCTGCCGGATACGCAACAGCTGTTCCCCAGCCCCAGACATTCTTTCGCATAGAAGAAATATGTCATGGATACTGCACTCATAAAGGTCGCCGGAACTGCTGTCAGCCAGTAATTCTTCTTCTCACGGAACAGATACATACTTGCTGTCCAGAGAACGATCATTGCCAGTGTCTGGTTGGTCCAGCTGAAATATCTCCAGACGATCGTATAATCCAGATGTCCGATAATGGCACCTGCACCTAACAATGGAACACAAAGCAACAAACGTTTGCTGTATTTGGACTGCTCGATCTTAAACCAGTCCGCCAATACCAGTCTTGCACTTCTAAATGCCGTATCTCCGGATGTGATCGGGCATACGATAACACCGATCATCGCCAGTGCAACTCCGATTCCTCCCATTGTCTTTGAGCAGACATCATAAATCGCTGCTGACTGGCCATTTGCGAGAATCGCGCTTAATCCTGTACTCAGACCGCCTGTCACTTCATACAATGCGCATCCTGCAGCAGCCCAGATCAGTGCGATCACACCTTCCGCCACCATAGCTCCATAAAATACAAAATGTCCCTGACGCTCTGATTTCATACAACGTGCCATCAGCGGTGACTGTGTAGAATGGAATCCGGAAATCGCTCCGCAGGCAACTGTGATAAACATAACGCTCCAGATCGGCGCACCGTCCGGATGCATACTGGAGAAGTTATTCCAGATTTCCGGGATCACAAACTCGGAATGTGTAAAGATTCCAATGATAACTCCTACCGCCATGATGATCAGGCAGATTCCGAATACCGGGTAAATCCGTCCGATGATCTTATCAATAGAAATAAATGTTGCGATAAAATAGTATGCCAGAATGATCCAGAGCCAGAATTCTGTACTGGTAAGAATTCCGCCGATTCCGCCCTCCTTGAACAATGTCACGATCAGACCTGCAGGTCCGACTGCAAACACAGTTCCGACCATAACCAGCAGAACCACACTGAATACACGCATCACATTTTTCATTGCATTTCCAAGGTAAATACCACAAACCTCTGAAATTGATGTACCATTATTTCTTTCAGAAAGCATACCTGAAAAGTAATCATGGACACCGCCTGCAAAAATCGTACCAAATGTGATCCATAAAAATCAATCGGTCCCCACAGAGCTCCCTGCATGGCACCAAAGATCGGTCCCAGACCGGCAATGTTTAAAAGCTGCACTAAAAAAAGCTTCCACTGCGGCATTACCACGTAATCCACACCGTCATTGATTTTGACAGCAGGCGTCTCCCTGTCATCCGGTGCAAATGTGTTTTCTACAATCTTCCCGTAGACAAAATAGCCTCCGATCAACAGAAGCAGACATAGAAAGAAACTAATCATAGAAATCCCCCTCCTTCTCTTTAGAGAATTTTAATAAATTTATTTTTCTTTTATAATTATATGTTTGTTTTAAACAACTTTCAATAGTTTCTTTCTACTTTTTATTACTATTTTTCTACATTTTCAAACCCGGTAATTTTTTCTTAATCTCCGAACAAATGATTTCCCACGAAAACTACGATTCCGGCCAGCAACAGAATGCTGATTCCTGTACAAAGTAAAGACGGATACCGGATCCGGACTGCCCCTGCTGCCAGAAGAATTCCCGGAATACATCCAAAGGCACCGATCTGAACAAGATAAAACAAATATTCGTTTTCCTCCAGCCTGCACACCCTTGCGACCACTGTCATTGCTGCAAGAATGACCAGAGATGCAAGCGGGAGCACAAAATCCACTGCCCATCCATGCCATCCGGTAAAAACGTCCCACAAAAGCCCCGCTGCCGATATGAGCAGAAGCTGCCACATTCCATTTTTCAGAAGGTTCCTGCGCTTTTTATAGCCTACCATTACAAACAGCCAGGTACAAAGTACTCCCCCGCTCACAAAGCCTGCCCACAAAAATCCGGAAGGAAGCATCAGATTGACCACCCAGCTGATCACAACCGCAGCAATACACAAAAACGTAAAAATCTGCATACTCTTCTGCATCAGTCCCAGCTTCTTTTCCTGATATCCGGGGAAGTCATTCTCTTGTTCTGTAACGTGAATCCCTTCCTCTTTTAAGATCCGCAGAAAATTCCGCTGGATATTATGACTCAGTATTTTCGATGTGATCCCTACTCTCATTTTATCCCCGTAAGAGCAGGAGCACATCTGCAGTTTGTCCGTACTTGTAAAAAATCCAAACGAATCCACATAGGTCTCAAACACATCCGGAAGCTGGATTTTTCCGATATTGGAATAAATCGCGGAAATACTTCTCCCGCCAAGCGTCGTTCCAGCCAGCAAAAACAGGTTTTTAATCTCCAGAGGCACGGCCCGAAGCAGAGGATTTTTTTCCAGACGGACAAGCCGGTTCATATTGTCTGCAATCCGCTCTTTTACAAGTTCTGTTCGAAAGACATGCTGCAGATTCTGCAAAACTTCCTCAAATCTCGTATTTTCTTCAAACACCTGACCCGCTTCAATCCAACCAAAAAAGTTCGTCATGGAATAGGAGGGAAAATAATTCTCAGATTCACCGGCACCATCAGAGTAACCGGCTTTTTCATCTGACTTCTCGGCATCTCCTCGTGAATCGCACAAAGCAGTGCGGCAGAGAGAAATACCGTGACTGACACCCCGTATGATTTTGCCTTTCTGTATACTTCTTTCGCGGAAAGAACCACCTCTAAAACAGACATCTCCTCCTGCTCCAGCCTTTCCCCCTTCAGCTGGAATGCAGGTCTGCTCTTTTTGACACTGCCATAATCTGATTTTGAATAATACTGCGAAAAGCTGTCTTCTTCGTGATCACTGGATGTGGAAATCTCTTCTTCTGAAACAGGCGGAAACTCCACCTGTGGATAGCAAATCATCAGGTAATTCCGCACCAGTTCTTTTAAAAAATTCAGCGCTCCCGTCCCATCAGTCAGACAATGAAACACTTCCAGATTTATTTTCTTTTTATAATAAGAAACCTCAAACAGAAAGCTTTTCTGATCAGGCACATACAGTCCGCTGCAGGGCGGCCGATCTTCTGCCTTGACTTTTGGTTTTAAATTCCGCTGCTCCATATAGAACCAGAACAGCCCTTTCCTGAGAACCGAACAATACAGCGGATACTTTTCCAGCGTACATTCCACTGCTTTTTGCAGAACTTCCTCTATGACATCCTCTTTCAGTTCACAATACAGCCGGAATACCCTGGTATCTTTCTTCCCGGTTGCTGCCGGAAATGCCTGTGCTGCATTGTCCAGCTTTCTCCACTGTGAACGTTTCTTTTTCTGCATCGTTACCCCTCCTGTAAAAAATGGTCAATATACGCAAAACTCTCTTCCACATGAAGTCTTGAAACTCCAAGTGCAAAATACCCGTGAAATGCCCCTGCGATCCGATAGCACGTCACCTTATTTCCGGCTTCTTTCAGTCTTTTGGCATAATCCTCGCCCTCATCTCTAAGAGGATCAAACTCTGCACTCAGCACCAGCGTTTCCGGCATATTTGTCAAATCTTCTGCAAGAACAGGCGCCACATACGGACTTTTTAAATCCTCCTGCTTCCCGATATAAAGCTGCAGATAGTCATGCATCTTTCCTCTGGTAAGCAGATATCCTTCTCCGTTCTCCCGAATCGAATCATATGCAGAATCCAGTGTGTAGCAGTTGTTTACTGCCGGGTAGACCAAAATTTGCTTATGAATTGAAAATTCCCCTCGGTCTCTTGCCAGCAGACACAAGGCTGCCGCCAGATTTCCTCCGGAGCTGTCTCCCATAACAGAAATCTGTCCCGGCTCAATCTTTGGAAAGATTTTCCCCTGATACAGTGCCCTTGCAGCCAGATAACAATCCTCAAGCCCTGCCGGAAACGGATACTCCGGCGCTAGGCGATATTCTACAGATATGACGGTCTTGTCAACAGATTTTGATAGCATACTGCAGATTCTGTCATATGTTTCTACACTCTCTGTAGACCATCCTCCTCCATGGATAAAAAAAATCGCGGAGGAAATCTCTTCTTTCTGCCTTTTTGTCTCTTCTGATGGGAAATATAATCTCAAAGGAATCTTCCCACACTCTGTTTTTATCACAATATCTTCTTTCTCCACCCAGAGATGAAGCGGATCTAATTTTTTTAGATTTGCCAGTTTTCTGGCTGTATTTATCTCAATATTCTGGTTTGAAAATGCTGCCAGAACTGTCTGTATTACCTGATTCATAAATTGCCATTCTCCGTTACTGTATGAACAGTCACTATTCTCCTGTTGTATTTCTGAACTTTTATTATAGCACAGAAAAAGGCGAATGCCATCCTGACTTTCGCCATGGACTGCATCCGCCGTCATTTTTTCTGACCAGTACAACGAATACTAAGTTTCTGCTATGTTGTACTAGATACAAGCTTACTCTCCGAGAAAATAATGTCCGTACGCATCTGCCGCCTTGATCGCATCTGCCACTTTCTTCGGTGTCACTTCAAACGGCATATTGTGCAGAGTATCTGTCTCGGCACAGGCTGCCTCTGCCACTTTCATCAACTGTTCTTCCGTAATCTTACCTGCTCCCAGCTGTTCCAGTGTAACCGGAAGTCCACATTCGATGCAGAAATCGATCACCTGCTGCAGCTCTTCTGACGGGATGTTCTCAAGCACCAGCTGTGTGATCGTTCCAAATGCCACTTTCTCTCCATGGTACATATGATGACATTCTTCGAGTACTGTCAGACCATTGTGAATCGCATGTGCTCCTGCAAGACCGCCGCTTTCAAAGCCAATTCCGGACAGCAGTGTATTTGCCTCGATCACTTTTTCCACTGCTTCTGTACAGGCACCTGCTTCCAGTGCAAGCTTCGCCTTCACACCTTCCTCCATCAGCGTATCAAAACACAATTTTGCAAGAGCCATAGCTGCCCCGGTAATCTTTCCGCCTGCACAGGATGCGGCATCTGATCTCTGACACGCTCTTGCTTCAAAATAAGTTGCAAGTGCATCTCCCATTCCGGCAACAGTAAGGCGAACCGGTGATTCTGCAATAATCTCTGTATCCATCATGACCATATCCGGATTGGACGGCAGGAACAAATACTCCTCAAACACACCTTCTTCTGTATAAATTACAGAAAGTGCGCTGCACGGTGCATCTGTAGATGCGATCGTCGGACAGATCAGAACCGGCGTCTTTTCATAATATGCCACTGCCTTTGCAGTATCAAAAATCTTACCTCCGCCGATACCGATCACGACATCACACGCTTCTTTTTTCACGATTTCTCCAAGACGTTTGATTTCTTTTTACTGCATTCACCATTGAAGTAATCAAAAACATATCCACATTCTTTCCTTCAAAACTTTTCTCCACCATTGCTCCGATTCGCTTGTATCCCCCCTTGCTGATTAGGATCAGAGCCTTCTTTCCATAATTCTGAGCATATTCTCCCAGTTTTTTTCATCTCTCCTGCGCCCTGCACATATTTTCCCGGACTGATCAATACCTTTGCCATTGTCAATTCCTCCTGTCATCATTTGCTGTAATTCTTTTGTTAATATTTTATCACTAAATGCAGTGGAACGGCTACTGTTTTTTTATATTTTTCTGTTGCCAGTACATCACTATGGCCAAATAATTTTCTTGCATTCGGTATTTGAATGAACTATAATGATGATATGAATGATTTTGTGGTTATCAGATGAAAATCGGAGAGCCGATTCAATAGATTTCAGTTTCTATGTAAGCAATTCCGTGGAAACCTGACCCACAAATAACATGATTTGATTTTTCAGAAAAGGAGACAACTTATGAACATTCGCCTACTGATCCCAGAGGATTATCCTGTGATCGATTCTTATATGCAGGAGCTTCACGACCTTCATGTTCAGGGACGCCCTGATTTATTTATTCCTGCAAGTCACATTTATTCAGAAGCCGACTTCCGTGAAATAACAACCGACGGCAATCACATAGCTCTTGCAATGACAGATGACCATTTTATCGCCGGTTTTATCATTGCTTCGCTCCGGACCAAAAGCAATATGGTGACCGGAACACTCATCGCATATGTAGATGATATGTTTGTACACCCTTCTTACCGTGGTCAGAAAATCGCAACGACTCTTTTTCATGAAATGGAACAAAAAGCAAAAGAACTCGGAGCCACAAGAATCGATCTGATGGTATGGGAATTCAATGAATCTGCACAGGAATTATACCGGTCACTGGGTATGACCCCGCAGAGGTATATTTTAGAAAAATTACTGTAATCAGGAGTAAATCACTCCTGATACAAAAACTTTACAGACTCATATATTTCGGAAAAATCAATCTCACATTCCCCTTGGAATATTCCCACAGGTACACGATTTTCAAATCCATAGACAACCGGAAGTTCTTCATTTTCCAGATCATACACTACAACTTTTTTCTTATCCGGGTCGATAAGCCAGTATTCCCTGACTCCCGCTGCCGCATATTTGCTATGTTTGATATTCATATCAATTTTTCTTGTAGCAGGAGACAAGATTTCCATAATCAGATCCGGAGCTCCATACACATGTGTCGGAACTATTTTCTCACGGTCACATACCACCAAAACGTCCGGCTGTACCATTGTCTTTTCATCACAATCAAGCTGTACATCTACCGGTGCAGAAAAAACCATGCATGCTCCCTTCTTTTGGCTGACGAAAGCATGAAGCCGTACACTGATTTCCAAGCTGATCTTCTGATGAATAATTGTAGGCGCAGACATATCATAGATCACACCATCAATCAACTCTGCTCGTCTTTCATCCGGAAGTTGATAGTAATCCTCAAGAGTACACTCTCGACTTTTTTTTGATATTCCATATTCCATCTTCGATTCGCACACATAAGAAAAGCCCCTATCAGAGTCTCTTTTATTCTCAAATACAGATTCTATTTGTTTCAGTATATCCGGGCTGAATACTTCCTCATTGTCATGGAAAATCTTTTGCACCGTTTCCAAAGAGACTCCTGATAGCTCCGATAGCTGCTCACAACTATAGCCAAACTGCTGTCTTTTTCGCCTCATTTGTTCGACTGTCACATGATCACCTCATTTCATAGATTCCAACAAGTTTTATTATTTTCATTATACTGATAAAACAGAAAAAGCTCAATCGTTTCTAAATTGTAAATGCCAACAACATAATCCCGTAAGATTTCAGCGATATTTCTCCAGATATTCCCGGACCTTACGCACCGTCTTCGGGCTCTTCCCACCGGAATTCATCCCGATCACGACACCGTCTTTTTCAGTCACCGCAGGAAATAAAAATCACACAGGGATTTGTCATCTGCAGTATTTACCAGAATCTTACGCATTCTGCACGCACTTACGATTTTTTGATTCAGCTCTCGGTCATCGGTCGCAGTCAGCACAATGTCTGCCCCATTCAAAAAATCAGATGTATCTTTCAGATCTTCTTCCAAAACTTTTCGAGAACTCCACACTGCCTGAGGCACTTCCTTTTTTTCCTCTTCTTTCAGAATGTCCTTCATTTCATCACAGATCTCAGGCGCTGTCACCTCAATGTGCTCTGCAAATTTTAACAGCGTACGCACCCTTCTTGCCGCAATTCCCCCCCCGCCGATCACAAGAATCCTCTTTGTCGAAATATCCACAAACATCGGAAAATAATATCCGCCCATGCTCTTCTCTCCCTCGTCACTTCTTTTCATCCATCATATACAACAACGCATTGCAGATACATGCTGCGATATTACTTCCGCCTTTTCGTCCTCTTGCCACGATATACGGTGTGTCGTTCAGCGACAGGATCAGTTCTTTTGACTGTACCACATTGACAAACCCCACCGGCACTCCAATGATCAGCTCGGGTTTTAATCTTCCTTCCTGAATCATCTCATACAACCGGATCAGCGCAGTCGGCGCATTGCCAATGGCAAAGATCAGTTTTTTATCCAGCTTGGCCGCACGCTCCATGCTGGCAACCGCGCGCGTTGTTCCCTGTTCTTTTGCCATGTTTGCAGTCTCTTCGTCAGACATAAAACAGCACACTTCGCCTCCGTACTGTGCCAGTTTTTTCTTGTTGATCCCTGATTTTCCCATCTGCGTATCGGTCACGATCCACGCTCCGTCACGGATTGCATCCATTGCCCTTTGAACTGCGTCTTCTGAAAATTTCAGACTCTTTGCATACTCAAAATCTGCGCTTGTATGAATACAGCGCTTTACGATCGGTTCTGTTCCCGGAATCAGACTGACCTCTCCCAGCTCTTCTGTAATGATCTCAAAACTTCTTTTTTCAATATCCTGCGGCAATACATTTTCCAACTCTGTCTTCATCTTTCTGTTCTCCTTCTCACTTGATCCTGGTCCCGATCCCGCACTGTACCCGATCTACCCGATCTGCACAGGCTGCAAGATTTGTACAGATTCTTCCCACAGCTTCTCTGTACTGTCTTTCAAACGCATCCACAGGAACCAGTCCGTATCCGACTTCCGCAGTCACTACGATCAGCTCAGGATTTTCCTGTAAAATCTGCTCTGCCAGATCCGTTGCATGCTCTGCTTTGTTTTCCCGGATCCAGCGCCTTACAAATTCTTCAAAATGAACAATTCCCGAACAGGAAAAAATGTCTTTCAGGTCGCAGGATGCCCCGTCACTCCACACAAGGTTTGGATATGCCTGTTTTGCATAGTCTGTTTTCCCCTGATAAGCTCCTCCGATTACCATTTTCATCCCTTTTTCACCTCCACCGGTATTCCATAAACAACTTCTGTCACCTGATCTGCCATTTTTGCCATCCGGCAGTTGATCGTTCCCAGTACGCTTAAGTATTCCTGCATTTCTTCGTCAGCCGGAGGCAGATCACAAAACACTTCATTTGTGACTGCCACAAGTCCCCGGCAGCGTTTTTCTAATTCCCGGATTCCTTCCAGAACGGCTTCCCTGGTCCGATCTTTTGCACCTGTATCCAGATACAACTCATTTGCAGTCAGATTCGACATGCATTCCAGAAGTACACAGATTCCCTCTTCTGCCGCATCCGCGCGAAACCCCGGCTCGGTCTGAACCAGCTTCTTAAGGTCTGTAAAACATTCCAACGTCTCAAATCCTTTTCCATTTCGCATCTGTCTGTGACGCAGGATCTTTTGTTCTGTCTCTTTCCCATAAGGGACCATGGTTGCAATATAATACAGATGACGGGAATTTGTCTTTTTTTTGAGCATACAGATCTGTTCTTCTGCATATGCGGATTTCCCGCTCCCGCTTCCGCCTGTCACTACGTGAAACATTTTAGTCTCCTTTCACATCTGCATACCGGTATTCCAGTGCTCCGGTTGCCGGAATCTGACTCACTCCTGTGATATCCGGCCGAATCAGATTACAGCTTTTCATGGAAAACAAAGGAATGATATAAAACTGCTCTCCCACTGCCCACTGCTCTGCCTCGTGAAGCAGTGCATTTCGTTTTACAGGATCCGTTTCCACATCCGAGGCTTCTACCAGACGGTCGTATTTTTCATCCCGGACTCCACTGCAGTTATACGTTCCATTTGACAGAAGCATGGACAAGTAGGTGTACGGATCTGCAAAATCTGCCGTCCAGTTCATCCGGCAAAGATCAAAGTTCCCGGCTCTTCTGGTCGCATAATTGGTCTGTAATTCCTGCGCCTCCAGCTTGATCTCTATATTCAGATTCTGCTTGAGCTGCTCCTGGATCACCTGAGCCGTATCTGCATCTAATTCCAGAGACGGATATTTGTAGGTCAAAACAGGAAATCCTTTCCCGTCCGGATATCCCGCCTGAGAGAGCAGCTCTCTTGCCTTTTCCACATTTTCCTCAAACGGAGGATCTGCCTCTTCCACAAAATACTCCCCGGTCGTATTATTTTTCATACGCTTTGCCACGAAATTCACAGTCGGCTCTGTGTCTTCTCCTACCATTTTACAAAGATCTTCCCGGTTGATGGCAAGATTGATCGCCTCCCGCACACGCACATCATCCAGAGGCTTCACATCCAGATTCGGATAAATATAGCGCGTCGCGATATTGTCTGTCACTGCCAGATCGTCTTTCCCCTGATACAGTTCCATGACAACAGAAGGAAGGGAGACTGCCACATCGACCTCTTTGGTCTCATAAGCACTTAACATTGCCTGCTGTTACTTCAAAAAAGCGATAGGTGATCCGCTCCAGATGCACCGCATCTGCATTCCAGTAACGCTCATTCTTTTTCAGGACAAAATATTGCTCGGGTACATATTTTTCCAGATAAAACGGTCCGTTTGACAGACTGGTCTCTGGATTTTTATCCCATCCGCTGCCTGTCTCTTTCGCATATTTACTGCAGGACGGTGTGTAGACCGGAAGACGCAAAAGCTCCAGAAAATACACACACGGCTTACTCAAATGAAAAATCAGAGTATTTTTATCCGGTGTTTCAACACCAAGGCTCTCCATATCAGCCGTTCCTTCATAAATTTCCTCTGCGTGTTCAATAGGAAACAGATAGTTCGCATATCCACTTCCACTTTTAGGATCCAGTGCCCGCACGATGGTATTTTTAAAGTCGGCCGAAGTCACCGGTGTTCCATCCGACCAGCAGGCCCCTTCTCTTAAATGAAATGTCCATTCTGTAGAATCCTCATTCACCTCATAGGACTGTGCCGCCCGGTATTCGATTTCTCCATTTTCATCAAATGTCAGCAGTTCGTCCAGTGCTGTGACCGAATAGGAAAGATAGGTCAGTGCAATATTTCCCGCCGGATCCATCCCTCCTGTTTCACTGTTTACTGCAATCGTAATTTCTTTTTTGACGTGCTTCTGTCTTCTTCTGATCCGAAGCATTGCACCCTGTTATCATGCCTGCCAGAATGCAGATACACATGGCAATCGCTGTCATTTTTTTCTCATGCTCTTCTCCATTCTCTTCTGTTCTCAAATCTGAGAAGTCATATGGTAATCCTTTGCACGCTTTTTGGATGCGCTTCCGAATACAAAAAGCACCGCACTTCTCTTTCACCAAACG